>OBEQ011892930.1_pt1 | contig 12311 bp, 6 predicted proteins | sample 1670901 | NCBI WGS metagenome assembly OBEQ01 (sample SAMEA104232315, study PRJEB22302) | groundwater metagenome | biome: forest; feature: aquifer; material: groundwater | place: USA | collected 2011-08-07 | depth 5.4 m | reverse complement strand
GTTTTCATCCATGACCGTTAAATACGAATACTTCCGGTGGTAATCCACTCCAACATACATTCGCTCTTGCATCGTGCACCTCTCGGGTTAATTGCTGTTACTTTACGAGAAATGCACTGCGCGTTCATCTAATTCTCCTTTTTCTAAAATCATCATAGCACGATCGTCAACTAAACACTTTTCAAAGAAATTAGCGAACAAACTTATTTTCTAGTTTGAATGGATTTGTCTATTTTGAATATGGTTGATGATTTAAATATTCTGTTATGTGTTGCTCTTTTCATCTCATAGAGTATGTTCTTCATAGATATGAAACCTTCGATAGAAACTAACCAAGACCGCCTACGAGAAGTCAACGATAATAATATTAAACCTGAGAACAACCGGTCCTTTGGCGATGTTATTCGAAGCTTGAGAAAAGAAAAGGGACTCAGTCAGGAATATTTGGCAAAACATGCTCACATTGATCGGACCACCATTGCCCGAGTAGAATCTGGAAAATTTAAAACACTTTCAATGCCAAACCTCGAAATGATTGCGGAAGTGCTCGGAATAGGTTTAAAAACTCTTATCTTGAAAACAGAGACAGCGGGAGAGGCGGCCAGCTATCGGGGCCAAATTGACAAGTTCGAATTCATTATTGATTTTCCTGAAAGCGGTTTTCGAATCTTATCTTTACTTCCGAAAAAGAAAGAATTTTTTTTCGGTAAAATTGAACTAAACGCGCAAAAGACGGTCCCGTCCTCTAAACTTCCACATCCTGCTCAAATTTATATCCACTGCCTGGAAGGAAAAATGATGTTACTTCGCGAAAGTCGGGAATTTCTATTGAAGCAGGGAGATCACATTGCTTATTGTGGTCTCGATGAGTATGAATTTTATAATCCTGAGCCGCTCAAACTTAGTGCCTGCTTGTTGATTACTTATCCTTCATTTCTTCCTCTCTGATCAAAGTCTAATCCTGCACTCGATTCAAGAAATCAGCAACCTCCTTTCTTAAAGAAATTTAAAAAGTTTTTGTAGCGCATGCGCAACAACTTTGTGGCGGCATCGCTACGAAAAGTGTTTTTATTCAATATTCAAATTGAGAACGAAAATCATTTGGGTTATTGTGCGCTTGTGAAACAGAAAAAAGAAATATTAAACCCCCGGCGGTAAAAAATGAAAATTGTTTTAATTAGAGATCATCAAAAAAAGTTGTTAGAGAAAAAGCTTTCTAATGTTGAAAAACGAATTGGAATTATTTCACTTGAAAAAATTAAAAATGGAAATGAATTTACAATCCGGCTAATGGACGTCAATCATATTCGTTACTCTTATGATCCAAAAACTCAAAAGTTTGAAGTCCATTTTATTTCGTTGAATAAGAGCACAAAGAAAATGAGGGCCACAGATCATGAAAAAATTCAGGATCGTTTTTAGCGGTTTTTTCTTGTTGTTCTTAATCATTTGCGCAAGGGCCATTTTTTCTCAGTATGACAGCAAGACTTCAATTCTAAATAACATATTTAACGAACAATCGTCCATTCAGGTTGCTTATAGCGCTCTTGCTCCGGCAAGTATCTTCCCCACTGTTACGGGAAACATCATTCAGCCCGGAGTAGACCGAATCGAACAAGCGTTTATCCAAAAACGAAGTTTAAATGAGATAAAACTCAATCAAACTTTTAATCAGAAAATTAAATCAGAGGATGAGTTTTCATCAAAGAAACCGGCAGATCGAAAAATTGCGCTGCTAGGAAAACACAAAGAATTAAAAACAGAAAGCCCTTTTAAACAGAAATCAAATATTCTTCAAGCAACACAGAAAGCAGCGGAATCACAGCTTATTCAACATGAAGATTTACAAGGCACGATTAATACGCTCCCTTACGAACGGATTAAGAATATCGGTGTCAGATTCCGTTACACATCAATCCCGGAAGAAATCATCGGTCATTTTTGGCGGTTTAAATCGGCTGACTTAAGAGGAAAGACAATACGGATCTATTATTCCGGAATTGTACCGAACGAAATAATTTTCTTAATGTCGCGTTCTTATTCGAGCGTAAAAGCTTCCTACCGAGTTCCATTAACAGATTCTTCGCAGACTCAGGTTATTTCACTAAAGGTGCCAAACAGTATTGCCTTTAAAGATATTTCGATTTTAGAATTTCAAATTGAAAAATTCCGTGCGAGAAAACCCTATGGTGATTTTCTGATTGAAAAAATTGATGTTGTGGCAAATGAAAATGTATCTTCAAATAAAATTGAAAATTCATCTCGTCCATTTTCATTTGGAGATCCTTATCTTCAATCGAATATCTGGGGCGGCGAGGTATTAGCGTCATGACCAAGCTGTCATTTGCCCAACGTCTCTTGGCGCGTCCAAGTATCTTCTTCTGTTTTGTCCTTTTTCTGACATTTTTTCAAGTCAAATGTTTAATAGAAATGGTTTCTTTTGAGTCGGGAAGTTTTTTCCCGTATGTATGGGTTTTTATTTTTTCTGTTTTATCGATAAATATTTCTATTTTAGCTGTGCAGGCATTTTTTGGCTTTTTTGTTAAAACACCTGATTTCCAAAAAGTTGATCGGACTTCGATCGAATCGGTTCCCGTTGCTTTGCTTTATTGCGTCAAAAATGAAAACTTTGGACTTGGCGAAAGAATTAAATATACCTTGTCCGGAAACGTGCTTCCAAATCTGCATTTGTGGATCCTTTCAGACTCAAATGAGGATTTTGGGACAGCGGAAGAGAAATTAATTCGCGAACTTCAAAGCGTTTTCAGTGATGTATTTTATCGGCGCAGGCCGCTTCCTTATGAAAGAAAACAAGGGAATATTAAAGATTGGCTTTCCAAGCACGGCGCTTCGTATCAATATTTTATTGTTTGCGATGCGGACAGCCTTCTACCGCCGGGTTGGGTCGAGGAAATTCTTCAAATCGCTGAACATTCAAAGAATGAAAAAATTGGGGTTTTTCAAAGTGCTATTTACATTACTCATGAACACTCATTTTTTTCAAGAATGCAGGCGATTGCGCAATTTTACGCTCAAAAACTTTATTTTAATGTCAACCAAGTTGTTTTTGGCAGATCTATTGCTTTTGGCCACAACTGTCTCATCAGGCGGGAAGCCTTTGAGAAAATCCAACTTCCAGAACGCATACTTTCTCATGATAACTGGGAAACTGCGCTCTTGGAAAACCTCGGTTATAGAACTATTTTTCTTTCCAATCTTATTTCTTTCGAAGAAGCGTCGCCTCATTATTTAGAGGAACGCAAAAGATCAAAGAGATGGCTTAAAGGAACGCTTCAAGGATGGCCGCTTCTTTTTCTTCCTAATATTTCCTTCTCGATGCGCTTTCTTATTTTTTATCAGATCTATCTTTATCTGGTGCAACCGATTCTTTGTTATTGGATCGTTTCAACACTATTTTCCGGACGGTCATTTTTTACAACCAATGCAGATTCTTTTTTTCTTTTTGTTTTTACATTAGGCGTTCTTTTCTTTCATAAGATGGTAGTTGTAAAAAATTTAAATGATGTAAAGCGGGTGATTCAAGAAACATTTTTTTCAACAGCGATCGGACTCCAAAATATTTTTTATGGAACCATTGATTTTATCACGATGCCTTTTGAGAAGCTCGGATGGGTTCCTATGACGAAAATCCCTGACGCGCATTTAAGTTTTTCGGAATGCGTTAAGAATTTCCTCAGCGGTACGCTTGTTGGCTTAGGGTTTTTATGGTTGGGTCTGAATTCATCGAATGCCTGGACTTTGTTTTCACTACCTGTGCTTTTAAGTCTTATTCTTTCGATCCCATCGGTTTATTTTTCTTCTAAAAATGTTTCAAAATCGAGTCACGCTATGGTCTATATGGAGGCTGCATAACATGGAAATTAAATATCAAGTCCACAACGGAAATGGAAATGGTCATTATTCTAAAAATGGAAATGGCCATGTCAAACACAACAATGGCAACGGGAATGGCGACGGTCACACAGCACTTTTAGATCAAGACCGGTTTTCGGTTTTGGAATCTGAAAAACCGCGCCTTTTTTCTTCCAAGCAAGAGGTCATTGAAAAATCAGGCATCAGGAAAAATATTTTGCTTTTTATGTTGTTCCTTTTAGCGTTGGTTTATATCTCATCAATTCAAATCAGTTCATCTGTTTCTGACCGTAACGCCATGCTTGTTGCTTTTAAACGGACGGATTTGACCAGCCCAAAAGATGGTTTTCTATCAAACGTATTTGTAAAAGAGGGTGAGCGAGTTGAAAAGAACCAGCTACTGATGAAAGTGGCTTCAATAGAAGGTAAACACCATATTGCAGAATCTCTGCTTGAGGTCGAAGCGATCAAAAGAGAACTTCAAGCAAGCCGAATTGAATTAAAAATTTCGATTTTAAAACTCCGGGACGTGAAAAGCTTAAAAATTCTCGGTTCTATTAAAAAACAAGCTGTCGAAGAAGCGTTTCTCTTGTATCAATTAAAACAAAAAAAACTTGAATCACTTCAAATGAAACTCAAACAAGCGGAAGCGAACGCAACTTTTCTTCAAACGAACCTTCGGGTTGGTGACATCAGGGCTCCTTATGAAGGTGTTGTGATTTCAGATACGAAACTGAAAGAAAAAGCCTTTGTCAAAGAAGGGGAATTTCTTCTAACGGTTACAGGCCCGAGTTCTGTGTTGGAATTTGCTTTGAGTGAAGAAGATTATCCAAGAATAAGCATAGGGAGCAAATCGCGTATTAAATTTTATGCTTTTCCTGAAGAAATATATGCAGGTGAAGTCATTGGTTTCAAATCATCTGCCGACAGTTATTCAAAATCTTTTATTAGAAAACGGACAATTAAAGCTCTGATTCAGTGCACAGATCTGCCTCGATCAATTCGAAATGGTATGAGCGCAAAAGTGACAATTGAAGCCGCGCCAAATAATATTTTACGGAGGATTTATCATGAACTCTTTTAAATTGAAAAAGCAAATCGCATTGATTCTTATTTTTACGTTTTGCGGAACACAAATTGTTTCTTCGCAGGAATATCAAGCGGCGAACCCGTCCATCTTACAATCAACAAAAGATCCTTCTGCAAGTCAAAATTTACAGAATGAATCTGTTTCAACTAAAAATGTTTTTCCTCAGACATCAATCGATTTTCTTCAAAACGATTCGCCACTTTCCACTCCAACTGCTGATGAGTCATCGTCTGAAGCACCTGTCATTCTGAGCAAAGCGAAGAATCTAGATCCTTCGGCTTTGCCTCAGGATGACAGCAGAGTTTACGACTACGAACGCTATGATTTTGAAAGTGCGCTCGATCAATTAAGACCCGAATATGCAAGCGCTGTCGTTGTAGAAAATCTTACCACGTCCGATTTGGATGCTCTTGAAGATCTTCCGTTTGAAACAGGAATTATTGTGCTTCACGGAGAAATTGTTTTATTCACATCAGGAAGTCGAGATGAAATCGGCGTTCTTCCGGCTGTAAAAGAACTTCTTGATAAAGCTTCTTTTATTTCTCACACTCACGTCGATGAATTTGCGAAGGAAGGACCATCCGGTCAGGATTTAAATGAAGCAGGAACATCTACTGAATATGTTGTCACTCACACCGGAGTCTACGCTTATAACCATGACGGTGTTCTCAATGATGGGAATCCCTATTCTTATGAATGGTATTTCGATCAATTAAATCAAGCACTTGATACGTCGAAGCAAGACCAAGATCAAGTTCAAACCCGAAACGATCTGAATCAATTTATCAAAAGCCAAGACCTTTACAACCAAGCTCCGGCAGAAGAAAAGCAAACTTTGTTGATGGGCGGAACGCTTACTTTTACTTCAGGACTTACGAGTGCAAATGTTTCTACCCTTCCTGGAAATCCTTATCCTTACTTTATGTCTGGCTCGAGTTCTACAACGACTCTATCTCGAGGAGCAGATGGTCGATTTCAAGTGGGTTATGATGTCAATGCAGCGGGTTCAAAATCAGGCATGACTATTTCATTTGATAATGCTTCAACAACTGCTATCGAAACACAAAATCTTTTGACCGTTACGAATCTCATCTTTGGACTACAAAGTCCCACAACCGCAATACAACTTGAGGTCGTAGATATCAATGGAAATAAGGATTCATACACCTTAACGAACGTATCATCAACAAGTGAGCTATTTTGGAGCATTGCGACTTCATCCATAGTTTCAACGGTTGATAAAACAAGAATCAAACAAATAAATCTTTATGTGGATCAAACGACCACTACTTCAACCACAAGAACCGGTACAATTTATATTCGTTCCAATGGTTTAAATATAAATGCTCCGGCTCAGCCTGTTGTTACAACCACTATTCCAGCAGCAACAAAAAATCTTACATTTACGCTCTCTGGAACTAAGGAAGCTAACGTCGCTGTTTTAATCAATGGGGCAACTTATGTTTCGCTTAATTCTTTAACAAGTTGGTCAGCAACAGTTAGTCTTTCTCTTGAAGGAAACAACTCATTTAATATCACAGCCAAAAATTCTATCGGATTAATTAGTACAATCAAAAACATTACAATTTTTCGAGATACAATAATTCCAACCGGCTCAATCAATATTAATTCAGGCGCTGCTTATACTAATTCCACAACGGTGACCTTAAACTTGAGTGCGACAGATTTGGGTTCCGGAATCGATAAGATGAGTTTTTCAACAGACAATTCTACATGGACGGCTCAAGAAGCTTATGCTGCTTCGAAAACTTTCACGCTTCCTGTAGGAGATGGAAATAAAACTGTTTATGTAAGGTTTTATGATAAGGCAGGAAATCCAAGCGCAGTTTATTCGAAGCCGATCATTCTTGATACCACACCACCCGTCTTCAATCTTGTTTCAGCGCAGACGACCAATATTTCTAATTATACATTAACTTACACGGTAGACGGAGTTACCAAACAAGATTCAGTGATTCTTCAGGAAGGAAAAAATTACATTGTGCGGAGCAGTACAGATCTAGCAGGAAACAGCGCAACGAAAACGTTTCAAATTAGTTTGGATGCTCAAGCTCCAGTTGTTCAAAGTTTGCAAATTAATCAGGGAACTTCGATGACCAAAACGGCAAATGTGACACTTAATATGATTGCCTACGATCTCGGTTCACAAGTGACTCAAATGTCTTTTTCAAATGATGGTGTCAATTACAGCCTTCCAGAAACTTTTACAATGAACAAGGCTTGGACACTTACAGATGGAAGAGGACAGAAAACAGTTTGGGTCAAAGTGAAAGATATAAATGGATTTTGGTCGGCTCCTGTAAGCGCCACTATTTTTTATCAAAAGGTACTGACACTTGATGATTTTGATGGAACAACCCAAGTTCAAAATTATTGGGACGGGGGCGGATATCAAAGAAGCGTTGTTGCTTCCGGAGCTTATGATGGAATTTATGCGATGCAAGTTAATTTTCAAAAGACGTCCCTTCTTCCATATTCTTATTTTGCTCTCGTTCCAAAACAAGACGGCGTTGCAAACGATTTTTCAACTTACCGTACGCTCCGAATTCAACTCAATAAACTTCAACTTGCTCCAATGGTATTAATGGCAAAATTTGAAGTTAACGGAACAAGTCAAACCTTTGAAACTCAAGTAAGTATTCCGCAAGGAACGTACGGCTGGCAAGAAGCTGTTTTTGATTTCTCAACCGTTTCAACCAGTTTTTTAGCAAATGTTAAAGATATTCTTTTCTTTGTTGATCCAGGTAATCCGTCTACTCAAGGAAGTTTTATGATGGATAGTATTCGTTTAGATGAATGGCCTGAGACGAAAGTTGTGGATGATTTTGAAGGAAATAACATTCCATTACAAACTTATTGGGATGCAAATGGGAGCCTTATTTATCAACGAAGTGTCACAGAAACTAATTCCTACGACGGCAGCCATTCCATGAAAATAACTTACACCAAAAAGCCAGGTTATCCTTATTCCTTTTTTGCCTGGACTCCCAAACAAGACGGTGTAAATAACAATTTCACAAATTATGGAACTCTCAGATTTAATCTCAACAAGATTTCTTCCAGTCCAATGGTTATCATGATGAAACTTGAATTTAATGGGACGACACAAACATTTGAACAACAAATTTCTTTTCCGCAAGGAAGTAATCAATGGCAGGAAGTTAGTTTCGATTTCTCACAAGTTTCTGCAAGTTTACTTGCGAACGTAAAGAATGTTCTTTTCTTTGTAGATCCATCAAGCGAAATAACCACAGGATCTTTTTATATGGATCGGATGCGTTTGGCGGAACGGCCGAATGAACAACTGCTAGACGATTTCGAAGGCAATTCAAGTCTCATCCAAACTTATTGGGATGGTGATGGAAGCGGAACGGTTTTTACCCGGGCTGTTGACAATACGCAAGGTTTTGACGGAACACATTCAATGATTGTCAATTACAACAAAAGCGCGCAATTTCCAACTTCTTTCTTTGCACTGACCCCGAAGCAAGACGGAATTACGAATGATTTTTCACGTTACAACGTCCTGAAGCTGATGGTTAAAAAAGACACTATTCCGGCAATGAGACTGATGATGAAATTTGATCTTGATGGTACACAAATTAATTTTGAAGAGTGGAAAGAAATTCCCGCAGGTCAAACCGGATGGATGGAGTTAAATTATGATTTTTCCTCCCTGAATCCCTCCACACTTAAAAAAGTCAGAAATATTTTATTCTTCGTCGATCCGATGTTTTACACCACACCGCAAGCAAGTCAGGGAAGTTTCCATATGGATTCCATTAAGCTTGGTTTCCAGAGTGATCTTCCGGCCAAACAATTTGATCCGACGAGACCGCCTCAAATTGGATGGGTTTCTTCCGCAGTTGCGGCTGACCTCGATAATGAATATCACGTTGGAAGTTTGGTCAGAATCAATGCGTGGGAACTAAACGCAGCAGGTGATCTTTTGGATGGAACCGTTCGGATTGTTTCAAAGTCAATGAGTTATGATTCCGGCGAACAACGTTTGATTTTTACTCACGACGGACAATTCTGGCCTTTTCATTGGGATACGACCGGATTAAAAGCGGCGGATGATTACGCAGTGATTGTGACCCTTAAAGATAAATCCGGAAATGTGACCGTCCTCGGGACCGAAACAAGCCCAGCCCTTACGATTCGTTTAACGAAAGGAGTTCCAGCAGGCGGTGAATTACTCCAAATCCAGGATTTCTCACTTCCTTTATTGGGCGGCTCTCTTCCGATTGCAAGAAGTTACGATCCTGTTGACGCGGAAATATTTGATCATCAGCTCGGACTCGGCTGGCATTCCAGTCTTGATTATTTTGTTCAAGATTTCCCGGATGGTACGGCTTCAGTGAGCATGGGTGCCGGTGGTTATCAATTTTATTTCAAGAACCCGGATGGCAGCTACCGGTCCATGGCACCTAATGATTATTCCGTTTTGACAAAAATCAGCGGCGGATTCCAAACCAAACTTAAAGACGGGACCATTTACCAGTTTACGTCGTCACCTTTTATTGATGTGAATACCAATTCAACCACTTGGTTTGTCACCAAGATCACGGATACAAACGCAAATCAAACGCAGTTCTTCTACGATGAAAACCGGAATCTGACAAAAGTAGTTGCGCCTTCAGGTGATTCTGTCCAGCTTCAATATTCGTTTAGAACGAGAGATCAATTCAATACGAATAAATACAATTTGGACAAATTGATTGACCAGGCCGGAAATATTTGGACGCTTGTTCATGACTCAAAAGGAAATTTGATTTCAGTAAGCGATCCATTAAATCAAAAAACAACTTATGAGTATGATTCGAAAAGCAAACTCACCAAAATAACTTATCCGGACGCGAGCACTCAATCGTACACGTATGATTCAGAAAGCCGGGTTTTTCAAGTGTTACGAAACGGCATTGTCCAAAGTGAATCCACTTATGGTGACCGGAACAATCCAGCGTTTAGCGTTAAAGACGCTCTTGGAAGAGTGTCGAGCTATACACTTTCTGACGAAGGCCTTTTACTTCAAAGCACAGACCCGTTAGGCGCGATAACTCAGAACATTTATGATTCCAAACGAAATTTGATTAAACAAATCGATCCTCAAGGAAATTTTTACACGTTTACCTATGATACAAAAGGAAATCTGTTGACCTCAACGGATCCGCTCGGGAAGGTGACAACATATACGTATGAAGCGAATTTTAATAAAGTTCTTACCGCTAAAAATGCGCTTGGCAATACCACGCAGTTTACATACGATACAAAAGGAAACTTAATTAACGTTACGGATCCAGCATTAAATGTGACTCAAAATACTTATGATGTGTCCGGAAATTTAATTCAAACCAAAGACCCGCTCGGAAATCTTACCAATTTTACTTATAACTTAAATGGACTTCCGTTAACTCAGACAGATGCATTGGGAAATGTTTCCACCAATCAATATGATGCAAAAGGGAATGTCATCAAGACAATTGATGCGTTGGGCGGTATTACTTTGTTTGAATACGATATTCTTGGCCGTTTACTTTCTCAAACTGATCCGCTCGGACGGAAAACAACTTTTACTTACGACTCGATGGGACGACCGGTACAGAAAAAAGACGCTTTAGGAAATATAGAAACGAATCAATATAATTCAAACGGCCAGATTACTTCCGTGACAGATGCGCTTGGCAATAAAGTTTTGTTCGCCTATGACGCAAAGGGAAACCGCATTTCCCAAACAGATCCGTTGGGAAATGTGACGACCTTTACTTATGATTCACTCGATCGTGTGATTCAAACCAAAGATGCGCTTGGGCGGATTGCTTCAGTCGCTTACGATTCTTTGGGAAGAAAAACGTCCCAAACGGATTCCCTCGGAAACAAAGTACAATTTCAATATGATGTGCTTGGCAGGTTAACAAAAACAACGTTTCCAAACGGCGCTACTCAAAGCGCTACGTACGACGCGCTCGGAAGAACGACAACCGAAACAGACACCTTTGGAAAAATTACCAGTTTTTCATATGATTCGAGAGGGAATTTACTGACCCAAACAGATTCTTTGGGCGCGATTACGACATTTGCTTATAACGCCAATAATCAAAGAATTTCAGTCAAAGATGCATTGAACAACACGACCGCATTTCAATATGATGCCTTGGGAAGATTAACAAAAACAACTTATGCGGATGGAAATTTTGAAACGAAAACATACGATGCACTTAATCGGGTAACCAAAGTGACGGATGCGATCAACCGAAGCACAATTTCCACTTACGATGCTGTTGGAAATTTAATTCAAATCACCGATCCGGCTGGGAACATTTCGCAAATCCAATATGATGCGCTGAACCGAAAGGTTAAAGATATTGATGCGCTTGGAAATATAACGACCTATACCTACGACATTTTAAGCCGGCTGACAAAAATTACAGATGCAAAAGGGAATATTAGTCTCATGAGTTACGATACGGTTGGTAGGCTTTTAGATCGAACTTATCCGGATGGTTCGAAAGAATCATTTACTTATGACGCTGTCGGAAATATTATTTCGTCGAAAGACCGGATGGGAAGATTGACCCAGGCGACCTACGACGCAGGCAATCGGGTCACGAAAAATGTATTGCCCGACAGTTCCCAAGAAACATTTGTTTATGATGTGATGGGCAATGTGACTTCGGCAGCGAATTCTTCCGGCACCATTCTGAACACTTATGATTTGCTTGGAAGATTAACGAAGCAAGTGGATGTGTTCGGAAATGTTTTGGATTATACCTATGATGCAAAGGGAAGACGATTGACCATGAAAGCGACTATAGGGACAAGTATTCTCAACCAAACTTATACGTATGACCTTTTGGGACGACTCACTCAAATAGTAGATGAAAAGGGACAGAAAACAACCTATACTTACGATTCGAGATCACGCATTTTGGAAAAAGCGCTGCCGAACGGCGCAAAAACCCAATACAGTTATGACAGCGCATCCGAACTTACCCAGATTCTCTACAAAGATTCAACCGGCGCTACCTTTAGAACTCTTTCACAAACGTTTGATAGCAGGGGATTGGTTGCAAGCAAAACCGATTCTGCAGAAGGTATCAGCAGTTTCAATTATGACAAACTGGGCCAGCTGATTTCAATGACTCATCCCGTGATCGGTCTTGTGACGTTTGCTATAGATCAACTTGGCAACCGGACTCAAGTCAAAACCGGCGTGACCCCTGAAAATTACACGACCAATACATTGAATGAATATACAATTGCCGGAACAGAGTCATTTCAATATGATCTTGACGGCAATATGCTTGAGCGCCTGGATTCTTCGACC
>OBEQ011824300.1_pt1 | contig 12312 bp, 10 predicted proteins | sample 1670901 | NCBI WGS metagenome assembly OBEQ01 (sample SAMEA104232315, study PRJEB22302) | groundwater metagenome | biome: forest; feature: aquifer; material: groundwater | place: USA | collected 2011-08-07 | depth 5.4 m | reverse complement strand
TTAAAATCGAAAACCGCCCCTTCTATTTCCGCGGCAATTGATCTCGCCCGCGGCGACAATAACGCCAATTTTATCTCCGTTCTAGGCTCCTTCCGCGTCATCGCCCCCGCTCTAGAAACCTTCAATAGCGTACCAGTCTAGGAGCCTCTGTATAAATCAACAAAAAATCCCATAATACATTCAGATTGAAGTCAATATTTGTTTTTTTTGTTTTTTTATCTGGAGCGGTTTGCGCCGAAACGTCCATCCAAACTTCTTCCGCTGCCGCTCACTCCGTACTGACAAGGACTTCTACCGTACCGATAAATTTTGAGACCGCGCATTTGATCTATGACGAGGATCAGCAAAAAATGCAGTTTTTGGATGGATTCAAATTTGTTCGAAGTTCGCAAACTTTAACAGGTGATCGGTCAATCTACAATGTAACGACCAAAATGGCCGAAGCCTGGGATAATCTGGAATATGACGACGCCAATATTAAGCTTCTGGGCAACCATCTTACTTTAGACACCACTCGTGAATATTTTCATTGGACGAGCGGCGTGCGCGGATTTTTTCAAAATACCCCATGGCGTTTCACGGCTAAGGAGTTAGAGGGTTCCTCGGGAGAATACAACGCCCGACGTTTAAATTACACCTCTTGCGACAGGAAACATCCCCATTATCACATTTGGAGTTGGAAAGCCAAAATTAAGCCGGGCCAAAGCGCCAAGTTTACGCATGCCGTTTTTCATGTGGGGCCCGTTCCCTTGTTTTATTTTCCCTACTATTCCAAGGATTTAAGCAATGAGCCGAGCCCAACCGTTTATTTAGATCCCGGTCAAAACGGCAGAGAGGGCACATTCGTGCGCTCTATCATAAGCTACCCCATGGCCCAAGAAAGGCTCTATTTACGAGCCCATATTGACTATCTACAAAAAATCGGCGTTGGCCTGGGACCGGAGGTTCTCTTTAGAAACAACGATACCTACAAGGGGGCACTCTATGCCTATACAATAAAAGAAAAGAGTGGAATCAGGCAATGGGATGTCCGTGGAGATGGTTTTGCTCAAACTACGCAACATCTTAGTTTTCAGGGCAGTTTACGCTATCTTCAGGATCCCAACTTCAACAATTTATATTTCAAAGACAATCTGGAACGTGTAACTCCCCAGGCAAAGTCTTCTTTGGCGGCTAACTGGCTGTGGGCCCATGGAAATCTTCGAGCTTATTACGATAATACGTCGAATTTCGACATCGTTGACAGCAAGTTTAGAAGTACGGATTTAACGCTTCCGGGCTTCCAAGGAAATCTGTACCAAACTCCGCTCTTTGGCAGTTCTTTCTACCTTCAAGGCAGCGCTTCCTCCATTATGCACGCGACCCGCTCCAACGCTTCTCAAATCACGCCATTTGACCGATGGGAAGATCGCGGTAATGTCCGCTTATCACGCCCCTGGAGATTGTGGCGGTTGCCCGTTGGCGGTGATATCGGCAGCTCATTCAGTCACAACTTTTTTACAAAAACTTCGCTAGACAATTTAGAAAACGCGGCCGATAGCAGTTATGGCGGTGATTTAAGCGCCAATATTCACGGAATTCCTAGTCTCGATTTCACATTTAACTATGTCTACAATCTTCGGTCCGAACAAAATAGTTTACGCCAAGATACAGGGGCTAATGACAAAGGCGTAGACACAAACAAATTGGGTGGACTTTTGATAGGTAGCTTACCGCTCGATAGCTATTTGATGGCCAAATCCGCTTATAATTTTAAGCAAAACGTATACACTCCAAATTTTCTTAAAAATACGCAAAGATTGGACCCCGTTTGGGCATCTTTAACGATCCCGTCTCCTTTGCTTGGCTCCCTTAGCTACTCGACAAATTACAGGGTTTACGAAAAATTGCACGTTGACAACTTTTCGCACGCGTATTTCCACGGAGATTTTTCAGTTAACACCACCATTGTCTACGATAACTCCACACCAAACGTGGCCATTCCGGCTATTACCGGCAGCGCGCGCTTGCCATTACTGGATACGTTCTTTACATACACCGTAAGAGGTGTGTACACGGCTCAGGGAGACCAGCTCTCATGGAAAAAGAAATCTCTCATTTTCTTTGATCGAGATCTTGTCATTAGTCCGGATCTTCATGATTTCTTATTCGCGATTACTTTTCGCGAGCGAAAGGATGTGCGCGAAATGTTTTTAGCCATACGCCTAAAGCTTTCCGCGGAATCTGATGAGAAATTCAGGCGGGGACTGCAGGAACACGAGTTCTATCCCTGGAGATGACAAAAATTTATAATAATCACCGCATGCCAAAAGATGTGCTTTGCCTAGTTACCGGTGGTGCCGGTTTTATCGGTTCCCATATCGCCGAAGGTTTGCTCCAAAAAGGCTATCGTGTTCGCATTCTCGATAACTTCTCAACGGGACGAAGAGAACACATAGAAGACTTTGCGCGTGACATAGAGCTAATCGAAGGGGATTTAACAGATGACGCGGCATTAAAAGAAGCTTTGAGCGGCGTTAGTTATGTTTTTCATGAAGGCGCTATTCGCAGTGTCCCTAAAAGCATGGACAACCCAACAGCGTCCAATAAGGCCAACGTCGAGGGAACCCTGAAGCTTTTGCATCACGCCAAAGGTGCCGGGGTACGTTTGGTCGTCTACGCTTCCAGTTCTTCTCTCTATGGCGATGGCAAAATATTTCCTCAAAAAGAAACGCACTTGCCTCAACCCGTGTCTCCCTACGCTGTCAGCAAATTGGCCGGGGAGCTCTATTGCAGAGTGTTTACCAAATCCATGGGGCTTCCAACAGTTTCGTTGCGCTATTTTAATGTTTACGGTCCAAGACAGGATCCTGAATCGCTATATTCGGCAGTTATCCCTAAATTTATGGAACATGCTATGCAGGGGAAACCTCTAGAGATTCATTGGGATGGCAAGCAGTCTCGCGACTTCAGCTGTGTTTTAGATGTGGTTCAGGCAAATCTTCTCGCGATAACGGCGCCGCCCAAAGCTTACGGAGAAGCGTTCAATATCGCTTGCGGCAAAAGCTATTCTCTGCTTGATTTAGTTCGATTTCTTGAAAAGACCATGAATAAAAAATTGGCCAGGGTGCATCACCCCAAAAGGCATGGGGACGCCAGAAAAACTTACGCGGATATATCAAAAGCAAAAAATTTTTTAGGATACAGTCCAAAGGTAAGCTTTGAAGAAGGTCTTAAATTAACGTGGGATTATTTCAGCAAGCATTACGCTTCCTCGGTATCTAAATAAAAATATGAAAGTAGGAATTATCGGCGCGGGCTATGTTGGTTTAGTTACGAGCGCCTGTTTAGCTTCTTTAAAGCACAAAGTTATTTGCGTCGATAGCGATAAAGAAAAAATAAACCAACTTAAAAAAGGCGTCGTTCCTATTTTTGAACCGGGTTTACCGGAACTCTTAGTAAAGTCTAGTAAAAGCGGGCATATTCAGTTTGGAACTAGCATTCCGGAAATGCTAGGGCATGCCGAGGTGGTATTCATTTGCGTAGGCACACCACCCAGGGCGGATGGATCGGCGGATCTTTCCTCGATCGAAGAGGTGGCAAGAATTATCGCCCGCAATCTCAAGAAGTACTGTCTTGTTATAGAAAAATCAACCGTACCGGTGGCAACGGGTGAAAGAGTGGCGCAAATCATTGAGCAAGAAAAACCAAAAGGAGCCAGTTTTGACGTGGCGAGCAATCCGGAGTTTTTAAGGGAAGGCACGGCGATTGAAGATTTTTTCAAGCCGGACCGTATCGTCATTGGCGTTAGTTCGCAAAAAGCCGAGAAGATATTAAGGGATCTTTACAGGGGAATCAAAGCGCCGATGGTTGTCACAGATATAAAGTCCGCCGAACTTATTAAACACGCGTCCAATTCTTTTCTGGCAACTAAGATCGCTTACGCCAACGCTCTTTCGCGAATTTGCGATTTAGTCGGAGCCGATGTCATTCGCGTTGTCGAGGGTCTTGGTTTAGATAAGCGTATAGGCCGCAAGTTTTTAGATCCGGGTTTAGTCGGCGGGTTCTGTTTGCCCAAAGACTTGGACGCTTTTTATCACATTTCTAAAAGATCGGGCTACGACTTTAAACTGCTCACCGCGGTCAAAGAAATCAACGAGAATCAAAAAGAAGTTGTCATTAATAAATTGGAAGAAGAGCTCTGGAATTTAGAGGGAAAAACAATCGCTCTACTTGGACTTTCTTTCAAACCGGACACCGATGATTTACGCTTTGCTCCAAGTTTAGACATCATTCATCTTCTTTTGCAACGCCGCGTTCGTATTAAAGCCTATGACCCCGTATGCATGGAGAAGGCCGCTAAAATTCTCACGGATTCTCCGATAGCATTTTCAAAAAACGCGTATGATTGTTTGGAGGGCGCGCACGCGGCCCTGCTCATCACTCATTGGAAGGAATTCGCGAATCTTGACTTTAAAAAGGTTAAAAAATTAATGGCGTTGCCCGTGATTGTTGACGTAAGAAATTTTTGGGACCCCAAAAAACTTAAAGCGCTCGGTTTTCGTTACCGAGGCATAGGAAGGAGTTAGGCATGAGAATTTTATTAACAGGTTGCGCCGGATTTATCGGATCGCATTTGGCGCCATACCTTACGCGTAAGGGACACAAAGTAATTGGTATCGACAACCTTTTAACCGGCAAACTTGGCAATCTCGACGGTCTCTACGAAACCGGTCGCTTTAGCTTTGTTAACGCCAATGTCAGCGATTATATTCATGTCACGGGCCCCATTGATGCCGTAATGCATTTCGCCAGTCCGGCGAGTCCGGTGGATTACTTAAAATATCCGATTCCTACATTGAAAGTGGGCGCCTTGGGAACACATAACGCGTTAGGTGTCGCTAAGGCCAAAAAAGCGATCTTTATGCTGGCTTCAACGAGCGAAGTGTATGGGGATCCCTTAGTATCGCCGCAAAAAGAAAATTATTGGGGAAATGTTAACTGCGTAGGGCCTCGCGGCGTTTACGATGAGGCCAAGCGTTTCGCTGAAGCGCTTGCCATGGCCTACCACAAAACCCATTCTTTGCCGGTGAAAATAGTAAGAATTTTTAATACCTATGGTCCTCGCATGAGGCCCAACGACGGAAGAGCGATACCTAACTTTATCAGTCAAGCTTTGTATGACAAACCCATCACGATTTACGGCGACGGCAAACAGACAAGAAGCTTTATGTATATCACAGACCTTGTTGAGGGCCTCTATAAACTACTGGTAAGCCGATTTAACGGCCCGATGAATATCGGCAACCCCCACGAGATGAGTATTTTGCGGCTTGCCCAGACCATTAAAAAAACAACCAACAGTAAAAGCGCGATAGTTTGCAGGGACTTGCCTCAAGATGACCCCAAGGAGCGATGCCCGGACATTACGCTCGCCAAAAAAACACTCCATTGGAGTCCTCAGGTGAAATTAGATGAAGGCTTGGAAGCGACGGTCAGTTACTTTGAGAGTATTCTCAGAAAACGTTCCGGCGCCAAAACTGCAAGATTACCCTCTCAAAATAGATGATACCCATCGCGGAAAAACAATCCATCCGCTTTGGCACTGACGGCTGGCGCGCGAAACTAGCGGAAGATTTCACTTACGGCAATGTGCGCAAAGTAGCCTGGGCCTTGGGCCAACTGTTGCTTAAAGATCCCGCGCACCCATCGGTTTTTGTCGGTTTTGACCGCAGATTTTATTCTGATCAATTCGCTTATGAAGCGGCAAGCGTACTGGCCGGTTTAGGTGTCCCAACCTATTTGGCGCAAACCGTTCTTCCTACCCCGGCTTTTTCTTATCTTGCCAAAAAGCACAAAAGCTACGCCCTGGTTGTTACCGCGAGCCACAATCCTCCCTCAGACAACGGTCTTAAAATAAAAAATCCGGACGGCGCCTCGGCTTCCCCTTCATTCACGAACCAAGTTGAAAGCCTTACCGCTAGCGCGCCCGAAACCTTTGAGCGCGCCAAATGTCTTCGCGAGGAAGGCTTTAAAAAAGAATACATGGATTACCTCAAATCTCTAGCCCGTGGAATTGACAAAAAGTTAAAGGGGAAAAAGGTGGTTATCGACTACCTCCATGGTTCTTCGGCGGGATTGCTCGAGGAAATCATCGGCAAGCAAAACGTCATTGCTTTAAGAAGCGCCAGCGACCCTTATTTTGGCGGCATTGCGCCGGAACCGGTTGAAAAAAACATGAAGGCGCTTGGGCTTAAAGTAAAGCAATCGAAAGCGATTTTGGGGGTTGCCTTAGACGGTGACGGGGACCGCATAGCCATCGTTGATGAAAAAGGCAACTACATGGCTCCTACTACTGTTTTTCCAATGTACGCGTATTACCACGCTCTTGTCTTAAAAGAAAAAGGGGAGATTGTACAAGGGGTTTCTTTGGGTTTCTTAGGAGAGTTAATAGCCCAAAAAGCCGGACTTCCTTTTTGTTGGGTTCCTGTGGGATTTAAAAACATCGCCGAACGCATGAAAACGAATAAAGTCGTACTGGGTGGGGAAGAATCCGGCGGTTATGCCTTAGGAGCCCTGCTTCCCGATCGTGACGGCCTAGCCAACACACTGCTCATGCTTAGAATCTTGACCGAACTTAAGCTTAAACCAAGCCAACTGGTAGATAAAATTTTTAAGGAGTTTAGCCCCTCTTATTACGAGCGATTTGACTATCGTATCACTGAGCCTGTTGATCGCAAACGCTTCACCGCCTTGTGCAAAGAAGCCTTAATACCCCGTATCCACGCGCGCGGCCTAAAAACAGTTCATCAGCTGGAAATCGACGGACTCAAATTGTTTTTTGATGACGGCTCTTGGCTGCTATTGCGGCCTTCCGGCACGGAACCCTTGGTCCGCATTTACGCTGAAACTTCCAACAAAAATGACACTAAAGAGCTGCTCGCTTTAGCCAGTCAGTGGATTAAAGAAACTCTTTAAATATGCGAGCAATGGTTTTGGCCGCTGGCGCCGGCACACGCTTGCGACCTCTAACACTCAGCCGACCCAAGCCGCTTGTACCCGTTGTTAATACTCCCAATATTGGTCACATTTTACATTCGGTTGCCGCGGCCGGGATTAAAGAGGTAGGAATTAATTTGCATTTAGATCCCGATCAAATTAAACGCTACGTTGGTCGCGGGCAACCATGGAATTTAAACATTCGCTATTCCTATGAGCCCAAGCTTCGCGGCACCGCGGGTTCTTTGGCGCCGTTGCGCGATTTTTTTAAAGGCGATACTTTTATTGTTTTAAGCGGAGACGGCGTGGTTGATTTCACTTGGCCGGAAATTCTAGCCTTTCATAGAAAGAAAAAATCAATCGCGACTATGATCCTGGCCAAAACAGATGCGAAATTTGATTACGGCGTAGTTCAGTTAGGCAGCGATTCTCGAGTTCAAGCGATTCTCGAGAAACCCTCATGGAGTGACTTCTGCAGTCCTTTTGTCAATACGGGCTTTTATATTTTTGAGCCTGAGGTTTTAAAATATATTCCGGCCAAAGGAGAATATGACTTTGCCAGGGGATTGTGGCCCGCGCTAATTAAGAATGGGTTGCCCGTGCACGGATATGTACTCAAACAATATTGGTGCGATATTGGAAATTTGAAAGAATACAAACGCTGTCATCGTGACATTTTGGAAAATCGCGCCAATATCCCCATAGCCGGAGAAGAAACCAAGCCCGGTATTTGGATAGGAAAAAATACGCGCATCGCCAAAGGCGTTAAGTTTACGCCTCCCGTCATTATTGGCAATGATGTAATTATCCAAAAAAACGCTAAAATTGATTCGTACAGCGTCATCGGGGACAGATGCCAAATCGGGGAGAAGGCCCAGATTGGAGAATCTATCCTCTGGGAAGATGTAGTTGTGTCTAAAGATGTCAAGGTGTCGGGATGCGTGCTCGCGGATCGTACAGTTTTAAAAGAAAGCGTGGCCTTCTACGAAGGCGCGGTCATTAATATAACTAACTAAGGAGAATAAAATGGCATTAAAAGGATACTACGAACTCACCAGTGAATCAGTCGCGGCCGGTCATCCGGATAAATTATGCGATCAAATATCAGACGCGGTATTAGACGCGGTATTAAAACAAGACCCCATGGGTCGAGTTGCTTGCGAAACTTTCGCCACCTCTAGCTTGGTTATTGTTGGCGGCGAAATTACAACCAAAGCTTTTGTTGAAGTAAAAGATTTGGTTAAAGAGGTTTTGACGGACGCGGGATACACTGATCCTTGCTTCGGAGTTACGGCCGACACGTGCTCCGTTTTAAACGCCATCGGCAAACAATCTCCGGACATCGCTCAAGGCGTGGACACGGGGGGCGCCGGAGACCAGGGCATGATGATCGGTTACGCCTGTAAAGAAACCCAAGAGCTAATGCCATTGCCCATCATGTTGGCGCACAAACTCATTCGCAGACAAGCCGAAGTTAGAACAAAGAAAATTCTCTCCTACTTGGGCCCTGACGCCAAATCTCAAGTAACCGTTCAATATCTCGATGGAAGACCGCTCAAGGTAACGACAATCGTTTTATCAACCCAACATCGTGAAGAGATATTGGACAAAACCGGCAAGCAGATAACTCCAAAAGCTCGCAAAGAAATTATCGAAGCGATCATCACGCCAACCTTAGGGCCGCGGCTTGTGGACAAAGAAACTCGCATTTTAGTTAATCCCACGGGAAAATTTGTCGTGGGCGGACCCACCGGGGATACCGGTATGACCGGCAGAAAATTAGTCGTCGATACTTACGGCGGCGTTGTCCCGCATGGCGGCGGCGCCTTCTCCGGCAAAGATCCGACAAAAGTAGATAGATCCGCGGCCTATATGACACGATACGTGGCTAAAAATATCGTGGCCGCCGGCTTAGCCGAGCGCGCCACAGTTAGCGTTGCCTACGCTATTGGCGTTGCTGAGCCCGTTAGCGTGTACGTCGATTTCCACGGAACTGCTTTAACGCAAGTTAACGAAGAACAGGTGGCCAAAGTAGTCCCGCATGTGTTTCCATTGACTCCCAGAGGTATTATCGATCACCTCAAATTGCGCAGGCCGATATACCGAGCTACCGCGGCTTACGGACACTTTGGCAGACCGGAATTTCCATGGGAACAAACAGATAAAGTGGAAGAGCTGTTGCAAAACTTGAAAGTGACCTCCGCTCATCGAACAAATGGTTCTAAGTCTAACGGTACCAGAAGTCTCGCGACCACTTCGGCTACCCGATAAATCAGGAGATAAAATGCAATTTGATATTAAAGATTCTAAATTAGCTTCCCGTGGCCGCCAGCGTATCGAATGGGCGGAAAAAGAAATGCCCGTCGTCGCTCAAATAACTAAAGAGTTCGCCAAAAAGAAACCGCTTAAAAATAAAACTATAGCGGCTTGTCTCCACGTGACCGCTGAAACCGCGAATTTAATGCGAGCCTTGGCCGAAGGCGGCGCTAAAGTTAGTCTTTGTGCTTCTAATCCATTGTCCACGCAAGATGACATCACAGCGTCTTTGGTGAAGGATTTTGGAATTAATGTTTTCGCGATTCGAGGCGAGGATCGAGATACCTATTATCGCCACATTGGCAACGTACTCGCCACAAAACCATCATTCACCATGGACGATGGCGCGGATTTGGTCAGCGTTGTTCATCGCAATCCTAATGGGAACAATCCGGTTGGCGGCACAGAAGAAACCACAACCGGGGTTATCAGGTTGCGCTCCATGGCTAAAGAAGGGAGATTACTTTATCCTATTATCGCCATCAATGATGCCGATACCAAACATCTCTTTGATAACCGTTACGGCACAGGGCAGTCAACTTTAGACGGAATCATTCGCGCGACTAATGTTTTATTAGCCGGTAGAACCCTGGTTGTGTGCGGTTATGGATGGTGCGGCCGGGGCGTCGCCCAAAGAGCGCGGGGTATGGGCGCGCAAGTTATTGTTACCGAAGTCGACCCATTGCGAGCTTTAGAGGCATTGATGGATGGTTTTCGGGTGATGCCTATAGCTCAGGCGGCCAGGGTCGGTCACATTTTTGTCACCGTTACGGGAGACACGAGCGTCCTGCGTGAGGAACATTTTAAGGTGATGCGAGAGGGCGCCATACTGGCTAATTCCGGACACTTTGACGTGGAAATAGATCTTAAAAATCTGGCAAAAATATCTTCCAAGTCACGAGAAGTAAAACCACTGGTTCAGGAATACACGCTCAAATCAACAAAACGGAAAATTTACGTCTTAGCGGAAGGCCGATTGGTCAATCTGGCCTGCGCGGAAGGCCACCCCGCAAGCGTGATGGATATGTCTTTTGCCAATCAAGCGCTTTCGGTAGCTTATTTGGCTGAAAAAGCCGGTGATCTTGCTCGCGATGTTATCGATGTACCCAAAGAAATTGATAAAACCGTGGCAAGATTAAAATTGGCCAGCTTGGGCGTCAAAATTGACACTCTTACTCAAGAGCAAGAAAAATATTTAGCTAGCTGGGAAATGGGCACCTAAGAAGGTTGCCTGAATTGACCCTTTTGTCATCCTGATCCTTCGTTGTTCGACAGGCTCACAACGAGCGGGTTTATAACTAAAGGCCCGCTCATCCTGAGCTTGTCGAAGGATGGACATATAATGAAGAAAGTACTAAAAACTGCCGAGGAAGCGATAGCTGATATCTTCGACGGGGCTACCGTCATGATTGGCGGTTTCGGACTTTCCGGAATGCCCGAAAACCTGCTTCGCGCCCTGCGCGAGAAGGGCGCCAAGAATCTCACCATTATCGCCAATAATGCCGGCACTGACGAATACGGCATCGGTCTTTTAATTAAAAACAACCAAGTTAAAAAAATGATTATGTCTTATGGCGGGGAAAACAAGGCTTTTGAAAAACTGGCCTTGGAGGGAAAATTAGAAGTTGAGTGGACACCCCAAGGAACACTCGCTGAAAAAATAAGGGCGGGAGGAGCCGGCATTGGCGGCTTTTATACACCAACGGCCTATGGCACCTCCATCGCCCAAGGCAAAGAAACCAGGCAATTAAGCGGCGTCTGGTATGTGCTTGAAATGCCGCTCAAAGCTGATTTTGCTTTTGTTAAAGCGTACCAAGGAGACTCCGCGGGGAACTTAGTGTATAGAAAAACAGCTCGTAATTTTAATCCCATGATGGCAACCGCGGCCAAAATCACTATTGCCGAGGTGGAACATTTAGTTGAGACGGGAGCCATAGAACCCGACCACGTGCACACTCCGGGAATTTACGTCAAACGAATTTTCCAAGGAACTCGCTACGAAAAGCCTATCGAAAAAAGAACCGTCCGAAAACGAGAGAGCGCGGGAATTTCTCAAGCTTTGTCATTCTGATTCCATAATGTATATCAAGAAAGAAGAATCGAGCAATGGATAAACGAGAAATCATAGCCAGACGCGCCGCTCAAGAGATCAAGAGCGACAGTTATGTCAACCTAGGCATCGGCCTTCCAACATTGATTGCAAACTACATCCCCGCGGGCACCGACGTCACCTTTCACACTGAAAACGGAATGCTAGGCTACGGCCCTTATCCGATTGAAGGGCAAGAAGATCCAGATTTAATTAACGCGGGCAAAGAAACAATTACCGAACTTCCCGGATGTTCCTATTTTTCTTCGGCGGATTCCTTCGCGATGGTTCGAGGCGGACATCTTGATTTAACTTTTCTGGGCGCCATGGAAGTCTCGGAAAAAGGCGACCTGGCTAATTGGATTATCCCCGGCAAAATGGTCAAAGGCATGGGCGGCGCCATGGACATTGTCTCCGGCGCCAAGAAAGTCGTCATTACCATGGAGCATACCACCAAAGATGGGAAACCCAAGATTTTAAAAAACTGCTCGCTTCCCTTGACTGGTAAAGGGGTGGTGAGCCTCATTATCACCGAGCTCGCCGTATTAGAGGTAACCAAAGACGGCCTACTGCTTCTTGAGAAATCCCCCGATATCAGCATGGACGAACTCCAACGTCTCACGGAACCCAAGTTCTATTTCTTGTCATCCTGATCCACACTATTTTTCCATAAAGAAAGAAGGATCTTCGGATTTCCAGATTCTTCTTTCTTGATTTTCGTTATAGAGTCAGAATGACAGTCACAGGGCAAATCATTCGGTTTTTATTTTTTCCAGGCGAGCATCAGACCGTCTCGGATGGTCACCAGCGTTGCCTCAACACGTTTGTCTGTATGAACATATTTGTTGAACGCGTCGATGGCGTGGCTATCCTCGTCTTGGGGGTTTAGAACACGGCCGCTCCAGAGCGCGTTATCGGCCAGCAGAAGC
>OBEQ010650478.1_pt1 | contig 12315 bp, 10 predicted proteins | sample 1670901 | NCBI WGS metagenome assembly OBEQ01 (sample SAMEA104232315, study PRJEB22302) | groundwater metagenome | biome: forest; feature: aquifer; material: groundwater | place: USA | collected 2011-08-07 | depth 5.4 m | reverse complement strand
TCTGGAGCGAAGCGATAGAATCCGAAAAAGATTCTATTAGCCTTTCGATGTTTTTGCGCGGCTGGATTGTACCAACAAAGATTATGTAGTCCCCCGTTATTTTGTATCTCTTTTTAATTTTGTCAATTGCTGACCTTGATTGTGGCTTAAATTGATTATCGTAACCTTCGTAAGTGACAGAGATTTTTGAGGGGCTGACATGATAGTTTTTGATGATATCGTCTTTGGTTGTTTGTGAAACGGCAATAATATGGGTACTTTTTTGAATTGAGTATTTAGACCATGCGGTTAACTGCAATAGATCGTTCTTCCTAAATAATTGAGGATAGTGCAAATATGAAAGATCATGAATAGTCACTACATAAGGAACCTTTGAATAGCGGGGGCCATAATGGGCCATGGAAAAGAATACGTCCGGTTTTTTACCAAATGTTAGCTTAATTGGCAGGGCAAATTGCGTCCAGAACTTTTTTGGACCAAAAACTTTATACTTCCAGCTTGGCAATTCTTTTGGAAGATCAGGAAGCGGCTTGTCTTTGAGATAGATTTCGAAATCGTGTCCCTCGTCTTTTGCAAACTGCTTAAGCAGTTCAAAGGCGTACTGGCCAGAACCAACACGGTTTTTTACGTTTGCTTCGTTGCCATCTATACCGATTACCATAGTTGCATTATATAATATGCAAAACTTAATGGGTCTATATGAATGAAGATAAAGATATACTATTCGATCCCAAAATATCTGAATCCCAAGGGATTGCTTCAGGCGCGTTGAAACCAATCACTGCAGCTGAGGGGAAACCCGTTCTTTTGCCCAAGGATGCTTTGGTATTTATCGGAAATGGAGTGGATTTAGCATTACCGGTTATTAATAGGAACGACTTGTCCCATACTTCGGATTATGAAAGGAAATGTTTTGCCCAAATCACATCGGATAATGCTTCGCTTATTGTAGTTGGGCCGAATCTAGTTGATTACCTTTTAAGCGCTCCACTGACTGCCGGCAAAGCAAGACCTGACGCAATTGTGTTACAGAAGGGGGATCCAAATAGGTGGACGCTCACTGAGCTATATGAGTTTAAAACAAGTACAGGCAAAAGCCATCGGACTGGCAAGAAGCTTAGCGGATTTGAGACGCTTTTGGGTGTACTGCGTTCACATCCGTATTATCTCCCACAATTATTGCGGCAATCTATAGGAGAACATTTAGAGATACCGGCTCAAATTCGTGTGCCGGATAATCGTTTGATCAGCGTTACTTTTATGTTCCCTAATACAGGCGTCTTTCAAGCTCCGCGTTCACCCTTCGATATCCGATACCGCAGACCCTCGACCTAACTCTTCGTAAACTTCTAGTGTTTGCTGGGCTGTTTTCTTCCAAGTATACGCGCGGGCGCGATTTAAACCGGCATTTACCATTTTTTGATAATTTTCCATATTTAAATTCATTATCATTTCAATAGCCTTTGTAAACTGACCCTCGCTTCTGGGATCGATTAATATGGCGGCGTCTTTTGCGATTTCGGCCATGCTGGAGTTGTTGGATGTGATTACCGGCGCCCCGCAGGCCATTGCTTCTAAAATCGGCAAACCGAACCCTTCGTATAAAGAAGGATAAACAAAAATTCGACAGCCGTTGTAAAGGGCAACTAAGTCTTCCTGCGGGACGTAGTCTGTCCAAATTACGTTTTGGCTCGACCGCAGCCCTTGCCCACCTTCTGGCAGATGAGCACCCCAACCATATTTTCCACTTAGCACCAAATGCAGATCGGGATGACTTATTATTATCTTCTCAAAAACGTCAAGAAGCTTTTGGATATTTTTGCGGGGTTCCTGGGTCGCGACAGATAATATATACGGTTTTTTTATTTTGTATTTTTCCAAAACCTGTTTTACTTTATCCTCGTCTATCGGCTTAAAATCCGAAGATGGCGCGAGATAAATAACTCTAATTTTATCCTCATCGATTTTTAAGAACTTTACGAGATCGTCTTTGGTGGTGTAAGAATCGGCGATTATCCTGTCGGCTTCTGCCTTAACCCTCTGGAGCCTGCGTTTTTGCACTTTTAATATTTTTGGGTGTACAGAGGAAGGAAACAAATACACAACCATGTCATGGACAGTTGTTACTAACTTAGTTTTATTCGATTTGATGGGCGGCTGCATCCAATCCCATGAATGAAAAACCTCAACTTCCCCTATAAATTTTTCCAGCGGAAATACGTGGAGCTTATTCCATAAGATCTCCAGTATGGTGGGGGGGTAGCGGAAAAGTTTTACCTTAAGGTTCTTATAGTCTTTTAGGGTTTCTGTGAACTTCTCAATGTCTTTTCTACGCCTTAGAGAGGAACCGAATAGGATGTATTCATTTTTCCGGTCTATATCCAAAAGGTTTTTTACTAAGTTCTTTGTGTAAGTCGAAACGCCTGTTCCGTAGACGATTGATGATATATCTATGCCTATTCTCATGAGGCAAATTCTATCACAAAGGCGCGGCGGTAGCAGTTTCCCCAATTGGCAAGCTTTAGGACTGGCAGGAGCAATAAATACCCTTTTAGATAGAGATAGTATAAAAACTTGTTATTACTTATCCACGTTCGCATGATAACTTTACGAACGGCGAGGTTTAGATATGGTCTTGAAGTAACTTTGGCTTTTTTATCAAGCTTTCTTAAGGATTTGTCGATTGTTACCAATATCTCTTCTGTTTTTGGCAAGCCGTTTTGAACATGCTCCTCTAAAAACCGGTTTTGGTTATGGAAAGTCTTTTGCCAATAATTATTGAGTTCCTGATCTTGCTGTTCGGATAGGGTTCCTTGAGGAACTACAATAATTGCCAGCTTTTTGGCAACCCGTATCATTTCAAAAATTGCGGATTGCCGCAATTGGCTATTAATATGTTCCAAAACATCTACACATATCACAACATCATAGGAATTTTTACGAAACGGGAGTTTGTCGGCACTGCCTTTTATTCTGTTTATCATATCAGAAAGAGGAGGGTCAAAATAAACATCAAGTCCGTCAATGTTTTTCTTGAGGTATGGAGTAATGCCTAAGCCTCCGGATCCGACTTCCAGAATTTTAGAATCTTCGAGCTTCGCCTTTTTTATCGCTTCAACGACCGGATAGTAACGCAGCGCTGCGTCTGGATGTTGGCGAAAGAAGTACTTGTTAAAAAAATCACGGATTAATTTTTTCATGATTGTTTCATTTTTTAAACTCGTAAACGAAGCCTACGCCCTCAAAGTCTTTGGTCGACGTGTTTGTGTAACCTTCTTTTGTCAGTTCTTCAAAAACCAGCCCTTGAGGATCGGTGATTGGCGAAAGGTAGGCAAAGAGAAATACGTTGTTTTTGCCATTGGTGTATGAAGCAACGTTCTGGTGAACTTTAGCAGGGTCCGGGCTAAAACTATCCAGAGCACCATAGGCTTTAACCCTGCCTTTGTTGTAATAATCGAATGGACCAACAGTATAAGTATCTTCAAATAGTGTGACTGTGCTTTGTGTTGAGTTGCCGATAACGTAAGCCGTTGCTCCTTTCCAGTCTTCTCTTTGAAATTTTGTATTGGTGAAGTAAACGGCGGCTGCTGTTAGGTTAATCGCAAGAGTGATAACCAATAACACGCGCACCAGCGGCGTCCAATTTATGGTGTTTATGGCAGATGCCAGTATTATATAAAAGGCAGGCAATACAAAAATAAATCTAAAATAGGTAAAAATCGGGATGAAGTAAGAGGCTGTAAAAGCCAAGATTAACGGGCCTAAAAACCAAAGCCACAAAAAAGATCTTAATTTTGAAACGCGGAAAAAGGAAATGGCAAAAAGGAAAGTAATAAATGCCCCGACCGGGGCAAAAAGCGCGGCATATAAAAGCTTATTATTTGAGGAGATTCTGCCGATTGTAAACTTTACGAAAGTCAAGAAAAACGTTTTTATTGACGGGGTGCCTACTACTTGTGCCCATGCGGGAGAAGCGGCTGCTGCCAAAAGTCCGGTTCTGAGCTGACGTGTAAACACCGTAAGCCATGGTGCAATCGCAATAAAGATTAACAAAAAGGCAGGAATAAAAGCCTTGAGAGTAGACTTTGAAATATTTTTTCGGGATAAAAACAAGTAGATTATGTAAATCGGGATCATGAAATAAGAAAGATAATCGCTGTAGAGCATTACCGTGGTTGATAAAATGAAGCCGACCCAATTAATAATTGTGTCTTTTTTTATGATGGAGATAAAAAAATAGACGGATAGGGCTGTTGCCGCGGCAGCCAGAGAATACATGCGCGCTTCCTGTGAATAATAGATTGCAAGAGGCGCGGTACCCATAAGGATTGCTGCGATCAAGGCGGTTTTTTTATCGTAGAGTTTTTTGGCGATTAAATAAGTAAATACAACTGTTAATACTCCAAAGATTACAGAGGGCATACGTACTGCTATTTCCGACGAGCCAAAGAGTTTTATCCAAAAATAAAGAATTACATGCCATAGGGGCGGGTGAAAATCTCCGAGAGAATAATTAAAGATTAAGTGTTTTAGATCCAGTGCCGCGGCGATATTTACATTAATACCCTCGTCCAGCCAGAGGCTTTGGTTGAGGTTAACGAGACGGAGGGCGGCCGCGATGGCTGTAATAATCCAGATCATTTACTATTTTTGTATTGTAGCATTTGGCGTTATAATTTTGGCAATGATTACGCTCATTTTGACAAGGCACGGGCAAACCGATTGGAATGTTGCCCATAAGTTGGCAGGTTCTTCCAATGATCCCACGTTGACAAAAACGGGGCGAAATCAGGCAAAGCTTCTTGCAAATAAACTTGAGTCTTTCAATATTGATATTGTCTACTCTTCCAGATTAAAAAGGGCTCAACAAACGGCAAGAATTATCTCAAAGACACTAGATAAGCAAGTAACATATTTAGCCAATTTAAATGAGAGGGGTTGGGGAATTCATCAGGGTAAACTTTGGCGGCCCGTCATAAACGGGGTGGATAGAATGCCTGCGAGTAAAAGGTATATCTATAAACCAAGAGGTGGAGAATCATGGCAGGAATTCGAGGCGAGATTATTGACCGTTCTTGAGACGATTACTAAAAACGATGAGGACAGGACGGTTTTGATAGTTGCGCATGCAGGTGTAGTTAGAGAAATGGTCAGAATAATAAAAAATGTCCCCAAGGAAAAGCACAAAAGCTATTCAATTGAGAATACTTCACTCACCGTCTTTAGATTAAATGGGGGTAAAGCTGAAGATGAATTAGTCAATGATATCGCGCACTTGGCGTGACTCTTTTACACTTTTCTTACTTTATAAATTGACTTGTAGATTCTAATTATTTCTGGTTTTTTGTTTATTTTGCTTTGCTTTCGCCGAAGAAGGATTTGATAACGGAGGTCCAGACTCCCCAATCGTAGACGATTTTGAAAATTGAGAATTGAGGGTTGAAAGTTAGAAGTGATTTGAAAAGGCCGATGATGATTGAAGCCGGGAGGCTGTACTGAATTAAAGATCGGGTTTTACGGGGAAACGATCCGGAGATAAATTCGTTTTTGCCAATCCAGCGGGCTTGTTTGTAGATTTCGGGCAGAGATGACGGGTTAGAATGATAATATGTCGCTTTTCCGGCGAGAGTAGATTTTGTCCCAAGCTTTCTTCCCAGTGACCAATCATCGGTATATTCCCCTGTCGTATCAAAACCGTTAACCTTATCAAATTCCGATTTTAAAATCGCGCGAAAAACCGGTGCGGCATTTGGATAGTTTGCGGAAAGCATTCTGTCCGGCGGTAAATTTCTATTAATATTCCAGCAGACTGACCAAATGTCGCCGGCATTTTTTACCATTTCATTTTTACTGAAAGTGCCGATTGATTTGCCATCTATAATCGGACGGATTAGATCTTTTACAAAGTCTTTATCAAAAGTCATGTCAGCATCTACAAAGACCAAAATGTCTCCTCTTGCTTTTGAAGCTCCCATGTTGCGGGCGGGACCAGGGCCGAGGTGGTTCTGATTTAAAATGATAATGTTGTTTAATGTTCGAGCTTGTCGAGAACTATCTATTAAACTTCTCGACTCGTCGCTATGCTCCTCGCTCGAAGAATATTTACCTATTATTTCTTTCGTCTTATCTGTCGAGCCGTCGTCCACAAGGATGATTTCCAATGGCTTGCATGTTTGCTCTGACAATGACTCGAGGCAATCTTTAATTACTTCCTCCTCGTTATATATTGGAATAATTACAGAAACTAAGTTTTTCATTAAATCGGCTTTTCTGTATTAAAAACTATGAAGTCGTCGGTTTTGGCAGGATTATAGTGATTTACCAAAAAATCCACGTCCGCTGGAATAGTATCTCTCTTTGGCATTGCTACTATCAATTTATACTTAATCGGTGATGCAAGATCAACAGGAAGTCTAGGGTCGAAATGCAGTTCTCTGTCCGCATAATAAGTTACGAACACGTCAAAATACTTATTAAAATCCGGAGACAGAATTAAGACTTTGTCGCCGGAGGCGGTTTGCGAATTAATTGATTTCCCCAGTTCTACACCTTCTTTAAAGCCATTGCTTGAAAGGAGTGCAGATACGAATTTATGCTGTTCGAAGAGCATGGCAAATATAAGTAAAATGCAAAGAATACTTGTTTGGTAACTTCTCAGTTTAAAACGTTTTAACAGGTAGAAGGCGCCGACACTTGCAGCAACTGAGAAAAATGGTAGTAGGTAAATTATCATATAATCATGTATGTAGGCCATATTTCTAAAGATTGTGTTGTGGGTAACTCCAAAGGCGGCCAGCATCAGTAGAAGCTGGGCGGGTCTTGAGAGTTTTCTGTTTTTAATTTGTCCCAATATCCAAAATAATGCAACCGCGGAAAGCATTAATACGGGAATCGTAAAGTAAATCTCTATCAATTTTGCCTGGAGTTTTAAGAAGTTTATGGTGCTATAGCCAATTGGTTTATCCGCAAGATTTAGCCGGTAAATAAAGACTTGCAGCATACCTCCTCCCAAGGGCTTGCCTGTGAGCAGAATCAGGTGAAGGCAATGAAGCAAAAACATAAAAACGCTAAAGGCTGGAAATGACGCCGCGATTTTTAATTTGTTTCCCGCTTTACCAAATATTAAATAGTGAACAAAAAATAGCGGGGTAACGTAATAACCCGGCCAGTTGATTAGGTGAGAGAGGATTAAGCCGGTGACGAGTTTTATAAAGTTGGTTCGGTTTGGTTTTTCTACAAAATTAAAATAAAGATAGATTGCAAAAAGCACGGGGGCAATAGTTAAAACTTCCTGAACGGGCATTTTGCCAAAATAAATCATGATTGGAAGGACTGTAGAAATTGCCGAAGCCAGAATTGCTGTTTTCTTGTCAAAAAATTTAAGCGTAAGAAAGTAAACAGCGGCGATGGTTCCCAGGGAAAACAATAATGGCACAAGCCTTGCCGACCATTCATGGATTCCGAAAACACGGAAGCTTATGGAAATTAAAATCGGGAGGAGCGGCGGGTAGTGTGTAAAGTAGGAAAAGTAAGGCGCGCTTACAAAATCATTGTTTGTTACTTGCCCAAACTTTGTTTGTATAAAACCATATCTAGTAAAGTTTCTCGCGATGTTTGAATACCAGACACTGTTCCAATCATGATGGCCAATAAATGGTTTGTTTAAGTTTATCGAAAGTATGATGGCGGCAAAAATGAGAATCAATAAAAGAAAATAGTTTTCTTTAAAAAACTTCATTTGGATTTTAGCTGTTCAACTATAGCGGAGTATTTTTGAGCAACTTTGTTCCAGCTGAAATTTAGGGCCTGGTCGTAGGGAATGTTCCCGAATTTTTTGGTTACTGCTTCGTTTAGGGCTTTTGCGTATTCGTTTATGTTTGAGGTATTTGTTAAGATACCCGCCCGACCTACTATTTCTCTGCGCGAGGCATCGTTTGTTGTGACCACTGGAAGGTTGCAAGCCATGGCCTCAACATAAGCAATACCAAAAGCTTCTGTACTTGATGCGATTGTAAAAATGTCTCCGGCACGGTAGTAGTATGGAATTTGCTCATATGGCGCAGATATTCTTAGATATCTTTTGCCAAGCATTCTTTTGCCGAGGCCGTCTATAAAACCTCGCTGCTCTCCGTCACCTAAAACCAAAAGGCTTATGTTGGTTTTTGCAATCGCTTTTATTGTTTGATCAACTCTTTTATAAGGAACAAGCGCCGAGGTGCAAATGGCGATTGGTCCGGGCAAGTTAATTTCGTGCGCTTTTATTTTCGGGTTGAAACGGGAAAGATCAACGCCATTTGGAATGGTTACGATTTTAGCTTCCGGCACAAGCCTTTGGGCCCATACAGCTTCCGCGGCGGTTAAGGCAACAAAAATATCCGGCCGGAACAATAAGTTCCAAGCGTCATCCGAGCCGACTCCAGCATGACCTGAAATTAGAATTTTCGCACCGGTAATTTTGGAAATAACGCGGAAAATCACGGTCTGCCATCCGCCATTTAAGGGAATAATCACATCGCATTTTCCCTTGATTATTTTTGGAATAGCTTTAATGCTAAAGACAAAAATTCGGCCACTCTGTTTGTCTAAATAGACTTTCCCCAAAAACCCTTTTTGTGACTTGGGGGGCGAGGTTTTAACTTGTATGTGGACTGTTTTATATTTTTGAAGTTTCGGAAGACCGGCCTGGAAGACGAAGACCTGGTGCTTTTTAGAAAGGCGTTTTGCGATTTCGTAGGCGAATGTTTCTACGCCTCTATTGACTACTCCCGAATAAAAACTTAAGACCGCGATTTTTGCCATTGTTTTCTGAAAATAAAAAGCGATAAGAAAAATATCGTTGCTATTGTAATTGTTCTGCCCAAGATAAAACTTTTTGGTTCATACTTTAATTCTACCTGATTTGAGTTTGCCGGCACTACTATTTGACGAAAAACCGGATCCGACTTTTGGACATTCCATCCCGGATAATAATTCTCGGCAAAAACGAGATTGCGCTTTTGCGAAGATGGCACAAATGACAGCGAGACGATGTTTGGAGTGATTTTCGTGATGGTGATCTTATCGTTGGAACGAGTGAAATATACCCTTGGTCTAAATTGCATGTTACGGTAAAAGTAGATGTCTTTAAATTTACCAGCCGGCTCCAGGTCCGGGTTGTTTATCGGATAAGTCGAGGCAACATATTTTACATTCGCAAAGCCCAACAGAGCACTATTGGGAATTGGCGGATTTTGGACTTGCCAGACCTGGTATGGAGGGAAGATTACAGCAAAGTTATTGTATGAATATCCGCCTGCCGCGGCCAGGAAATTGATAAAGGATTTATCCTGGATAGGTGTTTCTCCGTTTAAAATTTGGATATTGTATTTGTACAAAAGCTGAGGGTTAAAACAATATGTTGTGCAGTAGACGCGGAAAATATCATTGTCTTTTGCAATGAACTTATAGAGTGATTCATTTGCAAATGACAGGTTGGGAGTTTGCGCGAACTTTTGGCCCGTTATGAAAATTGATTCGAAAATGAAAATGGTGATAATTACGATAATTGCCGATTTTTTTATTTTAAGTTTGTCGATCGCGTAAGAGGACAAGAGCGCGGCAACAAGCGCTACCGCAAACCAGATGCGGGTTGTAACTCTGGAATATCTTAGAAGCGGCAAGACTTTATAGAGGATCGGAAAGAATGGCGTGTACGATCCTATGACAAAAAGAATTGACAGGGCCGAGGCAGACAGTAAAAAAAACTTTTTGAACTTTGGTAGATAGAAAAATCCGGTGATTGATAACACGGACGGGACAATCCCCAGATATAAAAGCGATTCATGATCGAAACTTTTAAGGTTGAGGTACGGGAAAAATAGACTTGTCAAAAATCTTTTCGCGCTCCAAACGGGAACCGCCACGTCTGCAAGCGTCAAGGACGATCTGGTAGATAGCGGCCCAAACTCCAGCTGAGGAATGAGCTCGATTGCGGAAAGTAGCAAGGATAAGACAATGATTATAAAGAGAGGTGTAAAGAATTTAGCTAAACCATTTATTGTTCGAGTGAAGTGAGAATTAAATAGATTATCAAAAAATTTATACATCCAATAAACTCCAATAAAAATAACCGTGTAATAAAAAATTGTTGGATAAGTTATGTATGAGAAAGTAAGGCAAACTGATGTTAATGCTGTCCAGATAAGATTAGGCTTCGCGATTATTTTTCTTACTCCCAAAAAAATTAACGGGAAATATGAAAACGCCGCGATCATGGTAATATGGCCGGCGGTAAGATGCATGAGCATTTTTAAGGAAAATGCATAAAAAATGGCGGCGGCGAAAGAGGCGATTTTGGATAGGCTAAACGATTTTGCCAAAAAGAATGTAATTATCGCGGCTATTAGAAAATGTAACAAGTAGTAGACTACCGACGCCAAAGCTATCGGTAAAACGATAAAAATAATGTTAGCCGGATAGAATAGGGATGATAGAGGGTCACCAATAAATGTTTGGCCCATCATTTGGTCCGGACGCCAAACAGGAATTTGGTGATAGTAAAGAACCGATTTTTTAAAAAATGAAAATAAAGGGTAATACGTTCTTCCAAGATCATTGTCTTTGTTTGTTAGAAAGTTGGGACTAATTAAAAATGGCAAAAAGAATAGAAAACATAGAGCAAAAAGCAACATCACATAAAATATATTCTTCGAGCGAGGAGCAAAACGACGAGCGGAGAAGTCCATGATTATTCCTTCCTTGCCTTAAGCCAAAGGGTGTCTGATATTTGGGTAAGGTTTTGATAATGGCTGTCCAGATAGTCGGCAACTTTTGCCGGACGGTAAACCCCGAGGTCATAAACCTGACCATTGTCATAAGGTTTAAAAACCACGTATTTGGGATTTTGCAAAATTATGGCATCTATTATTTTTTCCTGCTCTCCCGGTAACTCGAGATACCACGGGAACTCGTCCGCCCAGGGTTTTGGCGGCAGACGGTTGGCAAGGACCAGAATCTGTCCCGGATTATTTTGCATGTAGATGACATCAGACAAACTTGTAATTGATTTGAGGTTAGCGGCTCCACGATAAATATCGTCTTCAAAAAACCTGGCTTGATTGTTTGGGTTTCTAATAATAAATCGGCCTGTAAATACCAGGAGGAAAAGGCCGAGGATTAAGATTGTCGATTTGGTGAGAAGATTTGATTTTGCAAGGTTTTTGATATTCGGACCTGCCGCAAGAGATAGAACGGCAACAGACGGAATTAGATGGAAATAATCAAATCTAGGGTATGCAAAAGTACTTAAGATAATTCCGCTTAAGACAAAAAAAATCTCATCGAATCTTCTTTTCAACAGTGTTGGTATGAAAAGCAGGAAAATTGACATTGTAACCAGCAATTCGCGGGGTGACGGCAAAGAGATATATCCGGGCATGCCAGAGGCCTTGAAAAAAGGAAAGTAAAAAACCCAGAAAAGAAAATCTTTTGCTGTCCCCTGACTTTTGGAGATAAAAAGGCATACGGCGATGATAAGTACAAACGGCAATAAGAAAAGGTGTAATTTGCGACTTAAGGATTTTAATTTATATCTTGATTTTAAAATGACTACTGACGCAAGCCATATAACCAGCCAGATGATTTGCTGCTTTATAAAAAAACCTATTGTAAGAGAGAGCAAAGTCCAAAAAATTAATTTCGTCTGACTTTTATCATCTAAATATTTGTAAAGGAGAAAGACGGAGATGATAACTAATGGCGTTTGAACTAAATCAAACCAAAGACCGTTAACGCCAAAAGGGATTGATAGAAGAGCAAAGATTGCGGTAGAAACAAGGGCATTGCGATTTGATTTAAATATTTTTCCTGCAAGATGATAAATCAGGACGTCGATCGTAAGAATAAGGGACCAGGTTAGAAGTTTGTAATTGTTTGGACTGTAGCCAAAAACTCTTGTAAAAACCGCAAGAACGGATGATAAAAGTGGGGGGTATGGGTTGATCAGATCTTTATACAGTAAAAATCCATGATTTATAAGGAACGGATACGTCACCATTTCCGGCCAGAGAGTGAAGCGGGTCAACTGCAAAAGTATTAAATGTACGCAAAGTATGGGAAGTATTAAAAGTGTTGACCGACGAGTAGTCATCTCGAGTAATTACCGAGTATGTCATTGGCGCGGATTTTTAATAGTCCGAAGAATGATTTAAAAACATCTCGCCCAAGTGTCACCTTTGATCCGCGGACGTCACTCCAGGCGACCGGTGCTTGAGCAAATTTGATTTGATATTTTTTACACAAGAAAAGAATTTCAGCATCAAACGCCCAGCCATAAAT
>OBEQ012953896.1_pt1 | contig 12316 bp, 12 predicted proteins | sample 1670901 | NCBI WGS metagenome assembly OBEQ01 (sample SAMEA104232315, study PRJEB22302) | groundwater metagenome | biome: forest; feature: aquifer; material: groundwater | place: USA | collected 2011-08-07 | depth 5.4 m | reverse complement strand
GTCGGCGCCTTCCTGGGCGTGCCGGTGCTGGAAGGCCAGCACCTGCGCGGCGTGCTGTGCGCCGACCGGCGCACCCGCCGACCCTTCACCTTAGCCGACGAAGGTCTGCTCATCGGCGCGGCCAAGCAGATCCTGCGCGCGCTGCAGAACGAACGCGTCTTCGTCGCGGTCGAGCGCTCCAAGTACGAGCACGAGCGCTTCTACCACGCGTCGTCCATGCTGGGCCGCGCGCTCACCCTCGAGCAGGTCATGGACACCGCCTTCGAGGCCGCGCGCGAGATCGTCGAGTTCGACTTCGCGTCGATCTCGCTCTTCGACAAGGACAAGAAGCGCCACCGCATCTGCCGCGTGCGCCTGGCCGAGGGCGCCGAGGACCTGGTCGACATGAAGACCATCGACGGCCTCGAGTTCGCCGACGGCGCCAGCCTGGTGTCGATGGTGCTGAAGAACCGCCACTACCTGCCCGCGGGTGGCGAGCTGCGCGACCAGGCCACGCCGGTGTTCTCGCGCAAGGTCAAGCTCAAGCACGTCGAGTCGCTGCTGGTGCTGCCCCTGGTCGCCGCCGACGAGGCCATCGGCACCTTCGCCATCGCGGCGCGGCGCGCCGGCGCGTTCGGCAAGGACGCGCGCGAGATGCTGGGCGTGATCGCCAACCAGGTCGCGGTCTCGCTCGAGAACGCCAAGATGTACAAGCAGATGGAGACCATGGCCACGACCGACGGCCTCACCGGTCTGCTCAACCACCGCACCTTCCAGTCACAGCTCTCCGACATGCTGGGCCGCGCCGAGCGCCACGGCATCAAGCTCGCCGTCATGCTCACCGACGTCGACCACTTCAAGAAGGTCAACGACACCTATGGCCACCCGGTGGGCGACCAGGTGCTCAAGAAGGTGGCCGCCATCTGCCAGGAGAAGGTCAGGAAGATCGACGTCGTGGCTCGCTACGGCGGCGAGGAGTTCGTCATCGTGCTCGAGGGCACCGACGCGGCGGGCGCGCTGCAGCTGGCCGAGCGCATCCGCCTCGACATCGGCAAGCAGGTGTTCCAGTCGGACAAGGGTCCGTTCTCGATCACCCTGTCGCTGGGCATCGCGGGCTACCCGGGCGACGCCAAGGACAAGCACGCGCTCATCGAGCGCGCCGACCAGGCGCTGTACTTCGCCAAGCACAACGGCCGCAATCGCAGCGTGACCCACGAGCAGATGCTGAGCGAGCGCGTCAACAAGGACGGCCGCGCCAAAGCCAGCTGAGTCACCAGCTGAGTCACCGTCGGATTGTGCTGCGTCATCGAGCCGAAACGGCGCCGCCGGGACGACGTGGCGTCCTCGGATCTGCGCTATCTTGCACGGACGTGGTGCGCGCGCGAGCGAGAGGTCGAGGTGCAGGATTCGCGCTGGCGCTGCTCGTGCTCCTGCTGGCCGTGCGCAGCGCACGCGCGCAGGACAGCGACGCACCCGCCGCGGCCGCGCCGCCCGTGACCTTGCGCGCGGTCGTGCGCGTGGCCGGAGGCGACGACGCCGACGTGCTCGAGCGCCTGCGCGGGCACGTCAGCGACCTCGCGGTCGAGCTGGTGGTGGTCAAGGGCGAGCTCGAGGCCAGGGAGCGCGCCCGCCGCGCCGCCGCCTCGCGCCTGGCGCGCCGTGAGAGCGTGCGCGCCGTGGTCTGGTTCACGCCGCTGCGCAAGGGCGGCTTTCGCGTCCACGTCGCCGACGTCGAGCGCAAGCAGCTGCTCGAGCGCGACGTCGCGCCCGACAAGGGCAAGCTGGACCGCTCGGCCCTGCTCGAGACCGCCGCGCTGGTGGTCCGCTCGGCCTTCTTCGCCATGCAGGAAGGCACGGACATCGGCCCGCCCGAGCAGTTCAAGGAGGACGAGGAGCCGCCCGCGCCGACGCCGCCGCGCTCGCCCGCGCCGCGGCCGCGCGAGCCGCTCGCGGTACCGGCGATGGCGCTGGGCGGCGAGTGGGCGTTCGATGCCACGGGCAAGCGCGGCTACCCGGGCCTCCTGGCCCGCGCCAGCCTGCTGCGCGGCGACTTCGGCGTCGAGCTGGGCGTGCACCTGCCGCTGGTCGAGACCCTGCAGGGCGAGTTCGCCGACGTCAGCTTGTGGCGCGTGCCCATCTGGCTCGGCCTCGACGTGAGCGTCTGGCGCCCGGCCGCCTGGCTCGAGCTGCACGTGGCGGCGCGCGGCGCGATCATCATCTACGAGCGCACCACCGACGCGGTCTCGGGCGGCGCCATGGCCACGCCCCCGGCCACGACCGCCGCGGGCGGCGTCGGGCCGGAGATTCGTTTACAATTCCGGATCGTTCCTCGTTTGCGTGTGGAGCTCTCTGCAGGCGCCGACGTGGTCGCGAATGCCCCCGACTTGCACTACCAGCGCGGCGACGAATCCTTGCAGTTCGCCAAGTTGTGGCTGGTGCAGCCACATGCCGGGCTCAACTTGTTGTTTCACTAGGTGAAATCCGCTACCGCTGGCGAAACAAAATGTCCTTCGCCCTGACCCGATCACCGCCATGGCTGGCTCTCTCGTGGGGAATGCTGTTCCCGTCCGAGTCGTACCTGTCGTTCACCACCGCCGCCGCGCCGGATCCGCGCGTGGCCGCGGCGGCACGGGGCGACCGGGCGGCGGCGCAGTCGCTGTGTGCCGAGCTCCTGCCGCGGGTCCGCAACCTGGTCCGCTACCTGGTGCGCGGCGACGCCGATGTCGACGACATCGCACAGGATTCGCTCATCGCGGTGCTGCGCGGCCTGGCCAGCTTCCGCGGCGAGGGCACCTTCAAGTCGTGGGTCGACCGGATCGTGGCGCGCACGACCTTCGCGCACCTCAAGTCCCGCCGCGCCGCGGTGGCGTCACAGTCGAACGAGGCACCCGAGCTGCTCGCGGTGCCGGGAGAAGGCCAGTCCGATGCCTACGTGCTCAGGCGCGAGCTGGCCAAGATGCTCGACGCGCTGCCCGACGAGCAGCGACATGTGCTGGTACTCCACCACGCGATGGGCATGACCGTGCCCGAGATCGCCGAGGCCACCGGGGCACCCTTCGAGACGGTGAGGAGCCGGCTCCGCCTGGGCATGGCCAGCCTGCGCGACGCGATGGAGCCGGGAGGTAAGCAACCATGACCAGCAAGCGCGACGACCTGGGCGAGCTGTTCTCGCTCGACGGCGGGCCCGGCCCGGCCCGACGCATCCCGTCGGCGAAGGCGGCGGCGCTCGTCGAGGCGGCGCTCGCGGGCGCCAACTTCGCCGAGGGCACCGCGCCCGAGACCAGCCCGTACGACGCGGAGGACGACGCGCCCACGCGGATCGAGCTGCGCGCCGCGCCCGCCCCGGTCGAGGCGCCGCGCCCGATGCGCCGTGCGCAGCGCGTCCTGCTGGCGGCCGCGGTGCTCGGCTTGCTCGTCGGCGGCACTGCCGCGGGCGCGTACGTGTGGGTGAAGCGCCAGCCGGCCGCACCGGCGCCCGCGCCCGCGCCGCCCGCGCACGTGCGCGCTCCCATCGCGACGCCCGCCCCCGAGCCCTCGCCGGTTCCCCAGGTCACGCCCATCGAGGCGCCGCCGCCAGCGGAGCTGGACATGCCGGTCGATCGGATCGAGAAGACCAGGCGCGCCCGTCCCGCCGAGGTGGTCGAGAAGGAAGCCGAGGACCTGCTGGCGCGCGCCAACGCCCTGCGCGGCGAGCGCAAGTGGCAGGAGGCCGACGACGTCTACGACCAGGTGACGCGCAAGTACCCGCGCTCGGCCGCCGCGTACGTGGCGCAGGTGGCCTCCGCCGGGCTGCGTCTGGATCATCTGAACGACGCGGCCAGCGCGCGCAAGCTGTACCGGGCGGCCCTGGCGCTGCGCCCGAGCGGGCCGCTCGCCGAGGAGGCCAGCTACGGCCTGGCGCGCGCGCTGCGTGCGCTCGGCGACGTCGCGGGCGAGCGCAGAGCGCTCGAGGCCTTCGTCGGGGAATACCCCGACTCGCCGCTCCAGGCGCACGCGCAGAAGCGGCTCACGGAGCTCGGCCGCCGGTGATCCTGAACCGTCTGGCTCTCGTCGCCGCGCTCAGCGTCGCCGCCTGCGACGCCAGCACGCCGGTGGCCATCCTGCCCACCAGCCAGGTGTCCGGCTTCTGCGCGGGCGGCGGCCCGGCCATCATCGTCGGCGACGGCATCACCGTGGGCGAGGGCGACGGCACCGACGACGACGTGTGCTCGGGCGCGATCGCGCGCCGCACCTTCCGCTTCGCGCTCTGCCTGTGCGAGGACTACCAGACCTCGACTCCCCTGACGACCGACTCCTTCTCGTCGAGCGCCGGCCCCTACAACCCGGCCGCGCCGGGGAAGCTCGGCTCGGTGGGCGTGAACAGCGACGTGGTATCCAACGCCGACATCGACGTGCACGGTTCGCTCTGGGCCGGTCGCGTGGGCGCGCAGGTCGGCAAGCGCCTGGCCGTCTCGGGCGACATGATGTACGCGGGCGGCATCAGCGGCGGCGGCAGCGTGGTCGTCGGCAACGACGCCACGGTGCTGGGCTCGATCGCCCTGGGCGGCGAGCTCACCGTGGGCGGCCAGCTCGTCATGCCCGCGGGCACCACGGTCAGCGCCAACCCGCAGAACGCAACCGTGACCACGGGCAACCCGCCGGTCAACCAGCCGTGCGCCTGCGGCAGCGACGACCTGGTCGACATCAAGGGCTTCATCGAGCCGCACCGCGACGTCAACGACAACGCGGCCATCAACCTGTCGCGCAGCGCGCTGGCCGGCTTCACCGGCAAGGTCGAGCTCGCCCTGCCCTGCGGCACCTACTACCTCGACACCGTCGACGGCAACACCGACGCCGAGCTGACCCTGCGCGCCAAGGGCCGCGTGGTCCTGTTCGTGAACGGCGACATGAACCTCAAGGGTCCGCTGCACGTGGTCCTCGATCCCGATGCCGAGCTGGACCTGTTCGTGGGCGGGCTCCTGCAGTCGATCGGGCCCATCGACTTCGGCGACCCGACCCGGCCCAGCAAGGCGCGCCTCTACATCGGCGGCTCGGGCACCATCAACCTGTCGGGCAACTCGGTGCTGGCGGGCAACCTCTATGCGCCGCTCGCGCGCCTGGCGCTCTCGGGCGGGGTCGAGCTGTTCGGCTCGCTCTTCCTCAACACGCTCACCCAGGCCGCGCCGGTCACGGTGCACTACGACACCGACGTGCTCACGGCCGACCAGGGCTGCCCGGCCTCGACCGGCGCGTGCCGCACTTGCCTGGACTGTGGCGGACAGGCGTGCAACACGGGCACGTGCGGAATGTGCGCCTCGAGCGCCGACTGCTGCGCGCCCCTCGTCTGCGACACGGCCGTCGGCGCGTGCGTGCAGCACTAGCTGAACCGCCATGTCGCCAACGACGCCAGCTCTGACTCACAAGGGTCGCACCCGGATCCGAACCGATCTGATCTGATCCGGACTCGGCGGCTCGGCGGTTCAATCCTCTGGGTCAGGTTCCGTGTAGTGGCTTTCATTCCTGGCGCACGGGCTGCCACCCTGGCGTTTTCAAACTGACCGGCATCGGCACTAGCTCCGTCCGACTATCCGGATCTGGCCGACAGTCCCGCAAGCATTGACCCGAAGCAGGGCGCGGCGCGCTCTTTCCGCCCATGATTGCCGCTACATCCCGTGACAGACGCACGCGCCGCCGCCACGCGCTGCGTTCGCTGCTGATTGCCTGCCTGATCATTCCTCTGCTCGCGCTATAAGGCCCCAGTCATGCCCACCGGCTCCAGTTTCGCGGATCGCCTCCGGCGCGCGCTCGCACAGGACGAGCTGGTGCTGCACTACCAGCCCAAGTTCGACGTCGCGCACGGCGTTCTCGTGGGACTGGAAGCCCTGGTGCGCTGGGCGCCGCCGCCCGGCGCCTGGGTCTCGCCCTCGCACTTCCTGCCCGTGGCCGAACAGGAAGGCATGCTCGCCGAGCTGGGCGCGTTCGCGCTCTTCGAGGCCTGCCGGCAGACCGCGGAATGGCAGGCGAGCGGCGCGGCCGTGCCCAGCGTGTCGGTGAACGTGTCGGCCATCGAGCTGACCCAGCCCGACTTCGTCGCGCGGGTCGAGCGCACCCTGGCGCACGCCGAGCTGCCCGCCGAGTTCCTCGAGCTGGAGGTCAGCGCGCACGCCATGGCGCACGCGCCCGCGCAGACCACGCGCATGCTGGCCGAGCTGCGCCGCTCGGGCGTGCGCGTGAGCCTCGACGGTTTCGGCGGCGCGACCACCGGCCTGGCGGCGTTCACGCGCTGGCCGCTCGACGCGGTCGAGATCGATCGTTTCCTGGTCGGCGCGCTCGATCACACCGGCGATGCGGGAGTGCGCGCGGCTTCGCTGGTCGGTGCGCTCACCCGCCTGGCCAAGGAGCGCGGCCTGCGCGTGCGCGCCGAGGGCGTGGAGAACGCGCTGCAGCGTGGCTGTCTGGCCGCCGCGGGTTGCGACGACCTGCAGGGTGATCTGCTCTCGCCGCCGCTCGCGCCCGCGGACGTGCTCGCCATGCTCACGACTCCCGCGGTCGACGCCGTGCCTCGCACCCCGACGCCTTGTTGACGTGTTAGCCTGGGCCAACATGGCCCGCAAGAACCTGGTGCTCGACACCAACGTCCTGCTCCACGATCCGCGCGCAATCTACACCTTCCAGGACAATCACGTGATCATCCCGATCTACGTGATCGAGGAGATCGACGGCTTCAAGAAGGAGCTGTCCGAGCGCGGCCGCAACGCGCGCGAGGTGGCGAGGAATCTCGACGGCTTCCGCGACAAGGGTCGTCTGTCCGAGGGCGTGCCCATCGGCGAGCAGGGCGGCGTGCTGCGCGTGGCCATCGGCAAGCGCGCCATGCCCGATCCGCTGCGCACGTCGCAGATCGCCGACAACTTCATCCTCGCCGTGGCCCTCGAGGTGCGCGACGCCGAGCCCAGCATCCGCACCACGCTGGTGACCAAGGACGTCAACCTGCGCATCCGCGGCGACGCGCTCGGCCTGTACACCGCCGACTACGACGCGGAGAAGATCGACATCCAGGAGCTGTACTCCGGCTCGGGCGAGGTCGACGTCACCGCCAAGCAGATCGACTCGTTCTACGCCGACGGGTCGCTGGCCATCGACGAGGGCAACATCGGTCCCGACGTTCCGGGTGGGCTGCACTCGAACCAGTACCTGCTGCTGCGCAACAAGGACAACCCGGTGCAGACGGCGCTCGGCCGCTGGGACTCGTTGCAGCGCAAGGTCCTGCCCATCAAGAAGCTGCGCGAGGGCGTGTGGGGCATCCGTCCGCGCAACAAGGAGCAGCACTACGCGCTCGACCTGCTGCTCAACGACGACATCAAGCTGGTGACGCTGGTCGGCAAGGCGGGCACCGGCAAGACGCTCGCGGCGCTCGCCGCCGGGCTGCAGAAGGTCGTGGAAGAGAACGTCTTCCAGAAGCTGCTGGTGTCGCGGCCCATCTTTCCGCTCGGGCGCGACATCGGCTACCTGCCCGGCGACATCGAGGAGAAGCTCAACCCGTGGATGCAGCCCATCTACGACAACGTCGAGATGCTGCTCGGGCTGGGCAAGACCGACAAGAAGGAAGGCCGCAACTACGGCGAGCTGATCGACCTCGGCTACATCGAGATCGAGCCGCTGACGTACATCCGCGGCCGCTCGATTCCCAACCAGTACATGATCGTCGACGAGGCGCAGAACCTGACCCCGCACGAGGTCAAGACGATCATCACCCGCGTCGGCGATGGCACCAAGATGGTGCTGACCGGCGACCCGTACCAGATCGACAACCCGTATGTGGACGCCGCGAACAACGGGCTGACCACGGTGGTCGAGCGGTTCAAGGACGAGCCGATCGCAGGCCACGTGACCCTGACCAAGGGCGAGCGCAGCACGCTGGCGGAGATCGCGTCGAACCTTCTCTAGGGGACTCAGTCTTCGAGCGGAGGCGGGGGGCAGGCGACCAGGCGTTCCAGCTGCTCGGGAGCGGCCACGTCAGTGAAGCGCACGCCGATGCCACGGCGCGGCTGCACGAAGCGAACCTCGCCGCGGATGCGCAGCTGGTCGCGCCGGCCCGGGAGTGGGAAGTCCATGACCACCTCGTCGCCCGGTTTCTCGGTCGGGACCGGCTCCTCGTAGAAGAAGCCGCCGGGGGACAGATTGGTCACCACCCGGTAGTAAACGTCTTCACCCTGTATCTCGACTGCCAAGAAGTACGTCGACGTGCGCGGCGCATGACGGCGTTCCGGATCTAATTCAGCCATTCAGAGACTCCCGCGTAGGTGACTCGAAGGCGCCATGGATAGTCTTCAGGATGGATCAGTGTCAATACGCGTGCGTGAAAAAACCTCGACAAAACGCGCAGATAGCAGCCAGATTGAACTACTACAGTGGGAATGTACGACTTGGTACCCAAGCGTACGTTTGGCCAGGAAGTAGTCATCTCGAGTCACCAAATGAAGCGCAAACTGCCACTCCTTTTGGCCATCGTCGCCATGATCGCGGGCGGCGTCTGGGTCGCGCTGTCGCACGGTGGGCACGTCGCGGTGCTCGACGCGGTGGCCTGGCTGCGCGGCGCGGGAGCGCCGGGAGTCGCGCTCTTCGCTGCGCTCTATCTGCTCTCGGTGCTCGCGTTCGTGCCCGCCACCTGGTCGGCAGCGTTCGCCGGCTACCTCTACGGTGCGCCGCTCGGGCTGGCCATCTCGCTGCCCGCGACCCTGGGCGGGGCCATGGTCGCGTTCCTGGTCGGACGCTTCCTCGCCCGCGACGCGGTCGACGCCTTCGCCGCGCGCCGGCCGCGCCTGCGCGCCTTCGACGACGCCCTCGCCGATGGCGGCTACAAGCTGGTCGTGCTGCTGCGCATGTGCATGCCACACAACCTGCTCAACTACGGCCTGGCCGCGTCGCGCGTGCGCTTCGGCGCTTTCGCGATCGGGACCATGATCGGCGGCTGGCCGCTGACGGTGCTCTTCTGCCTGGCCGGCTCGCTGGCCGCCAACGCCGAGGAGGTGCTGCGCGCGCACCAGCGCCTGGGCGTGTGGCCCATCGTGCTGACCGTGGTGGGCGCGATCGCCGCGCTCGCGGCGCTGGTTTGGATCGTGAAGCTGGCGCGGCTGGAGCTCGCGCGTCAGACCGCCCCGGCCCCCGCCGCGATCACGGAGCCCGCGCGCCGCTGAAGGTCACGCCGTTCTGGTCGTCAGACGGATGTGGCCTGATCGCCGCCCTCTGCCCGGGCGGACCTGTGTACATTCCATGCGTGCGCGTGCTGCTCAACGTCGATCTGGGCGAGCTCCCCGGCGAGCCCGACGAGCTGTACGGCATCGCCGACCTGGCCAACGTCGCGTGCGGAGGTCACGCAGGCGACGACGCGAGCATGGCGCACGCGCTGGCCGAGTGCGTGCGGCGCGGCGCGGCGCCGGGCGCGCACCCGTCGTACCCCGATCGCGAGGGCTTCGGCCGCAAGCCCATGGCCATGCCCGTGGCCCAGCTCGAGCGCGAGGTCAGCGCGCAGTGCGCGCGCCTGGGCGAGCACGCGCAGCGCGCGGGCGAGCGCATCGGTTACGTGAAGCCGCACGGCGCGCTCTACCACGCGGCCGATGCCGACCTGGCGCTGGCCGCGGCGGTGGTCAACGGCGCGCGCGCGGCGCTGGGCGAGAGCATCGCCATCATCGGGGCCGCCGGAGGCGCGCTGGCGACGACCACGGAGCGCGCGGGCATGCCCTTCCTGCGCGAGGGTTTCGCCGATCGCGCCCGCGTGCGCGGCCCCGACGGACGCTGGCACCTGGTGCCGCGCGGCCAGCCGGGTGCGCTCATCGACGATGCCGCGGCGGCCGCGGCGCAGGCGCTGCTGCTGGTCGAGGAGGGCGAGATCGACACCCTGTGCGTGCACGGCGACGGCAAGAACGCGCTGGCGGTGGCGCGCGCCGTCCGCGCCGCCATCGGAGCGTGAGCGTGAGCGCGCCGCCCGTGCGCATGGGCGACGCCGCGTGGCGCTGGCCGCGGCCCGCCGACGCCGACGCCGCGACGCTCCTGGCCACGCTGCGCGCGTGGCCGCGCGTGGTCGACGTCGTGGTCAGCGAGGGCCACGTGCTGGTCACGTTCGATCCCGGCCGGCCGCCTCCTGACGATCCGACGCCGGTGATCGACGCGTGCCGCGCTGCTGCGCAGGCGCCCGCGGCGCGCACGCACGTCATCCGCGTGCGCTACGACGGCCCCGACCTCGGCGAGGCCGCGGCGAGCGCGCGCCTGTCGGTCGACGAGCTGTGCGCGCGTCACCGCGCGCGCGTCTACCGCGTGCGCGTGGTCGGCTTCCTGCCCGGCTTCGCCTACCTGGGCGAGGTCGACGAGCGCCTGGTGCTGCCGCGGCGCGCCTCACCGCGGGCGCGCGTGCCCGCGGGCGCGGTCGGCCTGGCCGGGCCCTACACTGGCGTGTATCCCTTGTCGTCCTCGGGCGGCTGGAACCTGATCGGCTCGGCGGTCGACTTCGCCGCCTTCTCGCCCGTGACGGGCGCGACCTTGCGCCTGGGCGACGAGGTCCGCTTCGAGGCGGCATGAGTGGCGCGACGCTCGAGATCGTCGCCTGCGCCGGCCTGGCCACGGTGCAGGACGCCGGCCGGCCCGGACGCATGCACGAGGGCATTCCGCCCGGCGGCGCCCTGGTGCCCGAGCTGCTGGCCGCGGCCAACCTCGCGGTCGGCAATCCGCCCGGCGCCGCCGCGGTCGAGCTCTTCGGCAAGCTGCGCGTGCGCGCACACGGCGCCCACGCCATGACGCTGTCCCTGGATGGCGCGCCGGCGCGCCCGCTGGCACCGGGTGAAGTCCTCGACGTCGCGTCCGGCCCGGCCGCGCGCGTGGGCTACCTCGCCGTCGGCGGCGGCATCGACGTGCCGCTCGTCCTGGGCGGGCGCGGCACGCTGCTGGTGGCCGGCCTGGGTGGCCACCAGGGCCGCGCGCTGCGCCGCGGCGATCGGCTGGCTGCCGGGGCGATCGGGAGCGCGGCCGCGTCCGCGGCACGGTTCGACCTGCGCCTCGATGATCCGATCCGCATCGTGCCCGGCCCCGACCTGGAACGCTTCGCGCGTGACGCCGTGGCTGCCCTCGTCTCGCCCTCGCCGGCCGCCCGGCTCGCCATCGGTCCACTCGGCGATCGCGTGGGCGTGCGCCTGGTCGGTCCGGGCGATCCGCCCTGGCGGCCGCTCGCTGCCGCCGTGACCATCTCGGCGCCCATGACGCGCGGCTCGATCCAGGTGACGCCCTCGGGCGAGCTGCTCGTGCTCGGCCCGGATCATCCCACCACGGGTGGCTATCCTGTGATCGCCGTCATCGTCAGCGCCGACGTCGGCCGGCTGCTGGCGCGCCGACCGGGCGCGCCGGTGCAGCTCGGCTACGCTTCTCTGCCTGCATGACCGTCGCGCTCGACCAGCTGCGCCGCTGCACCTCGCTGCATCAGGCGCTGCGCTGGGGCCTGGCCCGGTCGCCCGCCTGGACCGTCGTCGACGTGGTCGTGCAGGACGAGTACACCCACGACGTGATCTTCGCCCCTGACAGCGGGCCGGGCGCGCTGGTGCTCGACTGCACCTGACTGGGCGGCGTCGAAGCGGTCTCCGTGTGGGACCACCGCCCCTCTGCCGACGAGCTGCTCGACGCCCGCGTGGCGCGCGGCTGGATGCCACGCACCAGCGCCCTGCAGGAGGGCGAGCGCGTGCTCGGCTTCGCCTGCAAGCTCACCGGCAGATGAGCTGCGGGTGATGCCCGCTTCGCGTTATCCTGCCCGCGCATGACGACGCCTCCGCGTCCCGGCGCCGCCGGCTCCGACCCGGGCACGACCGCGACCGCGGTGGGCCGCACGCTGCCGGCGGGCCCGGGCAGCGCCGGCTCGGGCGAAGCGCGCGCACCTTCGCCGCTGGCCAACCGACGTCTGGCGCACTTCCGCCTGGAGAAGCCCATCGGCACCGGCGGCATGGGCGAGGTCTGGCTGGCCACCGACCTGGCGCTCGAACGCGAGGTCGCCATCAAGCTGCTGTCGCGCGAGCTGTCGGGAGATCCGTCGCTGCGCGAGCGTTTCTACCGCGAGGCGCGGGCGCAGGCGCGCATCCAGCACCCCAACGTCGGCCACATCTATTTCATCGGCGAGGAAGACGGGCAGCTCTTCTTCGCCATGGAGCTGATCCACGGCGAGAGCCTGGCCCAGCGGCTGGCGCGCACCGGCAAGCTCCCCGCCGACGAGGCGCTCGGGCTGTGCCGGCAGGCGGCGCTGGGGCTGCGCGAAGCGCACCGGCACGGCTTCACCCACCGCGACGTCAAGCCGTCCAACCTGATGCTCGACCGGCACGGCGCGGTC
>OBEQ012177717.1_pt1 | contig 12316 bp, 13 predicted proteins | sample 1670901 | NCBI WGS metagenome assembly OBEQ01 (sample SAMEA104232315, study PRJEB22302) | groundwater metagenome | biome: forest; feature: aquifer; material: groundwater | place: USA | collected 2011-08-07 | depth 5.4 m | reverse complement strand
CCGGTCGGGTTGAGGCCTTCGTACTTTACATAGATGTCGACGTGCTTGCCGAGCGTGCGCGGAATGTTGTTCAGGCGAATGAGCGGCGTGTTGCCTTCACCCAGGCTGATGACGCGTGTGTCGTCCGAGACCGGCAGGCGGGCGCGGTACTTGTCGATGAGGCCGGTGTAACGGCTGCCGAGATTCATGGTTCCTATTTCCCGTCCGGATTCAGATGTTCGAGACGAATGCGCATCACGCTGCCCTGGATAGAGGGCAAGGCCTCGATGCGCTGGATCGCCGTATTCATATTCTTTTCCACTACGCGGTGCGTGAGGATGATGATCGGCACCACCTTCTCGCCGGCGCGCGGTTCCTTTTGCAGGATGGCTTCGATGCTGATGCCGAGATCGCCGATGATGCGCGTCACGTCGGCGAGTACGCCCGGACGGTCTTCCGCCTGCATGCGCAGGTAGCACGCCGTTTCTACCTGTTCCATCGGCAGGATCGGCAGGTTCACGATCGCATCCGGCTGGAACGCGAGGTGCGGCACGCGGTTCGTCGGATCGGTGGTGAGGGTGCGCACGACATCGACCAGGTCGGCCGTCACGGCCGACGCAGTCGGTTCGGCGCCAGCGCCAGCACCATAAAACAGTGTCGGTCCGACGGCATCGCCTTTGATCAGCACCGCATTCATGGCGCCATCGACGTTGGCAATGATACGGCGTTGCGGAATCAGCGTCGGGTGCACGCGCAATTCCACGTGGCCGTTGGTGCGCCGCGCGATGGCAAGCTGTTTGATGCGATAGCCGAGCTCTTCAGCGTAAGCGACGTCGGCACGCGTGATCTTGGTGATGCCCTCGGCGTACACCTTCTTGAACTGCAGCGGAATACCAAAGGCAATGGCCGCGAGAATGGTGAGCTTATGCGCCGCATCGATGCTTTCGACATCGAAGGTCGGATCCGCCTCGGCGTACCCGAGCTGCTGCGCTTCCGCCAGCACGTCGGCGAAGTCGCGACCCTTGTCGCGCATCTCCGTGAGGATGAAATTGCCGGTGCCGTTGATGATGCCAGCCACCCATTCGATGCGATTGCCCGTCAGGCCTTCGCGGATGGTCTTGATGATCGGAATGCCGCCGGCGACGGCGGCCTCAAATGCCACCATCACGCCCTGCTTCTGGGCCGCGGCGAAGATTTCGTTGCCGTGCACCGCAATCAGCGCCTTGTTGGCCGTGACCACGTGCTTGCCTTGGGCGATGGCCTCCATCACCAGCGCGCGCGCCGGTTCTTCGCCGCCGATCAATTCGACGACCACGTCAATGTTCGGATTGCGCACGATCTCATAGGAGTCGGCGACCAGCTGGATGCCGTCCGTGGGACACGGGCGCGGTTTTTTCAGATCGCGCGCCGAGGCCTGCACGACTTTGATCTCGCGTCCGGCGCGGCGTGTGATTTCCTCGCGGTTGCGCGCGAGCACGTTGATCGTGCCGCAACCGACGGTGCCAAGACCGAGAATACCGATTCGCGCGAAGCTCATGAGATCGTTAGACAACCTTCTGTTCTTTGGGGACGGCGATCAGATTGTCGCGCCGGAACATCTCACGAATCGAACGCATGGCCTGACGCGTGCGGTGTTCATTTTCGATTAGCGAGAAGCGCACGTACTCATCGCCATACTGGCCGAAGCCGATGCCGGGCGAGACGGCCACCTTGGCATCGTTAAGGAGCTTTTTGCAGAACTCGAGCGAACCCATGTGCCGATACGGTTCCGGAATGCGCGCCCAGACGAACATGGTCGCCTTCGGCTTCTCGACCACCCAGCCGGCGGAGAACAGACCGTGGCACATCACGTCGCGACGCTTCTGGTAAATGCCGCAGATTTCCTGCAGGCAATCCTGCGGACCTTCGAGTGCCACAATCGCGGCCACCTGAATCGGCGTAAACGTGCCGTAGTCGAAGTACGACTTCAGCTTGGCGAGCGCACCGACGAGCTTTTCGTTGCCGACCATGAAGCCCACGCGCCAGCCCGGCATGTTGTAACTTTTCGAGAGCGTGTAGAACTCGACGGCGATGTCCTTGGCGCCCGGCACCTGCATGATGGACGGCGCCTTGTAGCCGTCGAACACGATGTCGGCGTACGCCAGGTCGTGCACGACCCAGATCTTGTGTTCTTTCGCGATCGCGATGACTTTCACAAAGAAGTCGAGATCGACGCACTGCGTCGTCGGATTGCCCGGGAAGTTGAGCACCAGCATCTTCGGCTTGGGCCAGGCGTTAACAATCGCCTTTTCCAGCTCGGCGAAAAAATCTCCGCCCGGCACCAGCGGCACATGGCGAATATCGGCGCCGGCGATGACAAAGCCGTAGGTGTGAATCGGGTAAGACGGGTTAGGTACCAGCACCGCATCGCCCTTGTCGACCGTGGCCAGCGCCAGATGCGACAGGCCTTCCTTCGAGCCTATGGTGACGATGGCCTCGCGGTCCATGTCGAGATCGACGTCGTAACGGCGTTTGTACCAGGTGCAGATTGCCTTGCGCAGGCGCGGAATGCCGCGCGAGACTGAGTACCGGTGCGTGTCTTCGCGCTGGGCGGCCTCGACGAGCTTGTCGACGATATGTTTCGGCGTCGCCCCGTCGGGGTTGCCCATGCCGAAATCAATGATGTCCTCGCCGCGCTTGCGCGCCTGTGCCTTCAACTCGTTGACGATGTTGAAGACATACGGAGGTAGACGCTTGATGCGTGGAAAATCGTCCATTTCCATTTTGTTATCGGTCCGGCTCGGCCAGGGTAAATGTGGTCTGGAAACAGTTATAGTAAGGTGCGCGGCAAGTCGCTGAATCCGCGTGCATTATAGGGCTTTCGGTGACCGCTGGAAAGTTGATGAGCAGATGCGACTAAAAATTACGCCGGTTATCTTGCGCATAGACAGCAACCCTCACCCCTTGCCCTCTCCCGCTCAGGTGGGACAGGGGAGTCGGTAAGAATCTTTGGAATAATTTGATGAAAATCCAGCTTGAAAGCGGTACCGGGCACCATCTCATCCGCGCCTACGCGCCCGGAAAGATCACTGTCAACGAAACGGTCTACACCGCGAGCGTCGTGCTGGCCCCGGAGGAAATCCGGTCCGATTGGACACCACAGCGATTCGACCAACTGGCCGCGGAGCATTTCGAAGCGATCGCCGCCTTGCGGCCGGAGGTCTTTATTCTGGGTACCGGTGCGCGCCTGCGCTTTCCCGTGCCGGCCTGTCTGGCGCCGCTCTCACGTGCAGGCATCGGTGTGGAAGTGATGGACACGGCGGCGGCTTGTCGGACGTACAACATCCTCGCCGGCGACGGACGCAAGGTCGTGGCGGCACTGTTGATGATTGAAACGGCCTGACGCTCAAATGGCGCGGTTGACGGCGCCGCGCTACTCGGGCTCGTGACAGACCGCTTCGATGTTGTTTCCGTCCGGATCGAGAACGAAGGCGCCGTAGTAGTGAGTGTGGTAATGCGGACGCACGCCCGGAGCGCCGTTGTCGCGGCCGCCGGTGGCCATGGCTGCCTTGTAGAACGCATCGACCTGCATGCGGTTGGAAGCCCGAAACGCCACGTGCGTGGGCGGTTGCCGCGGCGTGCCTTTGCCGATCCAGAAATCCGGTTTGGGCGGGATACCGAAACCGGCACCTTCGAAACCGCCGGTTTGTTCGGCGTTCAACTCGATCAGTATCCGGTACCCGAGCGGCGCCAGGGCCATCTCATAAAACTTTTTGCTTTTGGCGTAATTGCCGACAGTAACACCGGTGTGGTCGATCATCCTTGATTCTCCAGTGCGCGCGCCGACTCAGTTTGAGTCGACCGAGTAGCCCGCCTTTTCCAGAATGACCCGCAGCCGCTTCAATGCTTCGACCTGAATCTGGCGCACGCGTTCGCGCGTCACACCGATGTCGGCACCGACCTCTTCGAGGGTGGATATCTCGCGTCCGCTCAGTCCGAACCTGCGTTCGACCACTTCGCGTTGCTTGTCGTTGAGCTCGTTCAGCCACTGCTGGATCAACCCCTGCAGGTCTTCACGCTGCAGCATCTTCTCCGGATCGACGGCGCGTTCATCCGCGATGGCATCGAGTAGCGAGCGGTCCGGGTCGTCGTCGAGCGGCGCATCGACCGATGCCACGCGCTCGTTCAGCCCCAGCATTTCCTTCACGTCCTCGACCGGCTTATCGAGCAGGTTCGCCACCTCTTCCGGGGTCGGCTCGTGATCGAGCTTTTGCGACAAGTGGCGCGCGGCGCGTTGATAGATGTTGATTTCCTTCAGTACATGCACCGGCAGACGGATCGTGCGCGTCTGGTTCATGATGCCGCGTTCGATGGTCTGGCGAATCCACCACGTGGCGTAGGTCGAGAAGCGAAAGCCGCGCTCGGGGTCGAATTTTTCGACCGCGCGGATCAGGCCGAGGTTGCCCTCTTCGATCAGGTCCAGGAGCGAGAGCCCACGGTTCATGTAACGGCGCGCAATCTTTACGACCAGTCGCAGGTTGCTCTCGATCATGCGCTTGCGCGCCGCTTCGTCACCCTTTTGCGCCTTGCGCGCGAAGAAGACTTCCTCTTGTGCGGTCAGCAGGGAAGAGAAACCGATCTCTTTCAAGTACAGGCGCGTGGCATCGGCGGTCGAATAATGGGAGTCTTCAGCGCTCGCGGATTCGGCTTTCGGTTCCGCCTCGCGCTCAGGGGCCTGTCTTCCGGAATCGCCTTCTTCCTCGGCGGCTTCGGCGCTGGTCGTCGTCTCCGTTTCGGCGTCGTCGTCATCGAGAGATTTTACGGTCTCTTTGCTTCGTGCGCCTTTTTTAGTGGCGCGTTTGGGAGGCGTTGTAGGTTTGCGCGGTGGCATTGCCGATTTCGTTCAGGTCATTTCTTGGGAAGGAAGTCGAGCGGATCCACGGGCGTGCCGCGGTGGCGAATTTCAAAATGCAATTTCACGCGATCGGTACCGGTGCTACCCATTTCTGCAATTTTCTGACCGCGTTTTATCACATTCCCTTCATGCACCACAATCTTGTCGCAGTGCGCATACGCGCTCAGGAAGTCCGTGTTGTGCTTGATGATAATAAGCTGTCCATATCCGCGCAGTCCACTGCCTTGATACACGACCGTGCCTGGCGCGGCAGCAATGATCGGTTGCCCGGCTTTACCCGCGATGTCGATTCCCTTCGACGCACTACCAGCGTTTGTGCGCGCTTGCGGACTTCCATCGGCGGGCCATGCCCACGCGCCGAACGATGCGGCAGCAACTTTGGGGTTGTTTGATGTTGTCGCCGCTGCACGCGCAATAGGTGCCACGGCGACCGTTTCTGTCTTGCGCGCGGATTTTTTGTCCTCGTGCTTTCGTTCCTGCTTCGCCGCGCGTTCGCTCGGCGCGCTCGCTCGCAATTTTTGCCCCGGCTTGAGCGCGTACGGTGCCGTTAAGCCATTCCAGCTCGCTAAATCCGGAACGGCGACATCATAACGGTTTGCAATGCTAAAGAGTGTCTCGCCCTTTTGTACGGTATGCGCTCCCGGATCGGCGGCTTTCGCCGCGGTTGCCGGTGCCGTTACCGTGGCGGCGGTTATCACGGCAGGTGCGTAGAGGCGGATTTTCTGTCCGATTTTTATGGTGTAAGGCGGAGCGATACCGTTCCAGGTCGCCAAGTCACGATAATCGCGCCCCGATTCCCACGCGATGCTGTAGAGCGTGTCGCCACCGATGACCTCGCGATATTCCGATTCCGGCTGGCGCAGCGATTTACCCTGTTCGTCTACTGGCGCGACGGCACGATGCGCACATCCAGCGAGCACCAACATCAGGACCAGTGCGCCGAGCGTTGTATGGTCGCGCTCATTCAACCGAAACGCTTCGAGCGCGACGCTCATTGCCCCGGTACCAGCGGCACGAAACTCACGCGTTCCAGGCGTTCGTGCGTGTACCCCGTTTCCGTGCGTTGCACGAGCTGCAGCTGCTGCATCCCCTGGCCGCCGACCGGAATGATCAGGCGTCCGCCGACGGCGAGCTGGTCCATTAACGCCGGGGGTATTTCGGGCGGGGCTGCCGCAACCAGTATCGCGTCGTACGGCGCGTATTCCGGCCACCCCAGCGTGCCGTCGCCGAGGCGCAGCTTGACGTTACGGTAGTTGAGCTCGCGCATGCGTTTGTGCGCCAGCTGAAACAGCGGTGTCAGCCGCTCGACGCTGTATAGCTCAGGCACCACGCGTGCGAGCACGGCAGTTTGATAGCCCGAGCCGGTGCCGATTTCGAGTACTTTTTTCGGCGCGCCGGCGAGTATCGTCTGCGTCATGAGACCGACGATAAAAGGCTGTGAAATAGTTTGGCCGAAGCCGATGGGAAGCGCGGTGTCTTCGTAGGCGCGTGAGGCGAGTGCTTCGTCGACAAAAATGTGGCGCGGGACGTTGCGGATGGCATTCAGCACGCGCTCGTCGCGAATGCCCTCTTCGCGCAGGCGCTGGATCAGTCGCTCACGCGTACGCTGGGAGGTCATGCCGATGCCGCGCGTATGAACGTTCACGGTTGTTTCACTCAGAGCTTTTTGAGCCACGACGCTACGTGGTCGAGCGCAGTATAACGAGTCAGGTCTACCTGCACAGGGGTGATCGAGACACAACCGCGCCGCATGGCATCGAAGTCAGTACCGGGACCGGCATCCGCTTCGAGGCCGGGCGCGCCGATCCAATACACCGGGAAGCCGCGCGGATCGTGCGTCTGAACCATTGCCTCGGCTTGGTGGCGGTGCCCCAGACGTGTGGCCTCGATGGCGACGATTTCTTCAGGTGGCAGATCGGGAACATTGATATTGAGAATGGTATCGGTCGGCAGCGGCGCCAGCACCAGCCGTTCGACCACGCGCACCACTATCTTCGCTGCGGTCTCGAAGTGCCTGCCTTCGTGCCCGTTGAGCGATACGGCGATCGCCGGCACGCCGAGGAAGCGCCCTTCCATCGCCGCGGCCACGGTTCCCGAATACAGAACGTCGTCACCGAGGTTGGCGCCATGGTTGATTCCGGAAATCACGATGTCGGGTTTGTGTTCCAGCAGACCGGTAATGGCGAGATGAACGCAATCGGTAGGCGTGCCGTCCACGTAATGGAAACCGTTCTCGCCTTGCTTTACGCGCAAAGGCCGATCAAGCGTGAGTGAATTGCTGGCGCCGCTGCGGTTTCGTTCCGGGGCAAATACGTCGAGTTGACCAAGCGGTCGCAACGCACGCGCAAGCGTGGTCAGGCCCTCGGCCAGATAGCCGTCGTCATTGCTTAGCAGGAAGCGCATATCGCAACAAAAAAGAGCACAGTGAGCGACTCAGGAGTTTTATGAGTTTGCGTCACGGGCGGCGTCGACGAAAGCCCGCACACGGATGTGCGGGCCGGGGTCAATCGAAGTCGATTGTGCGAAGCCATGGACGGCATGTGTGAACTACCAGATTGGTCGGCGCGAGAGGATTTGAACCTCCGACCACCACCACCCCAAGGTGGTGCGCTACCAGGCTGCGCTACGCGCCGAATGACCGCTGGGCACAAGGGCACCGCGCGGGGTCGCCATGATACCCGAAGATAGGTCGAGAACAATAAAGGAACCGCTTATTTTTCGTTCAGCATGGTGAGCGTATCTTCGAGCTCACCGATGAGGGCCTTAATGGCTTGCAGACGCTGCACATCTTCCGAGGTGGGGTGTTCGAGCCCGAGCTTGTTGCGTGCGCCGCTGATGGTGAAACCTTCGACGTAAAGCAGGCTACGGATCTGGCGGATCAGCACCACGTCGTGGCGCTGGTAATAACGACGATTCCCGCGCCGCTTCACCGGCTTCAGCTGCGGAAACTCCTGCTCCCAGTAACGCAACACGTGTGGCTTCACTGCACACAGCTCGCTTACCTCACCGATGGTGAAGTAACGCTTGCCGGGGATGGTGGGGAGTTCGTGGTTTTCGGCCGGATCAAGCATTCGCTTCTACCTGTTTGCGAATCTTGTCGCCGTGCAAACGGGCGTTCTCTTCAACCCGCTCTTTTAGCTTGTGGCTGGCGCGGAACGTCACGACGCGCCGCGCCGTGATGGGAATCTCTTCGCCGGTTTTGGGATTACGTCCGGGACGCGGGTTCTTCTTGCGCAGCGTGAAGTTGCCGAAACCGGACAACTTCACGTGATGGCCTTCCGCCAGCGCGGCACGCACTTTGTCGAAAAACAGCTCGACAAACTCCTTTGCCTCCCGCTTGTTCAGGCCCAGTTCATTGAACAGAGCTTCCGCCAAGTCTGCTTTGGTCAGCGCCATTGCTCGTGTCATCCCCTAATTGTTCTTGTGCCGGTAACCCCGGCCCCGCTTATCGGTCAGCCCCGCCCTACTTAAGCTCTTAGGTGGGCCCCCAGTTCCGTCTGTAAGGCCGTAATTACCCGCACTATTAAGGCATCTACTTCGGTCTCCTTAAGAGTGCGCGAAGAGTCCTGTAAGGTCAAGCCCAAGGCCAAACTTTTTCTTCCCGAATCAATACCTTTGCCGCGATATTCATCAAACAGCTCAAGGTTTACCAGCAAGGTTCCAGCCACCCTTTCGACGCATTGCAGCACCGACTCGGCCGGTGTGTTATCGGACACGACCACTGCCAGGTCGCGCCGTAACGCCGGAAACCGCGATATCTCTCTGAACGCCGGTACGTTGGCATGGGTAAGTGCTTCGAGGGAAAGCTCGTACACCATCACTTTTCGATCAAGGCCGAGTTTAGTCTGGATTTCAGGACGCAGTGCCCCGACGACGCCAATCGGCTGTCCTGCCAGACTGATCGTGGCGGCTTGCCCGGGATGCAATACCGAGTCCGTGATCGGGGTAAACCGAAGCTCGGCGCGCCGTCCCGTGAGCGTGAACAGGGCTTCGATGTCGCCCTTTGCGTCAAAGAAATCCACGTCCCGCGACGGGATGCCCCACTGTTCGGCATAGGCCGAGCCCATCAGCGCACCGCCCAGAGACAGCTCCTGTCGCAGACCGGCGCCCTGCTGAATAAAGCGGCGCCCGATTTCAAAAATGCGCAGGCGTGTCTGTTGCCGGTTCTGGTTGTACTGAATCGCCTGTACCAGGCCCGGCCACAGCGTCGTGCGCATCGCCGCCATGTCGGCGCTGATCGGATTGGCGAGCACGAGCGGCGATGCCGTCGGATCTAGCAGCGCTTGCAGTTTCGGATCGACAAAACTGTAGGTGATCACTTCCTGGTAATCGCGATCCACGAGCGCGGTTCGAAGGCGCGCCTCGCGCACACGTCCTTCCGGTGCCGGCGCAGCGCTCATCTCGATACGCGGACGAACGCTCGGCAGCTTGTCGTAGCCGTGGACACGCGCGAGTTCCTCAATGAGATCGACCTCGCGCGAGATATCGAAACGCCAGGACGGCGGCAGCACCCGGAAGCTCTTACCGCTGCGCGCGACGCGCATGCCCAATCGCGTGAGAATGGTCGCGATCGTTTTTGTCGGCAAGGTGATACCAAGGATTAGTTCGATGCGCGCATCGCGCAATACGATCGGATTCGGTTTGGGTAGATGGCTTTTTACGCTGCGCTCGGTAACCGGACCCGCTTTGCCGCCGACGATTTCCAGCAATAACTCCGTTGCGCGTTCCAGTGCGGTGGTTTGCAACATTGGATCGACGCCGCGCTCGAAGCGGTGCGAAGACTCGCTCTGTTTACCCAGCGCACGTGCACGGCCGGCAATTGCTTCCGGACGGAAATAAGCGCTTTCGAGAAAAATATGGCGGGTGTTTCCGCCGACAGCGGATTCTTGTCCGCCCATGATGCCGGCGAGCGCCACTGGGCCGCGCGCATCGGCGATCAGCAGCGCGCCCTTCTCTGCTTCCACACGGCTGCCATCGAGCAGGGCGACGGTCTCTTTGCCCTTGGCGTGACGCACGATGATCTTGCCCTCGAGCTTCTCCATATCGAAGGCATGCATCGGTTGACCCAGTTCGAGCATTACATAATTCGTGACGTCCACCACCGGATGGATGCAGCGCTGGCCGGCGCGACGCAGGCGCTCGCGCATCCATAACGGCGTCACGGTGTTCGAATCGATGTTTTCGATCACGCGCCCGGCGTAGTGCGGGCAATCCGCAGCAGCCTCGAGCTTCACATCAAGGCGTCGCCGCGATTTCGCCTTCACCGAACGTAACCGCGGGCTGTTCAGCTTGGCGCCGGTCAGCGTGGCAACTTCGCGTGCGAGACCGCGTGCGCTCAGGCAGTCGCCACGATTGGGCGTCAGCTCGACTTCCATGACGACGTCGTTCAGATCGAGTGCGTCGACGATGTTGGCGCCGGCTTTCGCGTCGGCGCCGAGGTCGAGCAGGCCTTCGGACTTCTCGTCCAAGCCGAGCTCTTCCGCCGAACACAGCATTCCGGCGGAACGCACGCCACGGACATCGGATTCCTTGATCACTGCACCGTTTGGTAGCGTGGCGCCGGGTAGCGCCACCGGCGCCTTCATGCCGACGCGCGCGTTGGCCGCGCCGCAGACGATCGAAACGGTTTTGGCTTTACCGAGCGATACCTGACAGATGCGTAAACGATCTGCGTCCGGATGGGGGGCGATGGCGCGAATCTCCCCGACCACAACATGGTCGAGTTTCGCCGCCACAGGGATGAGTGAGCCAACTTCAAGCCCAGCCATCGTGAGACGCTCGGCGAGCGTCTTGGCGTCGAGCTTGGGGCTGGCCCACTCGCGCAACCATTTTTCGCTGATCTTCATCGGAATTGCTGCAGGAAACGCAGGTCATTTTCGTAGAACAGGCGCAGGTCGTTCACGCCGTAGCGCAGCATGGCGAGACGCTCGACGCCGAGGCCGAAGGCGAAACCGGTCCAGCGTTCGCTGTCGATGCCGACATGGCGAAACACTTCCGGGTGCACCATGCCGCAGCCGAGCACTTCGAGCCAGCCGGTGTTCTTGCACACGCGACAGCCCTTGGCGTCGCACATCACACAGCTGATGTCGGCTTCCGCCGACGGCTCGGTGAACGGGAAATGCGATGGGCGAAAACGAACTTTGAGCGAGGTCTCGAAGAACTCTTTCAAGAAGTCGCTCAACAGCCCTTTGAGATCGGCAAAGCTGACGCGCTCGTCCACCAGCAGCCCTTCGATCTGATGGAACATCGGCGTATGGGTGACGTCCGAGTCGCAGCGGTAAACACGTCCGCTGGCAATGATCCGTAGCGGCGGCTGGTGCGACTTCATATAGCGAATCTGGACCGGCGAGGTATGCGTGCGTAGCAACCGGTGGGCGTCGAAGTAAAACGTGTCGTGCATCGCTCGCGCCGGGTGGTTCGACGGAATATTGAGCGCTTCGAAATTGTGATAGTCGTCTTCGACTTCGGGACCGTCAGCGGTGGCAAACCCCATGCGCGTGAGGATGGTTTCAAGACGCTCGAGGGTGCGCGTAATCGGATGCAACCCGCCCATGCGCAGGCCGCGGCCCGGCAGCGTAACGTCGATTTTTTCACTGGCGAATTGTTGACTACGGAGCGACGCTTCGAGGGCGTGTTTACGTTCCCCGATTTTCGTCTGCAATTGCTCCTTGGCATCGTTGACGAGCTTGCCGGCGCGCGGACGTTCTTCCGCCGACAGGCTGCCAAGACTCTTTAACTGTTCGGTGAGCAGCCCCTGCTTGCCAAGGTAACGCACACGGATGGACTCGAGCGCGGCTACGTCCGAAGTGGCAATAAGCGCAGCGTCGGCTTCAGCGAGCAGGCTCGCGATCCGGTTTTCGAGAGAAGCGGTGAGCGGTTCGTTCAAGGCGACATCACCCCTAGTACTGAGAAAAGGAGTGCAGCAAAGAGAGGCCGCTTTCGCGGCCTCTCGCGCTACAGGCCTCAGGCCGTGAGTGCGGCTTTGGCGCGATCGGCCAGAACGGCGAACGCTTTCTTGTCGTGCACAGCGAGATCGGCAAGGACCTTGCGGTCGATTTCGATCGACGCCTTCATCAGGCCGTTGATGAAGCGGCTGTAAGACAATCCGCATTCGCGCGCACCGGCGTTGATACGCGCAATCCAGAGCGCGCGGAACTCGCGCTTCTTGACGCGACGATCGCGGTAGGCGTACTGCCCCGCCTTCATCACCGCCTGCTTGGCGGTCTTGATTAATTTACGCCGGGCGTTGTAGTAACCCTTGGCGCGCTTGAGCACGCGCTTGTGGCGCGCGTGCGAGGTAACTCCGCGTTTTACACGTGGCATGGCTTTCTCCTCTTAACCGTTCGGAAGCATTTGGCGAATACGTTTCACGTCGGTGTCATGCACCACGTGGGTCGCGCGCAACTGGCGCTTACGCTTCGAGCTCTTCTTGGTGAGGATGTG
>OBEQ011350192.1_pt1 | contig 12316 bp, 10 predicted proteins | sample 1670901 | NCBI WGS metagenome assembly OBEQ01 (sample SAMEA104232315, study PRJEB22302) | groundwater metagenome | biome: forest; feature: aquifer; material: groundwater | place: USA | collected 2011-08-07 | depth 5.4 m | reverse complement strand
TGGGCACCTGGCTCTTGTCACGGATGCGCCGGCAGACCTCGAGGCCGTCGAGCCCGGGCATCATGACGTCGAGCAGGACGACGTCGAAGCCGCCCGCGTCGAGCGCCGCCAGCCCGCGTCCGCCGTCGGGGGCGTGGACCACGTGCACCTCGTGCGCGCCCAGGTAGTCGGCCAGCAGCGTGGCCAGCCGGGCGTCGTCGTCGATGAGCAGCGCGCGCAGTGACATGGATGGCTACGTTAGCGCGGAGCGGGCGCCGCGGGCGGCGGGGATGGCGGCGACGGTGGCGGCGGGGGCGGCGCGTCGCGCTCGCCGCCGTGGCAGGCATGCTCCTCGTGCCAGCGGTGGTGCCGCCGGTGCAGCGTCGAGAAGCCGGTGGCGAAGCCGGCCACCGCGCCGACCACGAGCAAGGCCCGGATCAGACGGTAGTTGCGCATGGGCTAGCGGTAGATCCCCGCGAAGGGCCCGAAGCCGCCGCTCGCGTCCAGCCACTCGGCCAGGCGCGCGCGCTGCTTCTCGTCGAGCGCGTCGTGGACCCGGGCCAGCGCGCCGGTGACCGCCTTGCGCAGCCGCTCCAGGTGCTCGTCGTGGCGCGCGAATGCGTTGCCCATGACCTCGGCGTCGAAGGAGTCGGCGCGGAACGCCTGCGCCAGGTCGACGCGCGACTGCTTGAATTCACCGCGCGTCTCGCGCGCGGCCGTACGCACCTCGTCGACCGCGGCCAGGATGACCTTCTCCTGCCCGGGCGTGGCCTCGAGCGCCTGGAAGAGCGCGTACAGCCCGGCGCGCTGGCCGCCGCGGAAGCCGCCGCCGCCGAAGAACGCCCCCGGCCCGGCGCCCGGACCGAAGCCGGCGCCCGGACCGAAGCCGGCGCCCGGACCGAAGCCGCCGAACGGCCCGCGGAAGCCGCGATGGTACCCGCGTCCGCAGCCACCACCACCTCCGTACCCCCACGCCATCCGGCGCCTATGCCGCATCTTGAACAGTGCAATCAGGCAGACCGAACCAACCACGAATCCCAGCATGTTTCACCTCGCGGCGCTCCGTGCGCCTGCGAGACAAGATGCGTCGCGCCTGTGAAGCCACCCCGGGTACGGGCATGAAGAAGTGTTAAGGGCGCCGCCCGGCGGCCTGCCGCCGGCACCGAGCACCCAACAGAAGCGCGGCCGACGAGGCCAATGCGGCCAGGTAACGTGTGTGGTGCCGGTCTGGTTCGCGCAACTCCAGTCCCTGTGAGAAATCAACGACTTGCGGGGCTGGCGATTGTCGCGAAGCAGACGTTGAGGTATAGGCCATGGGTGGCACTGGACCTGAAATTGGTAGGCCTCCTCCTCCTCGTGTTCACGAGCGGGTGCTTCGATCCTCAGATTCCGCGTGGGATACTCTGCGGCCCAAACCAAGAGTGTCCGCCCGATCAGGAGTGCCGGCCTGACGGTAGGTGCGACGTGCCCGGCGGAGCCGACGGCGACGCATCGGCGCCAGATAATGACGCGGCGGCACCCGATGCTGACGGTCTTGACGCCTACTTGGTCGCGCTCATCGATGCCTACTGCGACATGGAAGTACGCTGCGGTGTGCACGTGGATCCGAGCGCATGTAAGATCCAGATCGCCAGTCTCGGCCAAGTGATCGCGGGCGGCGTCGGGCTGGACAACGCGTACCTCTGGCCCGAACTCATCATTGGCACCCGCGCCGGTCGCCTCCACTACGACGCTGCGGCAGCACAACAGTGCCTGCTTGTGCTGAACACCGTCGAATGCTCGTACTCCGCCTTTCGCGCCCATGCCGACGTGTGCGAAGCCGTCTTCCGCCCGCGGGTCGCCCCTGGCGGTACTTGCTTCACCAGCGCCGAGTGCACCTCGGCCATATGCAGTAGGCCATGCCACTCGGACCAGTGCTGCGAGGGCGGCTGTACTGGTCAGGCACTTCGGGACGAGAATGAGGATTGTATTGCCGCACCGTGCAAGACTGGCATGTACTGCAAGCCCGACCCCGATGGCAAGCTCTCTTGGTGCACCAGATGGATCACTGCAGGCTCGCCGTGCGAGGTTGGCTTCGCCGGATGCGCTGCAGGGCTGACGTGCCGACCGCAGGGCGACAGCGGTATATGCGCGCGTGCTTCCGTCCAGGGCGAGCCGTGCAGCACCGAGTATCCGCAGACCTGTGATTTCAGCACTCAGGCATGCAATGCAATGACGCTGACGTGCCAGCCGCGTCGCCAGGTTGGGGAATCCTGTGCCGTTGCGCACCCCTTTCCCAGCGATTGCGCACTCTACGCATTCTGTAGCGTGGACAACACCTGTAAGGTCCGCGGCCGGCCGGGCGAGGACTGCAACGGCGTGAATTGCGAGGACGGCACCATTTGCGGTCCGGCGAGTCTGTGCGTTACGCAGCCACCACAGCCAACCTGCCCATAGCGACTTAGCGCGAGCCACGCGGACTCTCGCGCATGACGCGCAGATGACGGGCTCTTGCATAGCGAGTTGTGCCGCCGCCGTCCCGGAACCAAAGAACCTTGGCTGCCGACCGATGCTGCCGCCCGTCCAGAGCCCGGCCCGCTGCCGCGCCTGGCCTACCCCTGGAACATGATGACGCTGCGCAGCGTCTCGCCCCGCTCCATCTGCGCGAACGCCTCGTCCAGATCCCCCAGCCCCATCTTCCTGGTCACCAGCTCGTCGAGCTTCAGCTCGCCGCGCTGGTACAGCCCGCACAGCAGGGGGAAGTCGCGCGTGGCCAGACCGTCGCCGAAGAAGGTCGCCTTGAGCGTGGCCCGCGTGTAGAAGAACTTGGTCAGCGACAGCGCCATCTCGGTGCGCGGCACGGGCATGCCGATGAGCACGGCGGTGCCGCCCTCGTGGCACACCGACAGCGCCTGCTGCAGCGTGGCCGGGATGCCCACGCAGTCGTACGCCGCGCTGACCCCGCCGCCCGCCAGGGCGCGGATGGCCTTGGTCGGGTCGCCCGCCGACGCGTCGACGACGTCGGTGGCGCCGAAGCGCAGCGCCAGATCCAGCTTGGCCGCCTTGACGTCGACCGCGATGACGCGCGCGGCGCGCCTGAGCCGCGCACCCTGGATCACGCTCATGCCCACCGCGCCACAGCCGATCACGCACACGCTGCTCCCGGCCTCGACGGGCGCGGCGTAGAGCGCCGCGCCCACACCGGTCAGCACGCCGCAGCCGAGCAGGCAGGCGACCTCGGGCGGCATGCTGGCGGGCACGGGCACCGCCTGCGCGGCATGCACGACGGTGTGCGTGGCGAAGGTGCCCAGGCCGAGCACGCGCGAGAGCGGCTTGCCATCGCGCGTGCGCATGCGCGGCCGGGCCACCGCCGGCGTGGGGCACTTCTCCGGGCGTCCGGCCAGGCAGGCGCGGCAGTCGCCGCAGGGCGCGCGCCAGTTGAGCACGACCGTGTCGCCCACGCGCGGCTTGCTCACGCCCTCGCCGACCTCCTCGACCACACCCGCGGCCTCGTGGCCGAGCAGGATGGGGAAGTCGGGCACGAAGTTGCCGTTCTTCGCGTTCAGGTCGGTGTGACAGACGCCGGTGGCGGTGACGCGCACGCGCAGCTCACCCGGGCCGGGCGGGTCGAGCAGGATGTCTTCGATGGAGACCGGGGCGCCGGCGCTGCGCGCCACGGCTGCCTGGGCGACGATGGTCTCGGAAGAGGAGCTAGCTGACATGCCGGGACTTTACCCCGGCAGCCACTCCGATTCGCTCGACGTCGTTCGCGGCGGTCGAGCCACTCGCGTTGGCATTCGCGCTCGAGCCCGCGACCTGCGCGGCCTCGTCGCCCCACACGTGCTCGACCACGTACAGCGGCCGGCCCTTCACCTCGTCGAAGATGCGCGCGATGTACTCGCCCATGATGCCGTTCGACACCAGCAGCATGCCGTTGAAGAACAGCATGACCACCAGCAGCGAGGCATAGCCGGGCACGTCGACGCCGTAGACGAAGCGCTGCACCAGCGTGATGACCAGGTAGGCGAACGCGCCCAGCGCGCACAGGAGGCCCACGTAAGTCCACACCTGCAGGGGCGCGCGCGAGAAGGAGAACAGCCCGTCGAGGGCGAAGTTCCACAGCTTCCACACGTTGAAGCTGGACGACTCGTGCAGCCGGCCGCGCGCCTGGAACTCGACCATCTCGGTCTTGAAGCCGGGCCAGGCGTACAGGCCCTTCATGAAGCGGCAGCGCTCGGGCATCGAGCACAGGATGTCGACCATCTGCCGGTCGAGCAGGCGGTAGTCGCCCGCGTGCGGCGGTACCTTGACGCGCGTCATCTTGCCCAGCACACGGTAGAACGCGGCCGACAGCTTGCGGCGCAGCCAGCCTTCCTCGTCGCGGCGCGTGCGCACGCCCACCACCATCTTGGCGCCCGCGCGCCAGCGCTTGACGAACTCGAGGATGAGCTCGGGCGGATGCTGCAGGTCGACGTCGATGGGGATGACCGCCTGCCCGCGCGCGTGCTGCAGGCCGGCGGTCAGGGCGATCTCCTTGCCGAAGTTGCGCGCCAGGCCGACCACGCGGATGCGCGCATCCTGCGCCGCCGCGGCGATCAGGCAGGGCAGGGGGTTGTCGCTCGAGCCGTCGTTGACGAAGACGATCTCGTAGGGCTCGTTCAGGCTCTCGAGCACCGGACGAACGCCCTCGAGGAAGGGCGCCACGTTGGACTGCTCGTTGTAGCAGGGCACGACCAGCGACACCGTGGGTCGGATGACCTCGATCTCGCCGGTGACGGGGGTTCTCGAGCTAGGCTTCATGTATCACCTCGCCGCGTTCCGTCCCTAGAACCACCAGAATGGCTTGGAGCCGGCGAACAGCACGTTCTCCTCGGCCGCCTGCGAATCGGTGAGCTGCACCTCGACCATGACGCCGCGCTGCACGCTGTCGTCGTGCGGGTGCACGTCCTGGACCTCGCCGTCGAGGAGCGAGAGCACCTTGCCGACCTTGTGGCAGCGGACCAGGCCCCAGGCGCAGCCATAGAGGGTGGCGCCCGGCTGCACGTTGCTCAGGTTCTGGTAGGGCACGAAACCGACCACGCGCTTGTTCTCGGCCGCGCTGATGTAGGGCGAGTCGGACAGGCGCGTGACCAGCTCGCGCTGCTCGGCGACACGGCCGTCCAGCTGCTTGATGCGCGCGACCAGGGTGGCCTTGCGGTCGAATGCTTCCTGCCGCTCGAGGATCGACTTGTCGACCTCGCGCCGCACCAGCGCCGCCTCGGCCGAGTGGATGCCGCCCGCGAGCAGCGGCTGCGCGTCGGCCTCGAACTTCTGGTTGGCGGGGATGAGCCGGTCGATCTGGGCCAGCCCGGCCACGGCGGCGCCGCGCTCGGAGTCGAGCTCCATCGAGCGCAGGCGCGCGTCGTTGAGCGCCGAGGACGCCTCCATCACCTTGGAGTGCGTGGGCGACAGGATCACCGGGCGCACCCAGGTGTGGTTGAAGTAGTAGAAGATCGTGACCGTGATGAAGGCGATCAGGCCAAGCAGCATGATGCCGAGCGCGGCGATGCCGATGACACGGTAGAGCTTGACGATCGCCGGCTGGATCATCAGTCGAACGCGTCCCGGACGAGAGCTATCCATGGTGCTTTGCATTGGCTTACTCGATCACCTGTGGGGCTAGTGCAGTCTTGGCGGCGCGGCTGGCCGAGGCGGTGGCCTCACGTGCGGCCAGGCCGAAGGAGGAGGCAGGCTGCGGCTTGGCCAGCACGGGCAGGTCGCTGGTGGTGCCGCCGGTGGACGCATCCTCGTCCTCGTTCTCGTCTTCGTCCCGTCCGCCGTGGTTGCGCGTCTCCCAGCTCGACGAGTCGAGGGTGAACAGCGCCACCGGCGTGAGCCAGGCGTAGATGATGGGCAGGACCAGCGCGATGGGCACGAAGGCGAGCGCCGAGACGCGGTGCTCCGGCTTCTCCTTGCGCACGTACCAGCGGTAGATGAGCCCGAACCCGAAGGCGCCGATGATGTGGTTGACCAGCAGGGGCAGGAACGTGCCCATCAGGATGGAGCGCGCGATGAGCGCCGGGTAGGCGACCAGCAGGCCGAACAGGGAGAAGAAGTGGATGGCGATGATCGGGTTCAGCCGCCACACGTGCGACATGCCGCCCACGTAATCGACGATGTTGGAGCGGCGCCAGCGCAGCTGCTGCGAGAAGTAGCCCGACAGCGTCGTCGGCACGAAGGTGCGGCAGACGGCGTCGTTGGTCATGGTCGTGTGGTAGCCGGCGGCGACGATCTTGCGGGTCAGGAAGCGGTCCTCGCCGTACTTGATGGGCACGCCCAGGATCTCGCGGTTCATCAGCATGGGCTCGAGCTCGATGAGCACGTGCCGGCGGTACGCGGTCAGGCAGCCCGACAGGCACATGACACGGCGGAACGCCCACTCCAGGTTCTTGAGGAACGAGTAGGCGTACCAGTACTTCACCACCTGCATGCGCGTCAGCCAGTTGTCGCGCATGTTGCGCACGTCGATGCGTCCGCCCACGGCGGCGATCTGGGGCGAGACGAAGCGGCGCATGAGCTGACGGATGGCGGGTCGGTCGACCCCGACGGCGGGGGGGCCCGAGACGATGATCTCGGCGTGGCTGTCACGAACCGCGCGGATGATGGAGTGGCGCTTGCCCAGGTTGCGCGGGTTCTTGACCACGCGGATGCGCCCCTTGGACGTGAGCGCCACGCGCGCGGCGTGCTCGTAGCTGTCGTCGCTCGAGCAGTCGTCGACCACGGTGATGCGCAGCTTGTCGGCGGGGTAGTCCTGGGCCAGCAGGCTGACCAGGGTCTCCTCGATGCTCGCGCCCTCGTTGAACATCGGGATGATGACCTCGACCGTGGGTTCGAAGTCGTCCCGGGTCTCGTCGAAGCGCCGGCCCTTGAGCAGACGCAGCACGATGCCGGCGATGTAACGGTTGACGAAGACCAGCGTCGTCAGGGCCTTGATGAGAAGGCCCAGCAGCCCTGCCGTCACGAAGATGCCTCCTCTCCGACGTGGCGTGCGCTAACGCGCCGCGGCATCCTGGCCGACGACGAGCTGCTTATCGACGAGCTGGCGAAGGAAAAGGCGCGGCCGCGGACCGTGAAGACGGCGGGTGCGGCGCTGGTGCAGGTTCGCGTTCTGTAGACAGCCAAAGTCGATTACCAAGCCAGACTATGTTTTCGTCGCCCTTTAGAGGCGGACGATTTACCGAATATTTGTGGCAGGTTAGTACGGCGCGTCCAGGACTTCAAGCCGGATTCACACTTTGCCAGGTCCTGCCGTCGGTAAGTCACGCTATAGACCACGCGGTGAATCGACCCTCCTTCGTCCTGCTGGTGGCGCTTGCTGCCCTGATCGATCAGTCGGCGCGCACGCGACCGCTCCGGGCCGACGAAAACCCGCCCCGTCGCGACTCCGTCACAGAGAGCGCGCCCGAGCCCGCGACGCCCTCGACGGCGGCGCCCGCCGCGCCCGCCGCCGCGACCACCGACCGCCGCTGGTACGCCGTCGGCGCGATGGCCGGCATCTACGTTCCGCTCACCGTCTGGTCGTACTTCGCCTGGTACTACGACCAGCCCAACCTGCCCGACTTCGAGTTCGGCGGCGACGGCTACTTCGGCCGCAACACCTACGCCGGCGGCGCCGACAAGCTGGGGCATTTCTGGGGCAACCTGGCCCTGTCGCGCGGCACCACCGAGATCCTGCGCTGGGGCGGCTTCGGTCGCCTGCGCTCGGCCATCTGGGCCAGCAGCCTGTCGTTCGCCTTCTTCGCCTTCGTCGAGGTCAAGGACGGCTTCTACTACGAGTTCTCGCCCGGCGACCTGCTCGGCAACGGCCTGGGCGCCGCCACCTCGGCGGCCATGGTGCTCTACCCGCGCCTCGACGAGCTGCTCGACTTCCGCATGCAGTACTTCCCGTCGGAGCGCTTCCGGCCCAAGCTGGCCGCCGGCAACGTCGACGTCGCCGAGGACTACTCCGGGCAGACCTTCCTGGTCGCGCTGCACCTGGGCGCGCTGCCGGGCGTGAAGGGCGAGGCCATCGCCGACTACCTGCGCTTCGTCGATCTCTCCCTCGGCTACGACTCGCGCGGCTACCGCCCCAAGCCGGAGATGGACGAACCCTCCCACCGCTCGCAGGAGCTGTTCGTGGGCCTCTCGCTCAACGTCCAGGGTCTGGTCGACGCGACGTTGTCGGGGCGATGGCGTCAGGTGGGTCACGGAGTCTTCGAGTTCTGGCAGCCGCCGTACACCACCCTGCCGGTGGCCGGCCTGTCGCGCTCGCAGGACCTGCCCCCGCTCAGCACGACTACGGCCACCGCCAGGTGACCGTCACGCCCATGTGCCGGTTGCCGCCGTCGTTGAGCGGCCCGAGCACGGCGGCGAAGGCGACGATGGCCGAGACGTCCACGCTGGGCAGCACGCGCACGGTCATGTCCAGGCCCAGGGCCAGGAGGTAGGTATCGCTCCAGGTGGCCAGCTCGCCTTCCACCCCGGTGCGCAGGGCGATCATGACGTGGCGGACCGGTTGCACCGCCAGCCAGACCGGCCAGCGCAGCCAGTCGCGGTTGCCGCGGTCACGGTGCGCCAGCCCGAATTGTAGCTGTGGATCCGTGATGATGGCGAAGCGGCCCGACTGCCACTTGGCCAGGAAACCCGGGCGTAACGAGGGCTTCCAGTAGGGGCTGAAGGCGTGGTTGACGAAGCGCAGACGGGCCGCGACCGTGAATCCATCACGATGCAAGATCCTGTACCTGGAGTCGACGGCCGCGTCATCATAGACTCCGCGGCAACCGTGCGCAGAAAGACAAAATCCCAGACCGGAATCGACCAGCGACAGCGCTCTGGCGCTGTGGACCACGCCGATGGTGAGCTCATCGGTGACACCGAAGCTGAGATCGGGAGCGAGCGACCAGGGCTCGCCGTTGGCGCGGTTCGAGATGTTGGCCTCGTAGCTGAGCGCCGCCTGCAGCTGTCCGTGCGCGAGCACGACGTCGTCGCTGACGATGTCGTCGGCGGGCTCGGCGGAGGCAGGTGCAGCCACGAGCAGAGAAACCATCGCGGCCAGGCGAGCTACGGCATTCGAACGCAACACGGCGGGACCCTAGCACGCACGCTGCACGCGCTCACAGTGGTAGCGCTCCTGCTCGTGAGCGGCCTCACGGCGGCCGGCTGCGACCGCGTGCCGCTCGACGAGATGAACGAGATCTACTACCACTGGGACCACAAGCAGGTGGTCTGCGCGGCCAACCTCGACACCCGCTCGGGCAACGATCTCGACAGCATCTTCGCCGGGCTCGAGCGCGCGCGCGACCGGGGCGAGATCATCGGCCTGTACACGCACAACCCCGGCTACACCGTGCCCTGGGACAAGCTCGAGGCGGTGGTCGCCAAGGCCGCCGAGCTGAAGCTCGACTTCATCACCTACCCGCAGCTGGACGGCGAGCTGCCCCAGCGCGGCGGCATCCTGCTCAGCTTCGACGACTCCGCCATCGAGTCCTGGTACATGGCGCGGCCCATGTTCGACCGCTACGGCGCCAAGGTGACCTTCTTCGTCACCCGCTACGATCTGTGGAACGAGGTCGAGCGCGCCGAGCTGCACGATCTCGCCGCCGACGGCCACGCCATCGAGGCGCACGGCAAGCGGCACGTGCGCGGCCCCGCCTACGTGACCGAGAATGGCCTGGGCTCGTACATGTCCAACGAGGTCCTGCCCTCGATCGAGCTTTTGCGCGCCGACGGCTTCACACCCACGGTGTTCGCCTACCCGTTCGGCATGCGCACGGGCGAGACCGACCGCGAGATCCTGAAGTACGTCAAGCGCGTGCGCTCGGTCAGCTTCTCGGTCGAGGGCGCGGTCGGCGATCCCTGCCCGGAGTAGCTCAGCGCCAGGTGACCGCGGCCAGCCAGCACAGGTCGGTGCTGCAGGCGATGGCCACGTAGCTGCCGCGGCACTCCGGCTGCCAGGGCAGCATCGCGCCCTTGGCGCTGTCGCGGATGGGCACCGGCTGGGTCCTGCCGCAGCCGACCACCCAGGCTTCCTTCAGGTCGGGCGGCAGGTTGGGGCGCTTGACGATGAAGTAAGGCATGAGCCGCTCGTCGATGAGCACGCCGCCCTCGGGGAACAGGTACTTGCCGTCCTGCCACTTCAGCCAGATCAGCGGCCGCCCGGCCAGCTCGGGCAGATCCAGGCCGTGCACCGCGACCTCCACGCGCGCCAGGCGATGACCCGGGATCGAGGTGAGCTCGGGCAGGTGCTGGCGCAGCGCGGCCACCAGCCACTCGGCGTACGAGGGCGTGTACGTGGCCAGGTCGGCATGCTTGCGCCACTCGGCCTCGGCCAGCGGGGGATCGAAGTGCAGCCGGTACTCGACCTCGAAGGGCGGACGCGGCTCGGCCCACGGCCCCGCGTGCACGAGATCGATGCCGGCCAGCCCGAAGTACTCGTGCGCCACGTACTGGCGGTGCGTGAAGGTGCGGAAGTCGTCGCCGAAGAACAGCTTGGTGGTACTCCAGCGCAGGTAGGGCGGCACCTCGGCGCGCCCGCCTGCTGGCGCGGCCTCGAGGATGGCCATGCGCCGGTCGAAGGCCACGCGCGCCATGACGAACTCGACGGTGGTGCGCACGACCTGGTAGCTGACCACGATGAGCGCGCACGCGACCAGGAAGCGGCGCGCGCCGCGCTCGACCAGCATCACGTTGACGAAGGGCAGGACGCCGATCACCAGCAGCACGCAGGGCGCGAAGTAGAGGCGCTCGCCCACCATGGGTGAGGCCATGACCGTGCCGATCATCATGGCCGCGGCCGCCAGCGCGACCAGGGTCACGGCCAGCTCCAGGCGTGCTACCGGCGCCAGGGTGGCGCCGCGCCGGCGCGCGCCCAGGATGGCGACCACCGCGGCCACCAGGACGATGGTGATGGCCAGCTGGCCCTCCCACACGAACGAGTTGATGACCTCCTGCGCGCCGGCGAAGCCGCGATCGACGATGGTCGCGATGGGGCTGGCCTTGGCGGCCGCGCCGCCGTAGCGCTTGGCCTGCCCGGGGGCGAAGAAGAGCAGGAAGTAGCCCATCCCCAGGCCGAGCACGCCGGCCACGCTCCACGCGCTCGGGCGCGCGCGCCGCCACAGCAGCACCGTCGCGGCGGCCAGCACCAGCATGGCGGTCGGGCCGGTGTGCTCGTTGGTCATGCCCGCGGCCAGGCCGGCGACGAGCAAGAGCGGGGTGAACCAGGCCGGGCGCACGCTCGCCGCGGCGCGGGTCAGCTCGAAGCGGTAGGGCACGAACAGGAGCAGCTGGATGCAGAAGCCGAACAGGTAGTTGGTGACGTAGGGCCGGTAGAAGTAGAGCAGGCCCACCGACGGCACGACCATGAACATGAGCGCCTGCGCGACGAGCAGGCGCTGCGCGTCGCGGGCGCTCGGCCGCGGCCAGCGACCGTGCGCGAGCGCGAAGACCACGAAGAGCAAGAGCAGCTCGACCGTGGGCGTGAGCAGCACGTGGATCACGCGTGGGCCGTTGACCACCAGCAGCAGCGTCTCGCCCAGGCGCGGGTTGTAGTTGACGTAGTTGTAGCTCGCGTACTGCCAGATCGAGGCCCAGGAGAGGCCGTGCTTCTTGATGAAGACGACCTCGAACCAGTCGTCCAGCATGATGGGCGTGAGCCAGGCGATGAGGGCGAAGAACAGCCACAGGCCGGCGCAGACGCCATAGAAGCGTCGCGGTGCGCGGCGCTCCGCCGCGCCCTCGGTCGCGGCCGGTTCGCTCACAGGCGGCGGACACTAGCAGATGCCATGCCAGCCTTCCAGTGGCGCGCGCCACGCAGGCGCGCCATGCACGCGCCGTGATATGGATCCGTTCCCATGCCGTACGCGACCACCAGCCCAGGCGGGCGCCGCGCCATGATCTTCTGGGCCACGGTCGCCGCGCTGTACGGCCTGTTCGCCGCGATCGCGTGGATCAACCCGCCGCAGGGCGACGACTGGCGGCACCTGGCCTGGGCCGCGCGCCACAAGGGCGCGCTGTGGCCGGCCATCCTGGGCGGCGCGCGCGTGACCGGCGAGCTGGTCGGGCCGGTGCTGGCGCTGTGCAAGCCGGTGCACGTGCTGGTGACACCCGCGGTGATGGTGGCGCTCCTGGTCGCGATGGTGGCGCACGCGCGTGGTCGCTGGCCCGAGCCGCGCAAGGACGGCGTGGGCGACGCCTTCCTGCTGCTGGCCGCTCTGGGTGTGCTGCGCATGGCCACGCCCGGCTTCGGCATGATCATCTCGCACCGGCCCTTCGTGGCCGTCTACCTGTACGGCCTGACCGCGATGCTGTGGCTGCTCCCGGCCCACCGGCTCGCCCCAATCCA
>OBEQ013066726.1_pt1 | contig 12318 bp, 10 predicted proteins | sample 1670901 | NCBI WGS metagenome assembly OBEQ01 (sample SAMEA104232315, study PRJEB22302) | groundwater metagenome | biome: forest; feature: aquifer; material: groundwater | place: USA | collected 2011-08-07 | depth 5.4 m | reverse complement strand
CCCTCGGCTCGGGCGTGCTCATCAAGGACAACCCCATCGCCGCCTGCGGCGGGGTCGGCAAGGCGGTCACGCGCGCGCGTGCCCGCGCGCCCCACCCGCTGCGCATCGAGGTCGAGGTCACCACGCCCGCGCAGCTCGACGAGGCGCTCGCCGCGGGCGCCGAGATCGTCCTGCTCGACAACTGGCCCGAGGCCGAGCTGCGTGTGGCGGTCGAGCGCGCGCACGCCCGTCGCGTGCTGGTCGAGGTCTCCGGCGGCGTCACGCTCGAGACCATCGGCGCCATCGCCGCGGCCGGGCCGGATCTGATCAGCGTCGGCGCGCTGACCCACTCGGCGCGCGCGGTCGACATCTCGCTGGACTTCGTGTGATCACGGATCTCGAGACGCTCGCGCTGCCCACGCGCTGGCTGGGCCACGAGCTGGTGCTACTCGCCGACACCACGTCGACCAACGACGAGGCCATGCGCCGCGGCCGCGCCGGCGCGCCCCACGGTCTGTGCGTGATCGCTGACACGCAGTCGCACGGGCGCGGCCGACAGGGCCACGTGTGGCATTCGCCACCGGGCGAGAACCTCTACGTTTCCGTGCTCTTGCGCCTCGATCTGCCACCCATGCGGGTGCCGCCGGTGACCCTCGCCGCGGGCGTCGCGGTGTGTGACGCCGTGAATGCCCTGGGCGTACGCGCGTCTCTCAAGTGGCCCAACGATGTGCTGGTCGAGCGAGGCATGAAGGTGGCAGGGATACTCACCGAGATGAGCACGCGCGGCATGCGCGCCGACGCGGTCGTGGTCGGCATCGGCGTCAACGTGAACACCGCCGAGTTCCCCGCCGAGCTGGCCCACGCGACCAGCCTGCGCCGCGAGCTGGGCGCGCCACTCCATCGCGCCCAGGTCGTGACCGGGCTGCTCACGGCGCTCGAGGACCGTTTCGATAGATTCGTGAGCGAGCCGACGCGCGCGCTGGCAGACGCGTGGCGCGCGCGCTCGCACGTGTGGGGTACGTCGGTGCGCGTGGCCAGCGAGGGTGTCATGCTCGAAGGCGTGGCGCGCGACCTGGACGACGACGGAGCGCTCGTGCTCGAGACCGCGGACGGCCGGCGCGTGCGTGTGATTGCCGGCGAGGTGCAACCATCATGAAGCAACGAATCCTCATCGCAGGCGGCGTGCTGGTCGCGCTGCTGGTCGTAGGTCTCCTGTGGGCGGTCAGCCGGTCGAGCGATGCGCCTGCCGTGGGCGCAACCTCGGTGGCGACGCCCGATCCGGTGGTCGCGCCGCCGGTGACGCCGGCGCCGGCCACGCCCGCGCCGGTGACGACCGTGCCTGGGCCCACGCCCGCGCCCACGCCCGTGGCGGACACGCCGACGCCGCCGGCCCCGATCCTCGATCGCCGCATCCCCGATCCCAACCGGGAGGTGCACGACCATAGCGGCGAGGAGAACAAGGGCCGTCCCAGCCCGCTCGAGCCGGACACCATCTTCGCGGTGCGGCAGGCGTTCACGCCGCTGGTCAAGTCGTGCGCGAGCTCGCTCGCGGGCGCCGGCTCGAACGGGCAGGTGACCGTCGTCGCCAGGCTCACCATCGCGGGCGGCAAGCTGTCGGCGGAGCCGCCCAAGCTGACCCACCCCAAGTTCAAGGACGAGGCGTTCGACGATTGCATCATCAATGCCTTCGCCCAGCTGCAGATGGCCGCGCCCGGCTCGCAAACCGACACCTCGTACCGCGTCGCCATGCCGTTCGATCTGCCCTAGCGCCACGCCCGCGCACCAGAACGCACCTTCTATCCCCTTCTATCAGCCGCCTCGACGTATGCGAGCGTGCATTTCGCGATGCTAGTATCGCGACGCTCATGAAGCTGGTCGCGCGTCTCCTGTGCCTCGGTTTCGCTGCCCTCGCAGCATGCAAGTTCGATCCCGCCGGGGCTCACTACATCGATCCAGGCTTCGACGCCAGCCTGCCCGACCACGATGGCGCCGTCGCCGACGCCGACGGCCTGCCCGACGGGCCAATCGTCCCGCCGCCACCCGACGCGCGCGTCATCGACGCCGCGCTCGCCGATGCCACCGAGATTCCCCCTGGCTGCGGCGACGGTGTGGTCGAGCCGCCCGAGCAATGCGACGATCACGGCACCACCAGCGGCGACGGCTGCTCGGCGGCATGCCGGTGGGAGCCGGGCGCGTGCTTCCCGGGTGCGCAGATGGCCGCGCTCGTCCCGGGCGTGAACCAGAGCGGCACGACCACGGGCCAGTCGAGCGGTCTGGCCGGCGGCGGCAACTGCGGCGGCGGCACCTCGGGCGAGGACGTCTTCACCTTCGAGCTGAGCGAGCCCGCCGACGTGATCGTGTCCACGGCCCTGCCCGGCACCAACTTCAACACCTCGGTGTACGTGCGCAGCGACTGCAACGACCCGGCGAGCCAGCTCGGCTGCGCCGCGCAGGCCGCGCAGGGCGACATCCTGTCCTTGCCCGACCTGGAGCCGGGCAGTTACTTCGCCGTCGTCGATGGCTTCGCGACCGCGTCGGGCAACTACGAGGTGCGCCTGAGCGTGCGCCCCATCCGCGCCCTGGGCGCGGCCTGCGATCCATTCGGCGAGGCCTCACGCTGCGCCATGGGCCTGGTCTGCGAGGCCACCGACGCCACCGGTCACGGCGTCTGCGTCGAGGCACCCTCGGCGTGCGTGGCCGGTGCGACCACCGTGACGCTGGGCGCCGCCACCGCCAACGTGCAGCATGGCGCGACCTCAGGCATGTCGGCGTACTCGCCCAGGTGCGCGGCCACCGGCACGGGCCCGGAGAAGATCTACCGCGCCGTCGTGGGTGCGGGCGCGGCGCGCGATCTCGTCCTCGATGTGCAGTCGACGGGCACGCTCAACCCGGTCGCCGAGCTGACCTCGCAGTGCGAGCAGTCGATGTCGAGCCTGTCCTGCTCGGCGGCGTCGAGCGGCCCGGGTACGTCGGAGCTGGCCGTCATCAACGAGGTCGCGCCGGGTGAGTACTTCGCCGTCGTCGACGGCTTCGCCGGCACGAGCGGCGGCTACGACGCCGACTTCTACCTGCGACCGGTGCTCGCCGCAGGCGCGAGCTGCGACCGGCACGTGCGCGCGAACCGCTGCGGCGGCGCCAGCGTGTGCGTCGACGGCAACGACCTCGACGCCACGCCCACCTGCACCACCGGCGTGCCCGTCTTGACCGAGGGCACCAACGACAACTCCAGCTGCAACAGCGCCGACGGGCCGCGCAGCGCCGATTTCGTCTACAGCGCGCAGATCGCGGGCGGCGACATCGACGTCGTGGAGCTCACGCCCCCGCCGCTCACCAGCCGCATCGTCGCCAGCGTCTATGGACCGGGCGGCACGTGCCCGGTGGACCTCGCGCTCACGCTCGATTCGGGCGACTGCGGCCAGATGGCGCAGGTTGCCACGTCCAACGACGAAGGAATCGGCTCGTGTCCCTACATCGACGCCACCGTCCCACTCGCGGCCAACCTGTCCTATTGGTTGACGATCACCCGGTCAGCCGCCTTCGGCACGGGTTCGTACACGATGGTTGTGGATTTCATCCCCTGACAGCCGTCAGTTAACCCGGAATTTACGACGCAACACGTCGTAATAATTGCAATAGTCACATCGGCGGGCGAAACGCCTTCACTGTTGTTGCCGGGAGGGTGTTTTGCTATGGTCCGTCACCCGATGGCCATAAGGTTTGGCAAGACCAGTGCCGCATTCGCCTGTGTGCTGATCCTCGGCACCGTCGGTGGCTGCGATGAGATCAACGCTCGCCGCAAGGTTCAGGAGGGCAACAAGCTCTACCAGCAGGAGAAGTACGACGAAGCCGTCGTCGCCTTCGATACTGCCCTGAAAGCCAAGCCGGACCTGTCGACCGCCTGGTTCAACCTGGCCATCGCGCACGTGGAGATGTTCCGGGCCGGCGACAAGTCGCCCGTGAACGAGAAGCACGCCACGGGCGCCATCGACGCGCTCAACAAGTACCTGGTGATGCAGCCCAAGGACGAGACGGCGCGCAAGCTGCTCATCGGCATCTACACCAAGTCCGGTCGCTACGACGGCGCGCTCGACTACTTCAAGGGCGAGTACGACAAGAACCCCAAGGATCCATTCAACATTGCGCAGCTCGCCGACATCAACAAGCAGGCGATGCGCTTCGACGACGCGCGCAAGTGGTACGAGACGCTCGCCGAGGTCGAACAGAAGCCCGAGCTGAAGTCGACCGCCTGGCAGCAGATCGGCGTCACCTACTTCTCGCAACTCAACAATCATCTCGAGGTCTTCGGCGAGGAGCGCGTCAAGCTCGCCGACGCCGGCATCGGCGCTCTGGCCAAGGCCATCGAGCTCAAGCCGGACGATCCCAACGCCTACACGTTCACCAACCTGCTCTACCGCCAGCGCTCGCTGGGACAGGGCAAGTCGTACGTCGCGGTCGCCGACCTGGCCACGGCCATCGTTTTCCAGAAGAAGTCGGCCGCGCTCAAGGGCCAGGCGAACCCTGCGGCGCCTGCGACCCCGGCCACGCCGGGCAAGCCGGGCGGACAGCCGGCTGCACCGGCGTCTCCGGGTCAGCCGAAGGTTCCTTGAGCCAGGTCAAATCGACGACCCACGCGTAGTTGCAATGGTACGACTGTAGTACGGAGGCGAGCATGTTCGAGCGGTACATGGGGGCGAAGCAGGAGAAGCCTAACAAGTGGGTGACCCTCACCATCACGGTGTCGTTCATCGCCCATTTGATCGGCGGCGTCTCCCTGCTCATCTACTCCTTCTGGAAGATCGAGAAGCTGCCCGTCAAGGACACCAGCGTCCTCTACATGGCCGCGGCCATGTCCACGCCGCCTCCGCCGCCTCCGCCGCCTCCGCCGCCGAGGAAGTCGTCGGTGAAGAAGGACGTGGTCAAGCCCAAGAACACCGAGATCGTCCAGCCCAACAAGGACGCGCCCAAGCCGGAAGAGAACTCGAGCGACGACGAAGGCCAGGACGACGGCGTCGAGGGCGGCGTCAAGGGTGGCGTGGCCGGTGGCGTCATCGGCGGCGTCGAGGGCGGCACCCTGGGTGGCGTCGAGGGTGGCGCGGTGGCAGCGCCGCCGCCTCCCGCGCCGCCGCAGAACGTCGCGCAGCAGATGCTCGAGGGCCAGCGCATCGCCGGCGACAAGCAGATCCAGCTCGGTGACGCCAACAACACCATGCTCAAGAACCAGGGCATCAACAAGATGGTGGTCAAGGCGCAGATGTGCCTCGACGCTGGCGGCGTACCCCGCTCGATCGAGTTCAAGAAGAGCTCGGGTTATTCAGAGGTCGACGGGCGCATCAGGGGCGAGATGAACAAGTGGCGTTATCGCCCCTATGTCGTGGCCGGTAAGGCCATTCCTGTCTGCTTCGTCGTCATCTTCAACTACACGATTCAGTAACGCGAAGTCTGCGGTACCAAACGATTACCAAATCCGAACCGGGCGCACCAAAGGATAGACACGATGGGTGAATTCAGTTTCGTCGAGATGTGGCAGAAGATGGGTTACCTCGCCAAGGGGGTGAACATCTTCTTGATCATCATGTCGCTGTACTCGTTGGGCGTGATCATCGAGCGACTGCTCACCTACAGCGCAGGCTCGCGCCAGTCGCTCAGCTATGTTCTGGCGCTGCGCGACTTCATGAACAAGGGTAACATCCAGGGCGCCATCGCGGCGGCCAAGCTGCACAACAAGAGTCCCATCGCCAAGGTCATGCACGCCGGTCTCACCGAGTATGCGCAGGGCCTCGAGGCGCGCCGGCTCACCGGACCACGAGAAGTGGGCGACTTCGACATGGTGGACGCGGTCAACCGGGCGCTCGAGCGCGTCAAGGAGCGCGAGACTGCCAACCTGCGCAAGGGGCTGGGCGGCCTGGCGACCATCGCCTCGGCGGCACCCTTCGTCGGCCTCTTCGGCACCGTCGTCGGCGTCATCAACGCCTTCCAGGCGCTCAAGGGCGGCGGCGGCCTCGACATCATCGGCCCCGGCATCTCCGAGGCGCTCGTGACCACGGCCGTCGGTCTCGGCGTCGCCGTTCCGGCCGCCATGCTGTTCAACTACTTCACCGGACGCGTGGAGCACTTCGTCGTCGACATGAATGACGTGTCGTCGGAGTTCCTCGACTTCGTGCTGAAGGAAGGTCGCGGCAGCGAGGGCTCGAGCCTGCGGAACGCGTCGTGACCACGAAGGGGACCCGGCGTCACCGGACCTCCCTGGTACACGCCAAGCCCAAGCAGCTCGACGAGGTTCGGAGCGACATCAACGTCACTCCGCTGGTCGACGTCTGCCTGGTGTTGCTGATCATCTTCATGGTCGTGACGCCGATGCTGAGCCGCGGCAAGGACGTGCCGCTGCCCAAGACGCGCAACCATATCGAGAAGAAGGATCTGGGCGAGCAGCCGATCCTGTCGATCAACATGGTCAACGGCAAGCCGGCCTACTGGTTCGACAAGGACCGCATGGAAGACCGTACCGACATGACGGCGCTGCAGCAGGTCACCAAGCGCACCGAGGCCGAGCTCACCAAGAAGATGAGCAAGGGCGTGACCGCGATCTTCGTGAAGGCAGACGTCAACATGAAGTTCGGCCAGGTCTACCCGGCGCTCATGGCCATCCATGAGGGCGGCAGCCAGGGTGTCGAGCTCGGCACCAACGAGATCAAGGAGTAGGGCACCATGGCATTTTCCGCTGGCGGAGGCAGGAATGGGGTCCGCAGCGAGATCAACGTCACCCCTCTGGTCGACGTCGTGCTCGTGCTCCTCATCATCTTCCTCGTCACCATGCCGATCCTGATGCGCGAGCTCGACCTCGAGATCCCGCGCAAGTCAGAGGAAGTGATAGAACCGCCGCCCGAAGAGCAGGTCGTCGTCGAGGTCGGCCTTGACGGCCTGAAGCTCAACGGGCAGGAGATCGGCAAGTTCGACCTCGCCGAGAAGGTCCGCAACTCGCTCAAGAACCGGCGCGAGAAGATCGTTTTCGTGGGTTTCGATGACGAGCTGCCGTACGGCGAGGCGGTCTCGATCATGGACGTCATCAAGGGGGCGGGGGCCGAAAAGGTCGCCCTCAAGATGAAGGAAGACAAGGACTCTCCTGCCGCTCCCGGTGCTGCGGGTAGCGGCAACCCCGCACACCCCTCCCAGCCGTAGACCGTGGGGGTCAATACCCCCTTACCCCACCTGCTCAAATGGTTGCCTGCTTCACGAATGAGTTTGACAACTCATGCGGTTAATCGATAAAACGACGTCGTTTCGGGGCCTGGCGCGAGATTCTGGCGTGTTTGCCTTTCTCGAGGAAAGGAGCATTAACCTATGCGGATCGGAAGAGTTGCATGCTTTGTGTTGCCGTCCATGCTGGTCGGCTCACTGGCGGCGGGGCTAATCGGATGCAGTGCCCCTGCATCAAAGACGGATCTCAAGCCGGAGGGGCCTCCTGAGGTCTTGCAGTTGTTTGTGAGCGAGCGAGCTGGGGCTGCAACAGCGCTTGGCCTCGCGTTCAACGCCAATCCCGAGTACGCGGTGGATGTGAAGGGCGGCGGCCCCAACAACGACATGGCGAACGGGTGCGGCGACGCCTTCGATGAATTTGGTGACGACTGCAAGGTCACCGACGCCGTCACCGACCCCACGCAGAAGATGCGTATCATCTTCGACGAGCTGCTCAACGGCTCCACGGTGGAGGAGTTCGTCTGCGCGTGCGCGGGCGCCACTCCCAACTGCCCCAACATGGTGATCTCGTCGCTCGACCCGTCCAAGTGCGCGGACAATCCCGACACGACGGCGGATGAAGCCAGCCGCTGGCTGGACGTCAACAACGACGGCATGCCCGACAAGGCCAAGCTGGTCACGGGCATCGTCACGTTCTTCTGCGACGACACCATGCTGTACTCCACGGCCGCCGACGACGGTTTCTACAATCCGTCGGGCAACCAGCTCATCCCCGTGGCCACCAAGCTGGCCGGGCTCGGCCCGGCACTCGTCGTCACGGCCAAGCAGGGCCTCAAGACCAGCGCCAAGTGCCGGATCACGATCGGCAGCAATGTGACGGACAAGCAGGGCGAGCTGGTTCCCGCCCTTCCTACCACCGTCACGTTCCAGACCGAGGCGCTGGCGGTGCTCAAGTCGACCCCGACCGAGGCGGCCACGGGCGTGAAGATCGGCGATCCGATCACGCTCGTGTTCAACGCCCCGGTCAAGGACACGGCCGCGGCTGGCATCGTCCTCAAGGCGGGCGCCACGGTCGTGCCGGCGACGATCACCCTGAGCGACGACAAGACCACCGTGACCGTCAAGCCGAACGCGCCTCTCGCGGTCAACACGGCCCACACGGTCGAGGTTCCGGTCTCGGTCACCGACAAGTATGGTGGCGCTTATCCCGCCGCCACGACGCTCACTTTCACCACGGGCGCGATGTAGCCCTCACCAAGGAGAGAGAATATGAGAAATACCAAACTCTTCCTGGTCGCCACGCTGGGGCTGCTCGCGTTCATCACGACCTCCCCCGCGTTCGCCCAGACGACGACCACCGGCGCCATTCAAGGCGTCGTGCGTGACAAGGCCAGTGGCTCGGGCATCTCCGACGTCACGGTGGTCGCGACCTCGCCGGCCCTGCAGGGCTCGGCTTCCGAGCTGACCGACAGCTCGGGTCAGTACCTCATCACCAACCTTCCGCCTGGCAACTACGAAGTCGTCTTCTATTACGGCGAGATCAAGATCCGCCAGGCCAACGTGACCGTCGGCGTCGGCAAGGTCACCCCGGTGACGATCAAGATGGACACCGCCGCCACCGGTGGCGAGGTCATCGACATCACGCAGCGGGCGCCGACCATCGACGTCGGCTCGACCAAGCAGGGCATCACCATCGGCCAGGACTACACCAAGAACATCCCCCTCGTCGGTCGTACGTTCGAAGGCCCCATCGGCGCGGCCGCCGGTGCTCAGAACGACCCGCTGGGCGTGTCCTTCTCGGGTTCGACCTCGGTCGAGAACAACTACGTGATCGACGGCGTCAACACGACCGGCCTGACCTACGGCACGGTCGGCTCGCCGCTCATCAACGACTTCATCCAGGAGACCGAGGTCATCACCGGCGGTTACAACGCCGAGTTCGGTCGCTCCACCGGCGGCGTCGTGAACGTCGTCACCAAGTCGGGCGGCAACGAGTTCCACGGCTCGGTCTTCGCCAACCTGCTGCCCCTCCAGGCCGAGGCTGACAAGATCTTCACCGCCGGCTCCTCGCTGTCCTCCAAGCGCACGCTCGACTACCAGCTCGACTTCGGCTTCGACGTCGGCGGTCCCATCATCAAGGACAAGGTCTGGTTCTACGTCGGCTTCGCGCCGCTCATCGCGTCGACCACGGTGACCCGTATCGCGGGCACGCGCGTCGACCGCATGGTCAACAACCACGACTACGCCACCGATCCGAACGGCGACGCGGCTACCGATCCGATGAACCACACCACGCCCGCTCGGGGCTGCGAAGTCTCGCAGACCTGCGAGTCGGACGGCAAGGCCGACATCGACGAGCACGGCTTCGAGATCTTCGAGGAAGTCAGCCGCAAGGAGTTCAACACCAGCTCCACGCAGTACGTCTTCACCGCCAAGGTCAACTTCGCCGTGAGCCCGGACCATCAGGGTCAGATCTCGGTCATCGGCTCGCCCAGCACGTCGCACGCCGTGGGCGTTCTCGGCACGCCGAATGCCACGCAGAACGACAACGAGTCGAACGCGACCGACGGTTCGTTCAAGTGGAACTCGAAGTTCATGAACAACAAGACCGAGGTCGACGTCGTCCTCGGCTGGCACCACTCCAGCTCGGTCGATTCACCTCTGAACGAGTCCGCGCGCAATCAGCCCATCACGATCGTGCGCACCAGCGACCTTGGCTCGATCGGCCGCAACGCCGACCAGGCCGAGGATTCCAAGGTCCTCGAGTTCTGCACCGACAACGATCCGCTCATCCCGGACGCGTTCAAGAAGATCACCAACTGCCCGATCGACCTGTACGTCCTAAACGGTCCGGGTAACCTGGATGACATCACGGAGAACCGCTACACCGGCAAGGCGACCATTACCGAGCGCGTCAAGGCCGCTGGTCACCACCAGTTCAAGGCGGGCATCGACTTCGAGAACAACTTCCTCGATGACTTCAGCTCGCTCTCGGGTGGCAAGCAGTTCCAGGGCTTCAACGGCGGCTCGTACTGGGAAGTGTCGCAGTACGCGCAGCTGAGCCAGGGCGCCGACCCGCAGATGGTCGACTCGTGCGTCACGCTCAACGCCGACACCGGCGAGCGCATCGAGCATCCCTGCGACTACCTCGAGGAGTTCAAGCGCTCGACCAACACGTTCAACTGGGCCGGCTTCGTACAGGACAGCTGGCAGATCCTGCCCAACTTCACGATCAACGCCGGTCTCCGCTACGAAGAGCAGCGGATGCGCGCCGCCGAGCAGATCCAGCACTACGTGGATCCGCTCACCAACGAGAAGATCGGCAAGAACGCCCTGACGCTGGACGGCCTGCTCGCGCCCCGCCTCGGCATGCTGTACGACTGGACCAAGGAAGGTCGCTCGAAGATCTACGGCAACTGGGGCCGTTTCTACGAGTCGATCCCCATGGACATCAACAACCGCGCCTTCGGTGGTGAGACGTTCTACCAGGCCTACTTCGATGGCGCGCCCGGCTCGCAGTGCGGCACCAACACGTCGACCTCGGACACGCAGCCGCGCATCCCGTCGCTGCCCATGGGCTGCCCGACCGACCTGCGCCCGCACACCAACACTCCGAACGACGGCACCAACACGCCTGACGACGCCGCGCTCCTCGGCGGCGGCGATGCCAGCCTCTACATCCCGCCTGGCCTGGCGCTGCTCATGCCGGGCCTCGGCCCGCAGTACATGGACGAGATCGTTCTCGGTGTCGAGTACGAGCTGTTCGAGGACCTGCGCGTCGGTGCGTCGTACCAGAACCGTACCCTCGGTCGCGTCATCGAGGACCTCTCGACCGATGGTGCCAACACGTACGTCATCTCCAACCCCGGCACCGACGTCGACGTCAGCGGTCTCGAGGATCAGATCAAGAACACGACCGATCCGCTCAAGATCGAGGCGCTCAACCGCCGCATCGACATGTTCAAGAAGATCAAGGACTTCGACAAGCCGCGCCGCGACTACAACGCGCTGCAGCTGACGGCGTTCAAGCGCTTCTCGAACCACTTCTTCCTGCAGGCCTCGTACACGTACGCGAAGCTCCAGGGTAACTACCCCGGCCTCTTCGCGGCCGACAACGGTCAGCTCGATCCCAACATCACGTCGCAGTACGACCTCATCGAGCTGCTGGCCAACCGCGAGGGCGACCTCCCGGCTGATCGGCCGCACAACCTGAAGCTCGACGGCTACTACACCTTCGACCTGAAGGAAGCGGGCGACATCACGGCGGGCGGTCGTATTCGCGCCCAGTCGGGTGTCCCCATCAACACCCTCGGTCGTCACGCGCTCTACGGCGTGCGCGAGTCGTTCATCCTGCCGCGCGGTGAGTGGGGTCGTACCGACTTCGTGACCTCGGCCGACCTGCGGCTCCAGTACAGCCGTCCGATCGGTAAGAACATGCGGCTGGCGGTCTACTTCGACCTCTACAACGTGTTCGACACGCAGACGCAGACGAACGTCGACGCGGAGTACACGCAGGATCGCGTGAACCCCATCGTCGGTGGCACCAAGGAGGACCTGCCCTTCCTGAAGGCGCAGGCGCGTGGTGGCGTCGAGACGGCGAACCTCGCCAATCGCAAGCTGAACTACGCCAACACGAACCAGCGTCTGGCTCCGATCACGTCGCGCTTCGGTCTGCGCCTCGAGTTCTAGACCAGCGCACCGCTGAGTAGCATCTTCCGCCGGGCGGTTCCTACCGCCCGGCGGTTTCATTTTTCGGACCCGTCGGCGACCCTTCACCGCTAGGATGTCTCACGCTCGATGGCGGAGGGAACCACGTGAGCATGAAGCGCACGAGCGCGGCCGGTGGGGCACGGCGCGCGTCTGACGAATCGACCGCGAAGGTCGAGAAGCAGGACCTCTGGGACGAGCTGCAGCGGCGGGGCGCCCCCCACCAGGCCCTTTGGCCCGGGGGGGGCGCCCCAGGCCACCCCGCCCCCGCGGCGGCCGGGGCGAGCCCGGACCGGCGGACATGCCATTGTCGGGTGATGCGACGCCCCTCCTCCCACGAGCCGGCCCCCGGGATCCCAAACAGGGCGCGCAGGGCGAGGGCGACCTGGCCGGCCTTGTCGTCGACGCGGAGTACACGCAGGATCGCGTGAACCCCAT
>OBEQ010267400.1_pt1 | contig 12319 bp, 9 predicted proteins | sample 1670901 | NCBI WGS metagenome assembly OBEQ01 (sample SAMEA104232315, study PRJEB22302) | groundwater metagenome | biome: forest; feature: aquifer; material: groundwater | place: USA | collected 2011-08-07 | depth 5.4 m | reverse complement strand
TCACCGACGCCGCGCTCGTCGAGGCGGCGCGCTTGTCCGCGCGCTACATCGCCGACCGATTCCTGCCGGACAAGGCGATCGACCTCATCGACGAGGCGGCCGCGCGGCTGCGCATGGAGATCGACAGCATGCCGGCGGAGATCGACGCGATCCATCGCCGCATCACGCAGCTGGAGATCGAGCGAGAGGCGCTGAAGAAGGAGACCGACGCCGACAGCGCCAATCGCCGCAAAGCCATCGAGGAAGAGCTGGAGAAGCTGCGGGCCGAGCGCGCGCGGCTGGAGCAGCAATGGCAGCAAGAGAAGCAGGTCATCACCGGCGTGCGCGAGATCAAGGAGCGTCTCGAGCAAGCGCGGCTCGAAGCCGAGCGGGAAGAGCGGGCGGGCAACCTCGGGAAGGTCGCTGAGATTCGCTACGGCGTCATCCCCCAGCTGCAAAAGGAGCTGGACGAGCGAACCAAACAACTCTCGACATTGAAGTCGAGCTCGCGGATGTTGAAGGAAGAGGTCACCCCCGACGACATCGCGGAGGTGATCGCGAGCTGGACGGGCATCCCGGTCAAGCGTCTCGTCGAGAGCGAGAAAGAAAAGCTCGTGAAGATGGAAGAGCGGCTGAAGCAGCGCGTGATCGGGCAAGATGAAGCGGTCGCCGCCGTGTCGAATGCGATCCGCCGCGCGCGAGCCGGCCTGTCGGACCCGAATCGGCCGCTCGGTTCGTTCTTTTTCCTTGGGCCGACCGGCGTGGGTAAAACCGAGCTCGCAAAAGCGCTCGCCGAATTTCTCTTTGACGACGACAATGCGCTAATCCGGATTGACATGTCGGAGTACATGGAGCAGCATACCGTATCGCGCCTGCTCGGCGCTCCGCCGGGATATGTCGGCTACGAGGAAGGCGGCCAGTTGACCGAAGCGGTGCGGCGTCGGCCGTATTCGGTCGTGCTGCTCGACGAAGTCGAGAAAGCGCACCACGATGTCCTCAACGTGTTGCTGCAGCTGCTCGATGACGGTCGCCTGACGGACGGCCAAGGTCGCGTGGTCAACTTCCGCAATACGGTCGTGATCATGACATCGAACGTCGGCAGCCATCTGATTCAAGAGTTGGCCGACGCGGATCCGCAGCGCGTGCGCCGCGAGGTGACGGAGGTGCTGCGAAAGCAGTTTCGTCCGGAATTCTTGAACCGCATCGACGAAATTGTGATTTTCAACAGATTGTCGCAAAAAGAGTTGAACCGCATCGTCGATTTGCAAATCGCGCGCGCCGAGGCGCGTTTAGCGGACCGGCATGTGCGGTTGGCCGTGACCCCGAAGGCGAAGCAATTCCTCGCGTCGGTCGGATATGATCCGACATTCGGGGCGAGGCCGCTGCGCCGGGCGATCCAGCAGTACTTGATGAACCCGATCGCGCTGCGGTTGCTCGAGGGTCAGATCCAGCCCGGCCAGACCGTGAAGGTCGACCAAAATGGTGCGGACAGCCTCGCGTTTTCGACCTCATAAGGCGTTGCCGATTGTGCTGGGCGTGGTGCTCGTCTCGTTCCCGGCATGGGCTGAGGATGTGACCATTCAATCGTCGGTGGATCAAACCGTCGTCGAGATGGGCCGCCCTTTGACGCTGACGATCACGCTCGGCGGCGACCTGTCGCAAGTGACGACCGCGCCGGTGGTGGAGTTGCCGGATGGATTTCAGGTTGCGGCCCGACGCCAATCCTCGAGTCTGGTCGTGAAGCAGGGAACGACCGAGCGGACGCTGAGTTTCGTCTATGTGCTGATTCCTACAAAACTCGGGATCTTCAAACTGGGGCCGTTTTCCGCGGAAAGCAACCATCATCCTCTCTCCACCAACTCTGTGGAAGTGACGGTCAGGCGACCAGTATTGCCTCCCGGGCTCAAATCTCAGCCTCAGTACACCCTGTAAGCACCGACGGCGTGGCACACTCGCAGCGTCGACATAAGCACAACTTGTAGTCGATAATTGCATAATTTTCCGTCGACATACACAATATCTTGTGTTTTTTGCTTAGAATTTGCTTGACATCATTTTCAACTTAGACACAATAGCTTGTATCGGCGCTTCACGTATTGGCCAGGCCTAGGGGAATGAACCAGTCGGGGAAGAACGGGGGAGGAGTGGTGCATGGCTGAGCAAGTCAGAGCGCGGACGTTGGTGACACCGGAAGAAACATCCTCGCACGGGACTTCTGAGGAATCTGCCCAACCGAAAGCACAGCATACCGGCTTAGCTATTCCGCGCCGCTGGACCCGACCCGGCATCCATCCATTCGACGAAATCACGTGGGAGATGCGCTCGGCCTCGATCACCAATGAAAAGGGCGAGGTCGTATTCGAGCAGAAAAATGTCGAGGTGCCGAGCTTTTGGACGCAGCTCGCCACCAACGTGGTGGTCTCGAAATACTTTCGCGGCCCGCTCGGCACGCCGCAGCGCGAGCGCAGCGTCAAGCAATTGATCAGCCGCGTGGCCAACACCATTACCGATTGGGGCATCAAGGACAGCTATTTCGCGACGGCCGAGGATGCCGAGACCTTCCGCACCGAATTGACCTATCTCCTCGTCAACCAATACGCCGCGTTCAACTCGCCGGTCTGGTTCAATGTCGGCATCGAGCCGAAGCCGCAGTGCAGCGCGTGTTTCATCCTCTCCGTCAACGACACGATGGAGTCAATCCTTGAGTGGTACCGCAACGAGGGGATGATCTTCAAGTACGGCTCGGGCTCGGGTGTGAATGTGTCGCCGATCCGCTCGTCGCGCGAAAAACTCGTCGGCGGTGGGACCGCGTCGGGCCCGGTGTCGTTCATGAAAGCGGCGGATGCGTCGGCGGGGGTGATCAAGTCCCGCGGCAAGACGCGGCGCGCGGCGAAGATGGTCGTGCTCAACTCGGACCATCCCGACGTCAAGCAGTTCATCACCTGCAAGTGGAAGGAAGAGGACAAAGCGCACAAGCTCATCGAGGCCGGCTACGACGCGTCGATCGACGGCGAGGCGTACGGCTCGATCTTCTTCCAGAACGCGAATAACTCCGTGCGCGCCACCGACGAGTTCATGCGCCGCGCGGCCAACGACGAGGACTGGGAGCTCAAGGCCGTCACGACGGGCGAAACGCTCGAGCGGCTCAAGGCGCGCGAGCTCCTGCGGCTGATCTCCGAGGCGACGTGGCACTGCGGCGACCCGGGGATGCAGTTCGACACCACGATCAACGACTGGCACACCTGCCCGAACACCGGGCGGATCAATGCGAGTAATCCGTGTTTTGCCGGCGATGCGCTGGTGTATACAGACAAAGGATTGATCCCGTTCAAGGAGCTGTATGAGCGAGCGCAGCTGGGTGAAACCTTCCATGTGTTCACGCATAACCTCACCAGCCCCGATCAGCCGAGTGCGACGATCAGTGTCACTCGTCCGACTCGCATCATGTGCACCGGAACCAACCCAATCTACCTGCTGAAGTTCTCCAACGGCGCCGAAGTGAAAGCTACCGCGAATCATCGGTTCTTCACCAAGAACCGCGGGATGGTCCCCGCCAAGGAACTCCAGCCGACCGATGAAGTCGCGCTCCTCGATCAGCCGATTGAGCTGCTATCCACCTCGCTGACAATCGACCTCGACGACGCTGCGCTCTTCATGAGCGGATGGGGTGGCCGTGATACCAAGGATCATAAGCACGTCGAATTGTCTCGAGCCTGGACTTCTCGACTCGCTGAGTATGTCGGGTATCTAGTTGGCGATGGCAGTGTCGTCGAGGCCACGGATGCTGACCACCGTCTAAGCACCGCCTCAGTTGTTTTTGGGACCGACGCAGAAGCTGAGGAGCTGCGGCCACACTTTGCGAGTCTGTTCGCAGAAATGGGTGTGACGCAAACCCAGACGGTGACCATGCCGAATGGCACCACGCAGTTCCGCGTCAATCGAACGCCGGTCGTGCGATTCCTCAAGCATCTTGGTGTGAAAGAGTCCCGTGCCCACGAGAAGCGGGTACCTCATGCAGTCTTCCAGACGCCGAGTCACGTGATTGCGGGTTTCCTGCGGGGACTCTTTACCGCCGATGGCTGTGTCTACGACGGAAAGACCAATCGATATGTCGGTCTAGGTAGTGTTTCCCGTGAGCTGCTCCTCGACACGCAAAAACTCCTGCGAGTATTCGGTATTCAAAGTCGGCTCTATCGCATTTCTGGACCGACGGAGAAGTTCTCATATGTGAGAAAAGACGGCACACACGTGCGATATGCATCGAAGCCGCTCTATGATCTTCGGATTAGTGGCGCTTCAATTCACCGGTTTAAGGACCACATTGGCTTCTTAACATCGGAGAAGCAATCGAAACTCGATCGTCTGGTTACAACTCATCAACCGAATCACGAACAGAACATCGCCCGGCTTATCGCGATGACGTCTGTTGGGAATGAGCCGACATACAACTTGAGCGAGCCGAAGAATCATAGCTACATTGTCAACGGCTTCATCGTTGCTAACTGCTCGGAATATATGCACCTCGACAACTCGGCGTGCAACCTCGCGAGCATCAACCTGCTGAAGTTCGTCGACGACCAGGGCAACTTCCTCGTCGAGCCGTTCAAGTACGCGGTCCAAGTGATGGTCCTCGCACAGGACATCATCGTCGATAACTCGTCGTACCCGACCGCGAAGATCACGCAGAACGCGCGCGACTTCCGCGAGCTCGGCCTCGGCTACGCGAACCTCGGCGGGCTGCTCATGTCGCTTGGCCTCGCGTATGATTCCGACGCCGGCCGCGCGTACGCGGGCGCGATCACGGCGCTGTTGTGCGGCCACGCGTACGAAATGTCCGCGCGCATCGCCGAGCAGATGGGGCCGTACAACGGCTTCGCGATCAACCGCGAGCCGCAGTTGCGCGTGCTGCGCAAGCACCGCACGCAGGTCGACCGCATCAACGGGCGGCTCGTGGCGGCACCGCTGCTGCAGGCCGCGGCGAGGTCGTGGGACGAAGCGATCCGTGTGGGCGAGCAGTTCGGCGTGCGCAACTCGCAGATGACGGTGCTCGCCCCGACGGGGACGATCGCATTCCTCATGGACTGCGACACGACGGGCATCGAGCCGGACATCGCACTGATCAAGTACAAGCGGCTCGTCGGCGGCGGCATGCTGAAGATCGTCAACCAGACCGTGCCGAAGGCGCTGGCCAAGCTCGGCTACACGCCCAAGGAAGTCGACGAGATCATCAAGTACCTCGACGAGAAAGAGACCGTCGAAGGGGCACCCCACATCAAGCCCGAGCATCTGTCGGTGTTCGATTGCGCGTTCAAGCCGAAGAACGGCGCGCGCTACATCAGCTATATGGGCCACATCCGCATGATGGCGGCAACCCAGCCGTTTATCAGTGGCGCGATCTCGAAGACCGTGAACTTGCCGAAAGAGGCGACGGTCGACGACGTGATGCAGGCCTACATCGAGTCGTGGAAGCTCGGCATCAAGGCGGTCGCGATCTATCGCGACGGGTCGAAGTGGGTGCAGCCGCTCTCGACCGCGAGCAAGAGCGACGACCGCTCGGCGAAGCAAGCGGCACCGGCGGCCGAGCCGTATCGCCGCCGCCTGCCCGAAGAGCGCCAGGCGATCATCCACAAGTTCTCGATCGGCGGCCACGAGGGCTACCTCACCGTCGGGATGTTCGAGGACGGTGGCCCGGGCGAGATCTGCATCGTGATGTCGAAGGAAGGCTCGACGCTGTCGGGGGTCATGGATTCGTTCGCGACCGCGGTGTCGCTGGCCCTGCAATACGGCGTGCCGCTGCAAGTGCTCGTCGATAAGTTCGCGCACGTGCGCTTCGAGCCGTCGGGTGTAACCAACAACCCGCAGATCCGGTTCGCGAAGTCCGTGGTCGACTATATCTTCCGCTGGATGGCGAACCGCTATATGCCGAAGGAGCAGCCGACCGAGAATGGAGCGGCGGCGGCACCGGCGGTGGAAGAATCGAAGTCGAAGGAAGCGGCGGTGCACAACGGCGCGCGCGTGAACCCGCTCGAGCAGCACGAGAAACGGACGTTTACGGAGCAGGCCGACGCGCCGGCGTGTTCGGACTGCGGATCGCTGATGGTCCGCAACGGCAGCTGTTACAAGTGTCTCAACTGCGGCACGACATCGGGGTGCTCGTAACCGACTCTGATCGACGCCGTCCGGATGGAACCGGCGGCCAACGGAGACACGGCGTCATGGGTGCTATCGGAGGTCACGGAGCGCGCATGGGATCGAAAGTGAAGATTCCGTTCAACGGACAGGAAGTCGACGCGGAAACGATCGACGTCACGCAGTCGGGCGAGCGATGGAACGAATACCTGCTCGACGACGGCACATTCCTCAAAGTGAAACTCGTGCTGACGAACGTCTATCGAGTCGACGGCCAGTATGACACCGAAGGCAACCCCGTCTACATCCTGCAGTCGACCAACGTCGTCTCCGCGAACGCGCCGCAAAATCTTCGGAGAAAGCTGCAGTAACGAGTAAGCCGACTCGGTCAACCATTGACTGACTAAACAGGCGACCAAGAGGACCAGATGCTGACCACCGATGTTTCCGTGCAGTGCCGCAAGTTTATTCTTGCGCACTGGGGCCGTGACGGCCTGCATTCCGTGAAGACGCGGCCGGTCAGCTGGGTCCGGCACGAGGCGAATCCGCACTTGAAGCAATTGCGTCGCCGGCAGAAGAAGGCGCTGCCGCTGCTCGCCGTGCGCGGCACGCTCAACCGCATCGTCGTGGAGTTATCGACGGAAGCGGGACGGGCGCGCGGGCGGCGGCGGGGCGACGAGTAAGACAACGGGGCGCGAGAATAGCCGGTAGCGGCGGGGGTGAGCATGGCAACAGTTCGTGAGCGATCGGAGAAGACTCGGATGGCGGAGCCAGAGCAGAAGACAGGCAATGGCGCGGCAGAGCTGGGCGCGCCAAGCGTGCGGTCGCTCGGCCGCATCTTGGTCGACTGGGAAATCCGCGAGTACGCCAAGAAGTACAAGATGCTCGAGCCCTTCGAGGAGACGCTCAAGCGCGACGGTGTGATCTCCTACGGCTTGTCGTCGATGGGTTACGATATCCGCGTGACGGATGAGTACAAGATTTTCACGAACGTGCGCCAGGCCATCGTTGACCCGAAGCAGTTTAATCCCGATTCCTTCATTGATTTTAAAGGACCGCAGTGCGTGATCCCGCCGAACTCGTTCGCGCTGGCGCGGTCGGTGGAATATTTCCGGCTGCCGCGCTCGGTGATGGGGATTTGTCTGGGCAAGTCGAGCTACGCACGCTGCGGCATCGTCGTGAACATTACACCGCTCGAGCCCGAGTGGCAGGGGCACTTGACGATCGAGATTTCAAACACCACACCGCTGCCGGCGCGGATCTATTCGCACGAAGGCATCGCGCAGGTGCTGTTCTTCGAGGCGGGGGCGGTGCCCGAGGTGTCGTACGCGGATCGCAAGGGGAAGTATCAAGGCCAGCAGGGAATCACGCTGCCGAAGGTCTAACGTGTTGGATCACGGACGACAAGTCGCAGAGGAGAGACGAAGAACACGATGAGTGGGGACGTCGGACATACTCGCCGAACCCGCGTCTTGTTCTGTGATGGTCTGCGGTCTGCCGTTCGCGGTCTGAGCCCGTCGGTCGGCCGCCGATGATCTTCCGGATTCCGACCACCGATTTTTCGCTCGCGACCACCGTCGAATGCGGCCAAGCGTTTCGATGGCAGCGGCGCAACCAGGCGTACTACGGTTTCGTCGATCAGGCTGCGGTGCGCGCGACGCAAGACGGCGACCTGCTTACCGTCGAGACCGCCGACTCCCGCCTCACCACCGACCGCCTCATCCACTACTTTGCGCTCGACCTCGACCTCGGCCGAGTGCTCGCCTCGATCGACGTCGACGCGCAAGTCCACGACGCTATCACCCGCTTCCGCGGTCTGCGAATTCTGCGCCAAGACTCCTGGGAATGCCTCGCGTCGTTCATTCTCTCGTCCTTCAACAACATCAAGCGCATCCAGGGGATGATCGACCGGCTGGCGCAGACTTACGGCGAGCCGGTGGCGTTCAATGGATTCCGCGGGTGCAACTTTCCGACGGCGCAGGCGATCGCGGCCGCACCTGAGCGGCGGCTACGCGAGCTGGGCCTGGGGTTTCGCGCGCCGTATCTGCGCACCACCGCACGGCTGATCGCCGACGGCCATGTGCCGCTCGACACGCTGCACCGAACGGAGTATCGCGTGACGCGGTCGTCGCTGCTGCACTGCGCGGGCGTGGGCGAGAAAGTCGCGGACTGCGTGGCGTTGTTCGGCTTCGAGAAGTACGAGGCGTTTCCGGTCGACGTATGGGTCACGCGCGCGATGCGCTACTATTTCCGCAGCGAGCGCGTCACACCCAAGCGCATCCACGAGTTCGCGCAGCAACACTTCGGCGCGTACGCGGGCTACGCGCAGCAATACCTTTTCCACTATCTGCGGACGGCGCGGACGGCGCCGAGCCTGGAGCAGGCGGCGCGATGACTGCAACCGCCGCGACGCTACGCCTTCTTCGCCGCCGTCAGCTCGTGGACGACTTTCTTGACCACGCGGCCGCTCGCATCGATCTCGTAGACGATCGGCGCGCCGGTGGCGATGTTGAGCTCGAGGACTTGCTCCTTGGTGAGATGGTCCAGCGCCATGACGATCGATCGCAAACTGTTGCCGTGCGCGACGACGAGGATCGTCTTGCCGGCTTTCACCAGCGGCAGGATCTTCTCGTTGAAGTAGGGCAGCGTGCGCGCGGCCGTGTCCTTCAAACTTTCGCTGATCCCTTCGGGGTTCCACTCGGTGCGGTCCTTCGGCGGCGGGATGTCGTAGCTGCGGCGCCAAATCTTCACCTGCTCCTCGCCGAATTTCTGCGCGGTCTCGGCTTTATTCAACCCTTGCAGCGCGCCGTAGTGGCGCTCGTTGAGCGCCTGGTCCGCTTCCGTCGGCACGTTGGGTTGGCCGATCGTCTCGAGCACGATGCGCAGCGTTTCCTGCGCACGCTGGAGCTTCGAGGTGAACGCGCGGTCGAATCGAAATCCTCGCAGCAGCTCGCCGCCGCGTCTGGCTTCTTCTCGGCCGGCGTCGGTGAGCGGGACATCGACCCATCCCGTGAAGCGATTCTCCAAATTCCACTGCGACTGTCCGTGGCGGATCAAGACGAGTGTGCCCATGTGAGTAAGCCTCCAATCGGTGACGTCTGGGGACGTATCGTAGCACACTCGAGTCGAGCGGCACAATTGAACGGACCAAATCGACAAAATTCCCATGACAGACTCTTGACAAGGTTAGACGGCCATGATACTAAACAGTAGAGATGAATATCACCATGATGACGACTCGATCCTCAGAGGCTTACGTGATCCGCGGCGGATCACGCTAAGGTCTTCCTGGGGAGCGGGCGCGACATCATCGACGACAACTCTGGGCGCAGCATAAGGGACTCTCTACGAGTCCCTTTTTTGGTCGAGTGGATGTCGGTTCAACGGACGGACGCATGAGCTTGATCGGGCTGACCTACAATCTGAAGAACGAGTATGTGTTCAAGCCCGGGGATCCGCCCGACGCCAACGCCGAGTTCGACCACGTCGATACCATCGGCGCGATCGAGCAGGCGATCCGCTCGCGCGGCCACGACGTCGTGCGCATCGGCTCCGCGAAGCAGTTGCTGGCACAGCACGAGCGCGTGCGCGCGGACATCGTCTTCAATCTCGCGGAGGGCGACGAAGGCCGCAACCGCGAGTCGCAAGTGCCGATCATCCTGGAGATGCTGCGCATCCCGTTCCTTGGCGGCGATGGGCTGACACTCGGCCTCACGCTCGATAAGGTCATGACGAAGAAGGTGCTGATCGGCGAGGGCGTGCCCACACCGCGATTCGCCGAGCTGCGCGACGCGCAAGCGAGTTGGAAAGTCGATCTCGGCTACCCGCTGATCGTCAAGCCGCGCTACGAGGGCTCGAGCAAGGGGCTGCACGACTCGTCGCTGGTCCACAACGCGCAAGAGCTCGAGCGGCAGGTTCGATGGCTCACGCAGACCTACCACCAGCCCGCACTCGTCGAGGAATTCATCGCCGGCCGCGAGTTCACCGTCGCCGTGATCGGCAACGACCCGCCGCAGGCGCAGCCGGTCGTGCAGATCGCCATCGACGGCAAGCTCGAGCTCGGCAAGCTCTTCTACACCTTCGAGCGCATCCGCACCGGCTCGACCTATGTGTGCCCGGCGCCGATCGACACGGCGCTGGCGCGCGAGCTGCAAGCCCTCGCGCTGAAGACCTACCAGGCTGTCGACTGCCGCGACTTCGGCCGCGTGGATATCCGCGTCGACGAGTCAGGCCGCCCGTTCGTGCTCGAGATCAATCCGCTGCCATCGCTCTCGACGGAAGACGTGTTCATGTTCGTCGCGAAAGCCCGGGGCATGGACTACAACGCGATCATCAACGAGATCCTGAATGTCGCGTTGGAGCGCGTGGGGTTGAAGTCGAAGGAGGAGGCGTCCGTCCGATCGGCTACTCGGTCGCACTGACGTACAATCTCAAGCCTTCCGCGTACGGCGCTGCCGTGCCGCGCGACTTTTACTCGGAGTACGACTCCGCGGCGACGATCGGCGCGATCGCCGACGCGCTGCGCAACAGCGGCCACCGCGTCGAGCTCGTCGAGGCCGATGCGCACCTGCCGAGCTGGTTCCTGTCGCGCTCCGTCGACGTGGTCTTGAATATCGCCGAAGGCTCGACGGGCCGCCACCGCGAATCGCAAGTGCCCGCGGTCCTCGAAGCGCTCGACATCCCCTTTACCGGCTCGAGCAGCCTCACGCTGGCACTGGCACTCGATAAGACTCGATCCAAGCAGATCTTCGCGTACGAAGGCATTCCCACGCCCGCCTGGCAACTCTTCCGCGACGCCGATGCGCCGCTCAGCGCCGGGCTGCGGTTTCCGCTGATCGTCAAGCCGAACCACGAGGGCTCGGCGAAAGGCATCCTCAAGGAAAGCGTCGTCGAGGATGAGCCGTCGCTGCGCCGCCAGGTCCGCCGCGTGCTCGAGCAGTATCGCCAAGCGGCGCTCGTCGAGGAATTCATCGACGGCCTCGAGCTCACCGTCGGCGTGCTCGGCAACGACGACGCGCGGGCGCTGCCGATCCTCGAGATCGATTTTTCCGGCTGCCAGCAGTCGGGCGAATTCTTCTACTCGTGGCGGATGAAGGAATATCAGGGCGACGCGGCACAGGGGCTCGACCCGCGCTTCCATTGTCCCGCGCGGTTGTCGGCGGAGCTGACCGCGAAGGTGCAAGACGTCGCGTTGCGCGCGCACCGGGCGCTGGGCTGCCGCGACCTGTCGCGCACCGACATCCGCTTGCATGCCGACGGCACGCCGTTCATCTTGGAAGTCAATCCGCTTCCGGGCCTCGATCCGCATGAGAGCAATTATCCCATTATGAGCGCGGCGATGGGCATGACCCACACCGCGCTGATCAACCAGCTCGTCGAGCTGGCCGTGGGACGGTACCGTGAGAGGGCCGCCCGCACTCAAGAGCTGTCGCCAAGCCTGTCGGCATCCCAGTCCGCGGGGATTATGACAGGCCAGCTCGTGGGGAGCCGAACCGCTCCTTGGGTGTGGGACAGCAGGAGGGCACAGTAGGGTGAGCGAGGAGTTCTATCGGCGCATACCATTGTGGCACGATGTGCCTAAGGAAGAGTGGGAGACCTACGCGTGGCAGATGCGCAACCGCGTCATGACCGCGGAGCAGCTGCGCAAGGTCATCAACCTCACGCCTTCCGAGGAAGCGGCGGTCACTCGACGTGAGGGTCGCTTCATCATGGGCATTCCGCCATATTGGGCGGCCTTGATGGATCCGGACGACCCGACCTGTCCGATTCGTCGCCAGGCGGTTCCATCGGAAGAGGAGTACTACACCAGCCCGAACGACCTCGTCGATCCGCTGGCGGAAGACAGCCACATGCCCGTGCCCGGGCTCGTGCATCGCTACCCGGACCGAGTGCTGCTGCTCGTCGTGGAAGTGTGCTCGATGTATTGCCGGTTCTGCACGCGCAGCCGCGTGGTCGGCACAACGGCGGGCTACAGCCGTCCCGCAAACATCGACACGGCGATCGACTACATCCGCGCGCACCGCAAGATCCGCGACGTGCTCATCTCCGGCGGCGATCCGCTCACATTGTCCGACGAGCGGCTCGACGACGTGCTCACGAAGCTCAAGTCGATCCCGCACGTGGAATTCGTGCGCATCGGCAGCCGCAACCCGGTCACGTGTCCGTACCGTGTGACCGAGTCGCTCTGCAATGTGCTGAAGAAGCACAAGCC
>OBEQ012074092.1_pt1 | contig 12321 bp, 12 predicted proteins | sample 1670901 | NCBI WGS metagenome assembly OBEQ01 (sample SAMEA104232315, study PRJEB22302) | groundwater metagenome | biome: forest; feature: aquifer; material: groundwater | place: USA | collected 2011-08-07 | depth 5.4 m | reverse complement strand
CGGTTGATTATCAAAAGACCCTTGATGAAGCGCTCAGTCTGGGCGAGCAAATCAAGCCCATGTTGACTGACGTGAGTGAGAGATTGTACAAGCTTCAGGATGAAGGCAAAAACCTGTTATTCGAAGGTGCTCAAGGCGCACTGCTGGATTTGGACCACGGCACTTTCCCTTATGTGACTTCGTCCAGCACCACGGCGGGCGGCGCTGCTACAGGTACCGGCATAGGTCCTCTTGATCTTGATTATGTATTGGGCATCACCAAAGCCTATTCGACACGCGTAGGCAACGGCCCATTCCCAACCGAATTGCATGACGCGAACGGCGATCATTTAGGCACGGTAGGGCATGAGTTTGGCGCCACCACTGGCCGTAAACGTCGCACCGGTTGGTTTGACGCGGTCGCGATGCGCAAGTCTGCAAAAATGAACAGCCTGAGCGGCATTTGTTTGACCAAACTGGATGTGCTTGACGGTTTGGAAAAGGTCGGAATTTGCACCGCTTACAGACTTAACGGCACCGTTACCGAAACGGCGCCATTAGGTGCGGATCAATATGAAGAATGCCACGCAATTATTGAAGACATGCCAGGATGGACGGGAACGACTGCCGGTGTAACCGATTTTGACGCGCTGCCGGATAATGCCAAGGCTTATATAAAAAGAATCGAAGAGCTGGTCGGCGTTAAGATTGCTATCTTGTCGACCGGTCCCGATAGAGACGAAACGATTATCCTGGAACATCCGTTCGCTTGAACGGCTGTTGCCTAACCACTTGGAGTTAACATGGCTGAAACAGTAGAAGAATTAACCGTAACATACGAAGACGGCGGCATTGAGACAGTCAAGGAATTGGACAAGAAAGTGCTAACCAAAGGCGCCTGGGCTACGGTTATGTACCGTTATCAGGATTGGAATCGTGCTAAAGAAGAATACGGTCCCGATAAATACACCATTCGCCGTTACCAAAAGCAAAACGGCGAATACAAGCAAAAATCGAAGTTCAATATTTCCAGCAAAGATCAGGCGAAAGCCATTATCGAAGCGCTGGAAGATTGGATTAAGTTGGACTAATTAGTAGGGCGCGCTCATGCGCGCCTTTTAGTTGTTCGAGTCATCCATTGGCGCGCACGGTACGCCCTACATGAAAATTCATAGTGCCGCGCCACAACTTGAGCGAGTACATTCGTTGTAATCGGTTTCTAAAATAACAGGCTGCGGATTCCACCCAGCACTGGACGTTCAAGGCATCCATGAGCAAAACCACCGCCCCCTCCGTTAGCCGCATCGCCCTAGCCAGCTTCATCGGCACTGCTATCGAATTCTACGATTTTTACATCTACGGCATGGCCGCGGCATTGGTTATCGGCCCGGTGTTTTTCCCTGGCGGCAACCCGACAACCCAAGCCCTCAGTTCCTTTCTTACTTTTGCCGTAGCTTTCCTCACCCGGCCTTTGGGCGCAACGCTGTTCGGCCATTTCGGCGACCGCATCGGGCGCAAAACAACCTTGGTCGCCTCGCTGCTGGTCATGGGCATTTCCACCACATTGATCGGCGCGTTGCCGGGCTATGACGCTATCGGCGCATGGGCTCCGGCGTTGTTGTGCCTGATGCGTTTTGGTCAAGGTATCGGCTTGGGCGGAGAATGGGGGGGCGCGGCGCTGCTGGCAACTGAGAACGCTCCGACCGGAAAGCGCGGCTGGTACGGCATGTTCCCCCAGTTGGGGCCGCCGGTGGGATTTTTGTTGGCGACCGGCAGTTTTTTGCTGCTGTCTCATTTTCTAAGCGATCAAGAGTTTAAAGATTGGGGGTGGCGGCTCCCGTTCCTTGCCAGTTCTGTGTTGGTCGTAATCGGTTTGTATGTGCGTCTGGCCTTGGCCGAAACACCGGTATTCGCCAAAGTGTTACAGCAACACCAGCAGGTTGGCTTGCCGCTTAAAGAAATAGTTAAATCCCATGCCGCGCCATTGGTTCTGGGAGCGATGGCTATGGTTGTCTGCTACGCGTTGTTCTATATTTCAACCGTGTTTTCGTTGAGCTACGGCACCACCACGTTACAAATTCCACGTCAGCAATTTCTCGGTATGTTGTGTGTAGCGGTACTTTTTATGGCCGCCGCCACGCCGGTAGCGGCATGGTTGGGTGACCGTTTCGGACGGCGACCTGTTTTGCTGATCGCCGGAAGCGCGGCATTCCTGTCCGGTTTCCTGTTAAAGCCGATGCTGGAAAGCGGCTCGCCGTTGCTTATTACCGCTTTCTTGTCATTGGAGCTATTCCTGATGGGAGCTACCTTCGCTCCGATGGGAGCCTTGCTGCCGGAGCTGTTTCCCTCCAAGGTACGCTATACCGGTGCGGGAACTTCCTATAACTTAGGCGGCATACTAGGTGCTTCATTCGCACCTTATATTGCGCAACGGCTGGTTGCAGAAGGAGGGTTGGCCTGGGTCGGTGGCTATGTCTCATTGGCTGCGGCGATTAGTCTGTTTGCCGTGTACTTAATGCGGGAAACTCGAGATAATCGGTGGCTGTAAAGACATTAGCAAAAATGATCTTCATAAAGGGATCAATAGTTGAACCGTTAAATAATGCACAGGAGTAAATTATGGATTATTGGTTAGTTCGCGCAAAATGGGGCGGAGTAGAAAATAAAAAAGCGGAATTTATCAATAATGATGAATGGATAAACGGCTACACAGACAAATACTTGGACATTGTCAATCGAGTGCAAGTTGAAGATGTTTTATTGTTGGCTGAAGAGTCAACCATTACCCATTACGGAATATGCAGCGAGAACTATCAAGATGGTAGGCACTTGATTGTTGATAAATGGATACTGTTAAAAGAGCCTATCAGCTTTCCTGCAAGAGGAGCTTATATAAAAACGATTGTGAAAGTGAATGACGAGGATTTAATAAATGCGATTAAGCATGAAATTGAGAGAACGCTGATAAGTAATGAAACCAAGATCAAAGCTATTTCAATAGAAAATTTTACTGTATTTAAAAGTGAGAATTTAGAATTTTCTGATGGTTTGAATATTGTTGTTGGTGAAAATGGCACTGGGAAAAGTCATTTGCTTAAATTGCTTTATGCTTTGCTTGTAAGCATCAACCGTATCGACTATGTCAGTATAAATCGTCTTCCTCGTTCCGGTTTAGAGCGTTTTGAAAAAGAAATGGACATTATCAGCAGCATATCGAACACGGTTGACACAAGCTTGATGGCGTTTTTCAAACCGGAAGCATTAGATAATTTAATTAGCTATGATAAAAATCAATGTGATATACATATAAATTTAGATACGTGTCAGATTGGATTTCACATAATAAAATCCGATTCTTCGGATTATCCGCCAGAATACGCCCATGTTGATATTGACGAACGAAACTTAGCAACAGACTTTTTTGAAAAAAGTTGTGTTTTTATTCCGGCAAAAGAGATGCTTTCATTTTATGAAGGTTTTGTACCTTTATATGAGAACAGAGAAACTTCCTTTGACGAAATCTATTACAACTTGGCAAAAGCATTAAGCTTGCCCACCTTAAAAAATATCCAATCCTACCCCGTAGAAAATCAGCTGTTAACCAAGTTGGAAGAAACATTGGAAGGGAAAATATTATTAGAACGTGGCAGGTTTTATTTAGCGTCCAAAAATGAACATAAAACCGAAATCGCTCTAGTTGCAGAAGGCTTGCGAAAAATAGCCACGATCGCCCAACTGATTGCCAATGGTTCATTAACTAAAAACAGCATTCTTTTTTGGGATGAGCCGGAAGCAAATTTAAACCCTAAGTTAATCAAGAAAATGGCGGAAGTGTTAGTTGAACTTAGCCGTGCAGGAATGCAGCTCTTTATTGCAACGCACAGTTTATTTCTAGTGAAAGAAATAGAAATTTTAAGAAGTAAAGACGATAAGTTTAAGTATTTTGGCTTGGGCTTTAGCGGACAGGTCATTAGGGTAAGCCAGGGCGGTGAATTCGAAGACTTGGATGATGTAGTGATTCTGGATGAAGAGCTTGAACAAGATGATAGATTTTTAAGCAAAAAGGAAGATTAGATGCCGGTTGATATTCAGGAAAAAAATCTATTATTTTGCTTTGAGTTTGATGCAATAAAATTTGATGACAGCCAATATTACCGTGACTGTTTTTACAAAATTCAAAATGGTATTCGTGCGGTTGATATTGTGGCGGTTAATGGTAGTACTGCTTATCTAATTGAAATAAAAGATTATCGACATCCAGAGACCAAAAACTTAAAACCCAATAAGTTAATCGAAGCTATTGTGAGTAAGGTGATTTCAACTTTGTCCGCTATCTTGCCCATGAAGAATAATGCCAATATTAGCGAAGAAAAAAGTATTGCGGGAAGTTTTTCCAAAACATCCCAATTAAGAGTTGTATTACATATTGAAACGCCGCCACAGAGGCGCACATTAAAGCAATCCTGTTATAACTTCCAAGAAATACAAGTAGAATTAAGAAGAAAACTAAAACCTATAGATGCTCATCCAACAATTGTTTCCAAAGAAAATTTAAAACATTTACCTTGGACAGTAGAGTCGCTCAGGATGTAGGCGGAGAGTTTACGACCCGCGTCTCTCGCAAGCGATGCGCCGCATATCCTGCGGGTCGTTGCTATATATTCGACTCAACCAAAACAATCACACAATAAATTAAGGAGATCGTATGTCTGGTGAAACTACTGGTGCTGTTCGTACCGTGCTTCGGCTTGAGGGCTTATGCGTACTCGTTGCTGCTTCCGTCGCCTATTCCAAATTCGGCCTCGGTTGGGGTACGTTCGCACTGTTCTTTCTTACGCCGGATCTTTCGTTGTTCGGTTATCTCGCAGGTCCCAAGATTGGCGCCATTAGCTACAATTTGGCGCACTCCTATATTGGGGCGGTTGCTTGTCTTGTGGCCGGCGTTATTATTCCGGCTCCAACTATCCTCGGTATCGGCCTCATCTGGTGCGCTCATATCGGTTTTGACCGTGCGCTCGGTTACGGACTCAAATATTCAGACGGTTTTGGCTTTACTCATCTTGGCCGCATCGGGCGATTTCCTGCAATTATGTCCAATACTGATGCTAATCGGGACTCGGTGCGGTAATAACTCTACAGTCAACTATATGAATTTATGAAAAACAAAGGACTGGCGCTTGATTCTTTCTGTGCCTGGGATGGTGAAACCTTAGTGCTTAATATTCTCGGCCAACCCAGCGCAAAGCAGGATGCTATCGGCAAGGTTAAAGGCAAGCAACTCAAAATCAGCGTCACTGCCGCGCCGGTGGCGGGCAGGGCGACCGATCACATGGTTCGGTTTCTGGCAAAGGAATTTGGCGTAACAACCAAGGATATTGAAGTTGTATTCGGTAGGTTTAATGTCAATAAGCAACTGCGCATTAAATCGCCTAAGAATTTACCCGCCGTAATCAATAAACATTTATCTCAATAAGTTCGATAGAGTGGATAAGCGGAGCTCTTAACTTAACGGCATTGGCTGTAGACCGGGTTTGGTGAAAACGAAAAAGCCATTAGAGTTAACGGCTTTGTTAGGTAAGGTCAAGCTTAAAATATACGTCACATACAGGTCATGCGCTTGATAAAGTCCTGCAAACTTTGGCCTTCAATATCGATAAATGTCGCATTTTCCGATTGAATGCTCTGAATCCGGTCCAGCCGGAAATTACGGAAATCGTCGCGCAGTTCGCACCAACCGACCAAGGTCCAGACGTTTCCCCAAAAATACAGGCCCAGCGGCCGGATGCGGCGTAGGCTTTGTTCGCCGTCGGCACGGCAATAGCTCATCTGCAACAAGCGTTTGCCGTCTATGGCTTTACGGCAAATATCCAGGTTAATATCGAGATCCCGGCGTTGATCGAAGCGCAACGAAAACAGTTTGCTGTCTTCGATTTTATTCCTCAGTTCGGCAGGAATGACCGCGGTAATTTTGTCCAGCGCGGATTGTGCCGAGTAACCCAGCTCGGTTCCGGCCCAAGTCTTGGCCATTCGCGCACCGATAACCAGCGCCTCGATTTCGTCCGAGGTGAACATGATTGGGGGAATGTCGATAGCGTGCCGCAAGCGGTAGCCGACACCGGCTTCGCCTTCAACCGGAACACCGGACAGGCTGAGATTCTGAATATCCCGATAAATGGTGCGCTCGGACACTTCCAGGCGTTCGGCAAGCGTCTTGGCGGTGACCAAGCGTTTGTTACGCAGGATTTGTACGATTTGAAATAAACGGTCGGCGCGTCGCATGGTTTAGGGTAGGCGGCCGATGCTTCGGCCGCCTACGGACCAATAATGATTAGGACGCTGAATACAAGCCAACGCGGTTGCCTTCGCTATCCAAAAATAGCGCGAAGTAGCCGCAGTCGCCGTCATGAATCGGGGTTTTTGGCATCAGTACGCTGCCGCCGTGTTGAACGACCCTAACCAGGGGCGCGCTTAAATCCTCGCCGCCGTTGAAATAAACCACAGCGCCGCTCTGGCTGGGCTGGTAATGTTCGCCCTGCATCAGCATACCGCTGACAGCGCCTTCATCGGCGGCGAAAATCGCCATTTGATAATCGCCCATTGCTTCATCTTTAAAAGTGGTTTGTAGAACATTTTGGTAAAAGTCCTTGGCGCGTTGCAGATCAGTGACCGGAATTTCAAACCAGGTTGCTACATTATTCATTTTTATCTCCGTATTTTAAGTATTAACGAGCGGCTATGGTATGACAGGTCTCCTGACAGCGTGGTGTCAGGAGTGTTTCATGATTGACGATTTTTTAGCGATCCCGGAGTAAAGTGGAGAACGTATCGAGCCATGTGTAGCCCAGGGCTGTCCGCAAACTTGTTCGCTCAGGCTGTCCCGATGCCTGGCATGGCGATATAACCGGGTAAGTTTTCCATTCTTTTTAACCATGCGCGAACCGACGGATAGGGTTCCAGAGCGATTCCACCTTCCGGCGCCAGCGCTACATAGGGATAACAGGCAATGTCGGCAATTGTCGCCTGTTCGCCCGCCAGCCAAAAATGGCCGGATAAACGTTGCTCTAATACCGTCAACCCTTGCTTGCCCAGTGTTTGAGATTGCTCGATGTCCCAGGGCCTGTCGAATTTTTTCGCTGCCCGAGCCCTGGCGAGTCCGTAGAGAATTTCGTTTTGCGACAGACTCAACCACTGCATGACTTCGGCCATGGCTATGGCATCAAGCGGAAACCAGCATTCGCCGCTATAGCGGCGCGCCAGATACAGCAAAATGGCCGATGAGTCCCAGATAATCGTACCTCCGTCATCCAGTACCGGCAGCTGGCCGCGCGGATTCAGTTGTAAGAACGCGGCGGTTTTATGTTCGCCTTGCCATAAATCGACCGGTGCCGATTCGTAAGTTAATTCGAGTAATGCACACAGCAATCTGACTTTGTAGCAGTTACCGGACAGTTCCATATCATAAAGTTTCATTGTTTGCCCTTGATCATAGTGTGGAACGATAGTAGTTATTTCACATCCGGTTGCCGAGGTGTTAACGGTGTAGAACGCTGAACAGTAACTGGGTGTTTCTCTTACATAGCTATGCTATTTATTGAAACTATGGCGTGACCGTAGTGCAGGTTTCGCCTAAGTGCCATCGGGTACACGGCTTCCGGTTTAACCGCATCCAGTAGGTTTCGAATGTGGTTCGTAATTGTTTAACGGCATCGCTAAAAGTTAAGACATGGGATCCAAAAGGGGCGCTCATAAACGGCTACCATAGAAAATTGATCCAGCATTTTAAAGGATTGAGTTCATAATGAGAATTGCTGTCTTGCTTGGCCAATTTTGAATTCAACCGGCTTATTTGCAATGCTACTTTCTCCGTTAGTGCTAAAAGAAAAATATAGCGGGATTGAACAAGTGGTCGTATTTACTATTTGCGTTTTGGCTGTAGGAAAGTTTTATGCTATTTAGCCGCTTTTAACGATCATCTAGCTAAATCTTCAGTTAGCTGTAAGGTGGATGCGCCGCTAGGCAATCCACCACATTCCGACAGGCTGTCATCGGCGTTGTGCGTATGTGGCGGTTTGCTACGCGAAACCACCTTGCGGAATTCAAATATGTTTCAGTATCTTAAGGCTTAGGAAGAGCCGCGAAGCGTTGCCGCATATTCTCCATATGCGAGCCGTCCCAATAGATTCGTCGGCAGTCGGTGCATTGATAAAAAATCTCATAATAAAGCCGGGTTTTAGCTTCAAGACGATCCTGAATCTCCGTCTTGGAGACTAGCGTCAGCACGCCGTTGCAAACCAGGCATCGGGAAAAAGGATGAATCGAGCCATGCAGGTCAAAGCGGTTCAGGACTTCATCAACTTGGCTTTCGACATTAACCGCACGCACCCAGTAGCCGTGGCTGATATGTTTGGCATACAACAAACGGCGGTCGCGAGTCAGCACGATGCGTTGTTCGTTGACTGCGATATTCACCACCTCCGCATCTTGATAGTCGTTGCGGTAGAGGCAGTCGAAACCTAACAAACGCATGCGTTTGGCGAGTTTGCCCAGGTTCACGTCCAGGATGAAGCAGGGATTGCGTAACGGTTTTTCGCGTAGTCTGGTCAAGGAGCCGATGTCCAGGGTTTCGAAAACCGGATAAACCGCGACACGGTCGTCAGCTTGCAGCTGATAGTCGAAGCCCACCGATTGACCGTTGACGATAATCAGGTCTACCTCGGTGTGGGGCACGCCGAAAACTTCGATAGGATCCTTAATGCCGGGATGACCGCTGAAACGATAATATACCGTTCGTTTGCGTTGTTCCGGCGGAAGAAAATCATTCAATTCTTCATAGAAACGAAATTCAGCTGTGTATTCCGGTTTCATATTATCCACCTACCGATGACGGTTATTTATATCAAGAAATTCAAATCGATAAGGAGTCAGGGTTTAATAACTCCAGAAATTGCCTTAGGGTTTCGCTAAAAATAACTTCCTCTTAGGGTTTCCACGCTCCGGCGTTCTGAACCGCAGAGCAGTTCAGGCTGAGTTTCCACACGAAGTGCTCGTTGTTATATATAACATTGTCCCGGAGTCGTCATACCGGCATGGATACCGGACTCGTTAGAGCGCGAAGCGAATTCAGTGCCATGCCTGTTCTGAGCCTAGTCGAAGGGGACGGTAACTTGGCGGTTTTACAGGTACTTGGGTTACAGGAAGTTTCACCTCCCTGTGCCTGGGTTCCGGCATCACTGCCGGAACGACGGTGTCTCGCTGAAACTTGTGTGTAACGACGAGCGCCGAAGCGTGGGAACGATGTAATTCCCTTGTACTCAATTTTTTCGTGCCTTTCGTGGACTACGCTTTTTTATCATGTGCATGTGAAGCATCGGTTATTAACAAATCCGATGTTTCATGATGATACATCAATCCGTTTACATTTTATTCGTTGCCAACTTACTCCAGCCACACTCTATAGGTTTTACTACCATCTTCAAAAACAAACAGTTGCTGGGGAATAATGCCGTTAGCGCGAACCGATTCTCCCAGCTGTTTGAGATCGATGGTTCCCGAATCGATGATGCGCGCCAATACGTCTTCAGGAATCAGGTGCTCCAAATCCAGCACCGCTTCGGCGGGCATTTTAACCGCGACACGCTGTTCGCCGCCTTCGGTAACGCGCACGCAGAGCATGTTTGCTTGCTGATCGAAACGCAGCGCCTTGGCGGTCGGCTCCAGTTCGATTGCGGGCAATTCATAGGCTATAGCCTGTTGCATGAGTTCCCGGCCAACCGCTTGTTCCAGCAACGGCCACCACGGCAGTTTAACGTCCAGCTGTTGTAATTGCTGGATCAGCCCCTGAAAGGCGCGCATCAGCAAAAACAGGTCGGAAGGTCCTGCCGACCTAAACCACCAGCGATAATCGCCGAGCAGATCGTTAACGCCTGCTCCTAATTGCCATTGCTCGGGATTAAACGGATGATTTAATAAAAAAGGCCGGAATAATATCCGGCATAAGGCGGGCAATGAACCACTGATCGGCGCCAGCTTTTTACCGTCAAACCCCAGCGCCGCGAAGCAATCCAGCGGCTTGATGTGGTTTCGCTCGCGGCAACCGGCGATTAACTTGAGCAGCGCCAGTCTGCGTTGTTCGGCAATGCTAATGGTGCAGCCGTAATCGAGCAATGTAACTAGCGCTTGGCCGTTTTCATCATGGCTATAAAAGACGTTGCCGGGATGCGGGTCGCCATGCACTTCGCCGGCAACAAACAAGCTTTTAAACAGCGTCATCATCAGCGTTTGACCGATAGCCAAGCGATCTTTTTCCGGCCAGTTTCCGGCTTTATCGATCAATACGCCTTGAGCCCGGCTTTGCACCAGAACCCGTTCGCTGCATAAGTCCTTATATACTTTAGGAACTTTTAGTCCCGGAACTTGTACAGTACGGCCGAAATAGTCCTGCCTTTCAGCTTCCGAGCGGTAATCAAGTTCGCGATGCATGTTGTCGCTCAGGCTTTTTTTATAAGCGTCGAGATCGAAGCCCCAGCGATTGACCGGTCCCACGCCGGGCATCAGGCCGACTAGGCGCAATTCGGCATCGACCGCATCGCTAATATCCGGATAGCGGATTTTTACCGCGACCTCGTCGCCGTTTTTAAGTACGGCCAGATGAACTTGTCCTAAAGAGGCCGCCGCGATGGCCGGTTCGATAGAGCGGAAAACGCTTTTGATTTTTTGCCCGAGTTCCATTTCGAGCTGCGGGATTATGACTTTTAACGGCAAAGGTTCTATGCCTTCGACAAGTTCCTGAAACGGAGTGGTGCCGTCGTTACCTGCAAACAATTGGCCGACTTTCATGGTAATGCCACGCGCATCGGCAAACAGCCCGGCAAGCGCCTGTTTGGCGAGCAGGCGTTCGGTTTCGCTTTGGCTACGTTGCAGTTTTTTGGCTGCCAACCCGATGCGGAAGAATTGTAGGGCGCGTTTTGCTGTGTTGAGAATAGTCATGTTATACCTTTCGGTGTTGGTCCCATGTTTTAGTCTCTGTGCCGGACGGAATTTATAAAAATTCACCACGAAGACACGAAGAACACGAAGTTTTATATTTTTTTCTTCGTGCTCTTCGTGCTCTTCGTGTCTTCGTGATGCAATTTCTTATCAGTTGTTCACCAGTTCCCCAACAACACCGCCTTCTTCAACGGCTGTTATTAGACAGTTAATCGTCCGATTCTCTACCGATATATCGCTGCTAATCACACTTCCAACCTTAAGATAATTCGGCGTATAGCCGAACACTCGCTGCTTATCATCTTCCAGAGCTTCGCTGTAGCCTTCCCATAACACCGGGAATTCCTGGCCGACATTATCGGCAAAAAACTTTAGCTTCATTTCCTCGGCCAACTCGTGCAACTGCCTGCTGCGCTGTTTTTTGACTTCATTGTTCAGCGGATCCGGCAGGCTTGCAGCTTTGGTGCCTGCCCGGCTGGAATAGGTGAAGATATGAATATGACCGAAACCGGTCTGCTTAATGAAGTTAAAGCTCTCCTGCCATTCCTGCTCGGTTTCGCCGGGAAAGCCGACGATAATATCGGTGGTGATATTAAAGTGCGGGATTTGCGTGCGCAGTTGGTTAACAATCGCGGCGAATTCTTCGGTTTTACAACGCCTTGCCATGCGGCGCAGCACGGTGTCAGAACCGCTTTGCAAGGGCAAATGCAAATGCGGCATCAGGCGGGCATTATCGAACAGCTTGAAAAAATCGTCCGGCAATTCCCAAGGCTCCAACGAGCCTAATCTTAAGCGCGGGATGTCGGTTTGCGCCAGAATGGCTTTGATCAAATCGGACAGGTTGTTGCCTAAATCACTGCCGTATCCGCCTAAATGCACGCCAGTCAAAATGACTTCGGTGATGCCTTGCTGGTGCAGTGCATTGATTTCGTCGATAACCGCTTGCATGGGACGGCTATTTTCTTCGCCGCGCGCCACGGTGACGATGCAAAAGGTGCAACGGTAACGGCAGCCGTCCTGCACTTTAACGAAAGCGCGTTGCCTGCCGCGAGTGAACAACGATATTTCTCCCGGCTCGGTGGACAGGGTGGGCATGGTGTCCATATTCAGCTCAGCCAGGGTTTTTTCGACCAGCCGGTCTTTATCCTTATTGCTGACGATCAAGTCGACGCCCAGCAAAGCCGCGGCCTCATCTTCGTTCAAGGTTGCGTAACAGCCGCTGACGACGAGTTTGGCTTGCGGATTATCGCGATGGATACGCCGTATCAGCTGGCGCGATTTTCTGGCGGCGTCTTGGGTGACAGCGCAGGAATTAATCACGATAAGCTGGGCGGCTTCGGCTTGCTTGGTGATTTG
>OBEQ011137675.1_pt1 | contig 12321 bp, 16 predicted proteins | sample 1670901 | NCBI WGS metagenome assembly OBEQ01 (sample SAMEA104232315, study PRJEB22302) | groundwater metagenome | biome: forest; feature: aquifer; material: groundwater | place: USA | collected 2011-08-07 | depth 5.4 m | reverse complement strand
CCTGTCCGATCAGTCCGGCGGCGAGGTGATGGCTGCGCTGGACCAATTGGATATCGCGTATCGTTTGTCGGAGAGCGACGGCACGATACAGGTGCCCGCCAACCAGCTGTACGCAGCGCGTTATAAGCTCGCCGCGCGCGGTCTGCCCAAGCCCGATACGCAGGCCTATGCACGCACCGAACCGACGCCGAGTTTCGGCTTGTCGCAATTTCAGGAACAGCTGCGTTACCAGCATGCGCTCGAAGCCGAACTGGTGCGTTCGATCGAAACGCTTGCCGCGGTCGCCAGCGCGCGTGTGCATCTCGCCATTCCCAAAGCCTCGCCGTTTTTACGCGATCCGCCGCCGGTGACCGCTGCGGTGCTATTGCAATTGAAACCGCAGCAAAGCTTATCGAGCGAACAGGTCAGCGCGATTCAGCATATGGTGGCTGCGAGCGTGCCACGGCTCAAACCGGGTGACGTTAGCGTGCATGGCCCGCAAGGAAAATTGCTCGGCGTAACAGACAACAGTGCGGATGTCCAACGCGCGGCGCTCGAAGCGAGTCTGGCGCAACGTGTCGCGCAAGCCTTAAGCGGTTTGGGCATGCAAGCTGCGGATATACAGATCACCGCGACGCTGGGGTCCGACGGTCGCACGCGTCGATTGAGTGGCGCGGTGATTCTTCCCGCCGGCGCATGGCCTGAAACAATAGAGAAAGCAAATGTGCTTGCGCGGGAAGTGATCGGCTTTGATGCACAGCGAGGCGATAGCCTGAGTGTGATCGCGCTGCCGGATGCTCCCGTTGCACCGTCGGTAAAAGCGCCGCCCACATCAATCGGTACCGTATCGCCGATTCAATCCGACCACATTGCAGAGGAATGGCTCTGGACCGGTGGTGTACTGGGCGTCTTGTTGCTGCTGGTGTTTGCCATGCGTAAACGCCAGACGCCGGCGCCAGCCATCGAAGCTACTGCGCCATCAGAAAGCGATGCGTTCGAGGACTTGCTGCAAGCCACGCGTCGCCAGACGCTGGATAATCCACGCGTGACTGCCGACGTGATTCGCATGTGGATGCAGGCATGAGCCAGACTGGTCTTGAACGTTGCGCGATTTTGCTGCTGGCGCTGGGCGAGGAGGCGACGGCGGCGGTGTTTCGCTACTTAAGCCCGCTCGAGGTCAGCCAGTTGGGTGCGGCGATGAAGGCGATGCGCGTATTGCCACGCGAGCGTGTCCAAGCGGTGCTCGAGGCATGCCAGCGCGAGGCGGCGCAGCAAACCGGCTTTGCGACCGACTCCGAACGTTTTCTCGACGATGCCTTGTCCCGTGCCTGGGGTCCGGCGCGCGCACAGGCAGTGATGCGCAGCCTGGGCGGCCGCACTGCCGAAAGCCTGCAACAACTGGCGTGGAAAGAGCCGGCCGAAATCGCAGCGCTGCTCGAAAGCGAACCTCCGCAATTGATTGCGGTCGTGTTGACGCAATTGCCGCGCGATAGCGCCAGTGCGGTACTCGAACTATTGCCCGACGCATTGCGCGACGATCCCGTGCTGTGCATGGCGCAAGCCGAACTGCCTGCGCCGGACGTGATGCGCGACATCGAAACCTGGGTCGCCGAACGCCTCGAAGACGACGCGCTGACAAACGAGCATGAAAGCAACGAAGCCGCGACGGGTCGCGTATTGGCAGGCATGAGTCGCGGCAGCGCGGACGCGGTATTGAACGCACTCGATCGTCAGGACGCGCCTCTCGCGACCCGTCTGCGCGCGCATACGCTGAGTTTTGAAGATCTGGCGCGCGTGCCCGTCGAGGGGCGCAAAATCTTTTTGCGTCACGTGCCCGCGCAGACTTTGCTGCACGCGTTGAAAGGCGCCGAGCATATGCTCGTGAATAGCCTCACCGAAGTGATGAGCGAAGCCGCCGCGCAACGCATGCGCGACGATCTCGATACGCTCGGCATGCTGCCCGTCAGCGCCGTGCAAACGGCGCAGGAAGACGCGGCGTTGTTGTTGCAGCGCCTGGCCGCCGAAGGGGCGATCAGTTTGCCCGAGGAAGCCACGCTATGAGCCATCCCGACGCGCCTGATGAACACACCACCGCTTTCGAGCGCTGGGAAGTGGTGGAGCTCGCCAGCGACTCCGGCGAATCGAGCGCAGCCATCGAGCAAGCCGCGCTTCTTGCGGCACGCGAGCAGGCCGTCGCCGAGGGCTATGCGGAAGGCTTGCGCACCGGGCGCGCGGAAGCCGCGCAGCAAGGCGCGCGCATCAAGGAATTGGCCGAAAGTTATGCCAGCGCATTGGACAATTTGGACTTTCGATTGGCCGACATGGTGCTCGAACTCGCACTGGACGTCGCGCGCCAAGTGATCGCCGGTGAACTGGCGGTGCACCCGGAGCGCATCCTCGCGGTCGTGAAACTGGCCTTGAATCAGATGGCGGAGTCCACACGCGAAGCGCGTTTGATTGTGAATCCGGAAGACGCCGCGCTGCTGCGGCCGCATCTCGAAGCGATCCTCGACAAAAACCGGCTGCGCATGGTCGAGGATGTGCGCATTGTGCGCGGCGGTTGTCTGATCGAAACCAATCAGGGCGATCTCGATGCCACGCTGCAGGCGCGCTGGCGCCAAGTGGTGCAAGTGCTCGGTTCCAATCAGGGCTGGCTGGAATGATCGATCGCACCGTGCGCCTGCGCGAATATCTGGCCGACTGCCGCCGCGCAGTCGCCGGCGCGACGCCGCTCTCAGCGAGCGGACGGCTGACGCGCGTGTCGGGACTGGTGATGGAGGCGATGGGTCTGCGTTTGCCGGTGGGGAGCCAATGTCAGGTGCACATTCCCGGCGGACAAAGTGTCGAGGCCGAAGTGGCGGGATTTTCCGGCGACCGTTTGTTCATCATGCCGGCGACCGATATTTACGGAGTGATGCCCGGCGCGTGCGTGATGGCCGACAATCCTTCCGCCGCGCAGCCGCCGCGTTTGGGCACGCGCTATATTCCGCGGCGGCGCGCGCAGGACCGCGTGCGTCAGGTGCCGGTCGGCGAGCAGCTGATCGGACGCGTGCTGGACGGCGCCGGGCGCACCATCGACGGGCTGGGTCCGCTCACGCTGGAAAAGCGCGTGCCGCTGCATACGCGCCCGATCAACCCGCTCGAGCGCGCAACGATCCGCCAGACGCTCGACGTCGGTGTGCGCAGCATCAATGGGTTACTGACGGTGGGACGCGGTCAGCGCCTGGGTCTGTTCGCCGGCAGCGGCGTCGGCAAAAGCATTTTGCTCGGGATGATGGCGCGCTACACCGAAGCCGACGTGGTCGTCGTCGGCCTGATCGGCGAGCGCGGCCGCGAAGTCAAGGAATTCATCGAGCGCATCCTCGGCAACGAGGGCATGACCCGCGCCGTGGTGGTGGCCGCGCCGGCCGATCACCCGCCCTTGATGCGGCTCAACGGCGCGGCGTATGCGATGGCGATCGCCGAATATTTCCGCGACAAGGGCAAACACGTGTTGCTGATCATGGATTCGCTGACGCGTTATGCGATGGCGCAACGCGAAGTCGCGCTCGCGATCGGCGAGCCGCCTGCGACCAAGGGCTATCCGCCCTCGGTGTTCGCGAAGCTGCCGCAACTCGCCGAGCGCGCGGGCAATGGCAAAAGCGGCGGCGGTTCGATTACCGCGTTTTTTACCGTGCTGATGGAAGGCGACGACCAGCAGGATCCGATTGCCGACGCGGCGCGCGCGATTCTCGATGGTCATATCGTGTTGAGTCGCGACCTGGCCGATGCCGGTCACTACCCGGCGATCGATATCGAAGCGTCGATCAGCCGCGCGCAACCCGATCTGGTCGATGAGATGGAGCTGGAAACGATCCGTCGCTTTCGCTACTTGTATTCGCGCTACATGCGCAGCCGGGATTTATTGGCGGTCGGCGCGTATGTGTCGGGCGCCGATGTGGTGCTCGACGAAGCCGTCAAACACTACCCAGCGATGCAGGCCTATCTGATGCAAGGCATGAATGAGCGCGTAGACATGGCACAATCGCGTACCTCATTGGCAAGTTTATTGAACTGATGGCTCAGGGATTCTCACTGCAACTGGTACTCGATCTGGCCTTGCGCGATGCCGAAGCGCAAGCGCGCGAAGTCAAGCGCTGCCACGGCGAATGGCTGCGCGCGCGCGGACACCGCGTGCATTTGCTGAGCTTGCGCGACGCGCGTGTGAAAGAACTGGCCGCACAATTGCATCCGGGATTAACGGCCGACCAGCTTGCGATGCGCACGCATTTTTTGCAGCTGCAGCAAATCGAACTGCACAAAGCCACGCAGCGCATCAATGAGACTTATCAGGTATGGCAAACCTTGCTGGCGCGCTGGCTGCGCGCGCAGGATCGCGTCAAGGCGCTGCGCGTGCTGGAGCTTCGGCATCTCGAACGGCGCGCTGTGCAATTGCGCCGGCTCGAGCAGCGCGAACACGATGAGCTCGCACAGAATACGCGCTTCTGGCGCAACGATAGCGAAGCGGTGATGTGATGCGACTTGCCGAACTGAGCCCGGCCGAGCAGCGCTATCTCAGCAGCCCGATGCCGCCTGTCGATCACTGGACGCCGTTATTGACGAAGCGTCTGGCGCGCATGCTGAGCGCAAGATTGAAACAGGCTGTCGAGTTAATTTCTGCTGGATCCGATTCCTCCCGCGCGCAATCTCCCCCACAACGCGCCATCCCTGAAATTCTGTGGGACAGCGCACTCGACGCAATGTGGATCCGCGCACGTTTGGGAGGGCGGGTGACGATACACATGCCTTGTACCGCGCTATCGCGCAATCTGCAGCACAGCCTGCAACAATTGCTCGCGGAAACGTGGCGCTCGACACGCCACGAAATCCTGCCGGCAAGCCTGTGCTGGCGCATCGCAACGTCCCAGGCTGACGTTGCGACACCGGCTACGTTGACGATACATTTTCCCGACACGCTCAGCTTGATGGATAGCTGGGCGCAACGCATGATCGCTTCATGACCCTGCGCGCGCTGGTCATTGGGCTATCGGCAGGGTTTGCCTCCTCGGCGCAAGCCGCGCAAAGCGTGGCTAGCGGCGTGTTGCCGATGTTGTTGAGCCTGATATTGATACTGGGCGGATTTATTGGCGTGGCATGGTTGGTACGCCGCTATCTGCCCGGCGTGGGCAAGCAGGGCGTCGTCAAGGTTGTCGGTGCGACGATGGTCGGTCCGCGCGAGCGCGTCGTAGTCGTCGAGGTGGACGATACCTGGTTGCTGCTGGGCGTGGGAGCGGGTCAGGTGCGCCTGCTCGATAAACGTGCGAAGCCCGAGCATGAGAAACGTGAGGAAAGCCTTTGATGCGGTGGTGCCCAAACCCGGCGCGCGTCGCATGGCTCGGTTTGCTATTGTTGTTCGGCCTGAGCTATTCCACCTTCGCGGCAGACGCGAGCGTGCCGTTGTTTACCGCGGTTCCGTCAGCGGGCGGCCAGACCTATGGCGTCTCGGCCGCATCCTTGCCGTATTTGATTCTGTTTCCGTTTCTGCCCGCATTGCTGCTGGCGTTCAGCGCGTTTACCCGCATCGCCGTCGTGCTGTTTTTATTGCGCCAGGGTTTGGGCAGCCCGAGTGTACCCCCCAATCTGGTATTGATCGGGCTCGCGCTGTTGCTGACGTATTTTGTGATGAGTCCCGCGCTGGAAAAAATTCAGGTGCAGGCTTATGCGCCGTTTAGCGCCGGACAAATCACGCTCGACGAAGCGCGCAATCGCGCGGCCGCACCGTTAAAAACATTCATGCTGCGCCAGACGCGTCAGGAAGATCTCGCGCTGTTCACCGCCGACACCAAAATCGCCAACCCCAAAGACGCCGCGACGATTCCGTTCAAGGCGCTGGCGCCGGCGTTTTTGACCAGCGAACTGAAAACCGCCTTCCAGATCGGCTTCATGGGCGTGTTGCCCTTTCTGGTGATCGATCTGGTGGTCGCCAGCGTGCTGACTGCGCTTGGCATGGTAATGCTGCCGCCGCAACTCGTGTCGCTGCCGCTTAAATTGCTGTTGTTCGTCGTGGCGAACGGCTGGCATCTGCTGGTCGGCTCGTTGATCGGGAGCTTTTAGTGGAAGACCTTGCGCGTCAGGCATTGTGGCTGACACTGACACTGGCCGCGCCGCTGCTGCTGGCGGGTTTGTTGGTGGCGATGCTTATCAGCGTGTTCCAGGCCGCGACGCAAAATCTGGAGCCGACCTTGTCCTTCGTGCCCAAGCTGCTGGTGATTATTGCCGTGCTTGCCGTGCTGGGTGGCTGGATGGGCGGGCGGCTGGTCGAATTCACTCAGGAATTATTAAGCGGCTTTCCCGGACTGATCGATTGAATGGACGTGCTGGCCTTGAGCGAAGCGGGCATCGCGGCGTGGCTCGCGCTATTCGCGCGCGTTGCAGGGTGGGCCATGCTCGATCCCTTGCTTGCACGCTTGCCGATGGTCTTGCGTTTAATGATCGCGGCAGTGCTGGCGGCGGCGCTGCTGCCCAGCGTGGCCGCGGTGAATCCGGTATCGCCGTTTTCGCTGGCAGGCGGGCTGGCGCTCACGCTGGAATGGTTGCTCGGCGCGCTGCTCGCGCTATGCGTGCGCATTGTATTTGCTGCGACGCAAGCGATGCTAGCCTGGATCAGCCATGGCACCAGTGGCGGTCTGCTCACCTTGACCGAAGCGCAGGCGCAGCACAGCGATTATGCCCTGCAGCAATGGGCGTGGTGGCTAGCGGTGGTGGCTTTTCTGTCTGCAAATGGGCATTTGCTGATCGTGAATGCACTGATGCAGAGCATCGCGCACCTACCCGTCGCGACACTGGTCTCGGACGTCAATGCCCGCCAAATTTTCGAAGGCGCCGGCTGGCTATTTGCCGCCGGGCTGCAAATAGCCTTGCCGCTGCTGGTGTTCGTGCTGCTGATCCACTTGTCGCTGGCCATCGTCGCGCGCACCCAGCACGGCGTGGATATGTTCTCCACCGGGTTGACGGTAGGTGCGCTGGCCTTGCTGGTTGCGCTGGTGTGGGCCGTGCCGCTCATCGCGGCAGGTATTCAGCAGGGTTTGGTGCAGATGCAAGTGTGGTTGAGGTTTAGTCCCTAGAAATGCATTAAGCAATTCAACTCGGTTTAAATACCATTAAGGCGTAGATAATCACCATCGCTATAAAAGCGGGATAGCCGAGTCTTTCCCAATAGCGGGCATAGCGCCAGTATTGATCCGGCAATGAACCAGCCCTTGATGCAGCGCTCAGCGCCAAACGCGCCATCCTAATCTGCAGCCAAACGACAGCCAACCAGCAAATACCGGCCAGTGCATAAAGCGCATATGTCCATAGCAGCCAGGGCTGAGACCACGAATAACCGGCCAAATAAATCATCGCAATGCCACTGAGGGGCTGGAGGATAACGGTCGGTGCAGTAAACCAATAATCCGCTTTGACAACAAGTCGAGAGACTTCGGCAATGGCCCTGACATCGCGCGTGCGATGAATAAAGAAGAGGTAAAACGCACTACCAAAACCGGTTCCCACCAGTAAGACGCTGGAGAGGATATGAATCCACTTTAATAGCAGGTAAGTCATGGCGTGGTGGGCACGTAACGGTAAAGAAGCCAAAGCAGTGATAGCACCGCGAGATTTTTTAGGATGGGCCCAAAAGGGTGCAACCAATACTCGGGTAGCCATAGGGTGATCAAGAGCGTGTAAATCAACACCAGCAAGGCTTGAAATAGCCACAGAGCTTTTTTGCTGATGAATAGCGTTAACAAACCCAAGAGGATGTTTAACCCCGCGGCCAGATATAACGCCACCCGGGCGGACGTGTCGTTCAGGCTTAGCCGTGCAAGCAGTTCCAGGCTATGTTGCTCTGGATAGATGCCCAGAGAAAGAAGCCCAGTCACTATCCAGATCACGGCTAAAGTGATGCGTATGATTTTGAGTTCGCCATGAGTCACGCTGATTTGTCCAAAATAAAATTACGATAGCTTTGTGGAGTACGGCCCAAGAGCTCTGCAAAGCGGGATATATCTGTGGTGTTGCCAGCCAATAACATCGTGAGCGTGTCATGGCATAGCGGGCTTGCCGGAATAGCGTCGCCCACGCGTGCGGCTACGCGCATGAACAAGGCCGGTACGCCGATATGCCATGCCCGCCCACCTTGCATTTGTGCGCGATAGCTGTCGAGCATGCTGCGCAAGGTTGTCGATTCAGAACCTGCTACTGGGATAATCTGGTTGCAAAAGCCGCTTGAATCGAACCAGCGCGTCACCGCTTTGCAAATGTCATTAATGTGCACGGGCTGCAAAGTCTGGTTACCCCCCATGGGAAGCACATGTAGTGGCAGTTTGGCGAGCCTACGAAACAGACGTGCGCTTGCGCCATCCTCGCCATAAATCAGCGAAGGGCGCAGAATCAACCATTGAACGGTGTCGGATAATGCACATAAACTCATTTCAGCCATGCGGCGTGTCTGGAAGTATTCTGTATTGATACCTTTATCGATGCCCAGGGCTGAAACATGCACAATCCGTCTAACGCCCATAGCAGCACAGGCTTGGAATAATGCGCTTGGCGCCTCACCATGCAATTGCTGCATCGGTGCTTGAGTACTGGTGCGTAATACCCCCACAGCATTGATGACAGCATCGATCCCCGCAAGCCTGGGTTTCCAGGATGCTTTTACAGTATCCAGTGTGTAATCAATCGCTATGTCGCTTGGTTCTTGTGCTTTACGCACACCCCGGATCACAGTATGCCCGGCCTCGCGCAAGGCTAGCGTGAGGTGGCGTCCCACAAAACCACTAGCACCGCATATGAGTATGTTCATGTCGTGCTCTTTTTCGGGACAACTGAGCGCCAGACGTTTCTTGCAACGAACATCACGGTGATGAACAAGCCGCTTAAAGTCAGGATCAGCGTCACGCGAATGACTTCGATCAAGTCTTCGGTGTTGGTAGCATTGCCGAAAATGAGTACGAGCATGATCGAGCCGCTGTAAGCCAGAATGTCTGCGCTGCGTAGCCAGAACTCCGCAGCGGCATCCGACTGACATAATTCATTAATCACGCGCCGCGTCGTACGCCGTAAGTACAGCATGGCAATGGTGACGACCAAGACTGTAAGACTTAAGGTGGCAAAAAATAATGTGATTTTCATGTCATCTCCTTGGGGTTGACCGCGCACTTACCTGATTTGCATTGCCGGCTTTTCTTGTCAGCCTGACGGGCTGCGTGCCGGCCCCATATGTTGAAAAGCATGTGCAGCCCGAGGCTGGATAAAAATTGTCGATGGCGCGCCACCCACGGATAAATGCGCTCCGCAAGGGGGCGTGTAATGGAATGTCCCCAAAGTGCGGCAACGGATGTCATACCCACGCTCCGATAAATCACTTCAAATGCCGCTACGCCTTTTATCCACTCGCCGTGCTCATTCCGCGCGTGAAGGCAGTTCATCATGTCTTGCTTGTCTATGCCTTCATGCTTGAATGGTGAGTCGTCGAATTCAACCGAGGAGCAATCAACAAGCGTGAGGCAGTTATTTGTGTCGTGCTGTTTAATGTTGTGTATTTCACTGCTGCATAGCCTGCAAGAGGCATCAAAATAAATCGTAAGTTTGGCTGGCTGTTTCATGTTGTTCTCCTGTTAATTCGGTAATTACAGTCTAAACAGAAATTAAATGGCAAAAAAAAGCAAAAACTTATTTGGACAAAATCAGATTCTGAATTTTTGCGCCTAACTTCATCACTTTCATTAAAGTGGTCGGTTCTAATCGCAGCATTTGTTCTCCCCATGTCGAAAGTGCCTCCATCAACTGCAATGTATCTTTTATTCTTTGTTGAGCGAGTTCGTTTTCCTTGCTGAGGTCATTACTATTCAGACATTCGCGTAATACGCCTATCGTAGGGTCGAATTCGCGTTCCTTGCGTTCGCGCACCACCGTTGTGAATAAAGTCCAGACATCTCCTGAAGTCGAGTAGTGATCTCGCCTATCCCCCATAACATGGACAATATGAATCAGGTTCCAATTCTGTAATTCTTTCAAACTGGTACTCACATTGGATCGCGCAACCTCCAATGTTTCGGCTATCTCTTCGGCTGGCAAGGGGAGGCCTGTGATATATAGCAGTGCATGAATTTGCGAAACAGTGCGATTCACGCCCCATTTTGAGCCCATCTCTCCCCAGTGAAGAATAAAACGTTGTGCAACGGGATTTAATTTCATGGTGTAACCATAGTCCTATCATTTATTTCTGTCAATACAGAAATAAATGATAGGACTATAAATAAATTTAACAACGAGCTGATGTACATAAGGTGATTGAACGTTTCGCGTAAGGTATACATATGCGCTGATGATAGCTGTCTGCTATCACGCTAACGTATAGTTCTAAACATGGAAATCATCGCAGGCGATATTGGCGCCACTAAAAGCGCGCTGGCTTGGGCGACGGGTATGGATCATGCTTCGGGTCAGGTTGTGTACGAGCGCGTATATGCGAGTGCCGATTTTGCAAATGCGTTGGCCTTATTGCAGCAATTTATGCGCGACGCGCAAGCGCAAACAGGGCCGCGTTTGCCGCCGGCGTGCCTGACGCTGGCATTACCCGGCGCGGTGTATGCGCAACGGGCGCAATTGACCAATCTGGATTGGTCGCTCGACGTCGCAGACTTACAGGCACAATTAAAAATCGATACGGTGCAGTTTATCAATGATTTTCAGGCGGCTGCGGGTGGTGTCGCCACACTGACCGAGTCCGATATGGTGCGTTTGAATACGGTGCCCCCCGTTGCGGGCGGCGTGCGTGCGATTACCGGCGCGGGGACGGGTTTGGGGCTGGCCTGGATGATGCCCGATTCTTCCGCACGCTATCGCACCTTTGCCACCGAAGGCGGGCATATTGATTTTGCACCAACAAATGCCCAACAAGCGCGTTTGCTGGCGTTTGTACGCGAAAGTTTGATACAGCAAAATCTTTCGGAACATGTATCGTGGGAACGACTGGTGTCGGGACTGGGACTCGATATGATTTATCGTTTTTGCGTGCACGAAGCGGTCGACGCAAAACCGGAAGCTGTGATGGATGGCGCACGACTCGATGCGTTGGCGGCGAGCGGCGATCCGCTCGCGCGGGCGGCGCTGGATTTGTTTATCGATTTATATGGGGCGTGGGTAGGCAATGTTGCGTTGTTGTATCGACCGGAAGGCGGTTTGTATATCGCCGGGGGCGTATCGATCCATCTGCGCGAGCGTATCCTGTCGCCGCGTTTTATGGCAGCCTGCACCGCCAAGGGCAGAATGCGCGGCGTGGTCGAACGCACGCCTATTTCACTGATAATCAACAGGCGGTTGGGCGTGCAAGGCGCACTCGCGAAAGCATTCGAGACCGTAACCAGCCACCATCGTAATAACACCAGGAGCGGACGATGACCTTATCCACGGACGAACAGGCCAAGTTGTATCGTTATTACACCGAACCCAAAATGGTGACCGAGCTCACGCGCAAATCGGTTGCGCTGGTGCTGGCGGGAGGCGAGGGCTCGCGTTTGATGGATCTGACGGCATGGCGTGCCAAGCCCGCCGTACCGATCGGCGGCAAATACCGCATTATCGATTTTGCGTTGTCCAACTGCGTCAATTCCGGCATTCGACGCATTGGCGTATTGACGCAATACAAATCGCATTCGCTGATTCGGCATTTGCAACGCGCCTGGGGCTTCATGCGCGCCGAAATCGGCGAGTTTGTCGAGATCCTGCCTGCGCAACAGCGCACGCACAAAAAAGAGTGGTATCAGGGCACGGCCGACGCGTTATATCAAAACATCGATATCGTTCAGCGCCATCATCCGGAGTACGTCGTTGTGCTGGGCGGCGATCATGTGTACACGATGGATTATTCCGAAATGCTGCTCTACCACGTGCAAACCGGCGCGGATTTCACGGTGGGCAGCATCGAGGTGCCGCGTGCCGAAGCCAGCGCGTTCGGCGTGATGTCGGTGGACGAAAACATGCGCATTACGCGCTTTACCGAAAAACCCGAGCATCCCGAAACGGTGCCGGGTAAGCCCGATACTGCGCTAGTATCGATGGGCATTTATATTTTTTCGAAGGATTTTTTATACAAAGCGCTGGTCGACGATGCCGGGAAAATCCAGTCCTCTCACGATTTTGGCAAGGATGTGATCCCCGAAAACATCGCAGAAGCGCGCGCGATGGCCTTCCCGTTTCGAACCCAGAGCGGCGCGCCGGGATACTGGCGCGATGTCGGCACGGTGTTTTCGTACTGGCAAACCAATATGGAGTTGTGCGCGATCGATCCCGAGCTCAATCTCTATAACCGCGACT
>OBEQ010512624.1_pt1 | contig 12322 bp, 16 predicted proteins | sample 1670901 | NCBI WGS metagenome assembly OBEQ01 (sample SAMEA104232315, study PRJEB22302) | groundwater metagenome | biome: forest; feature: aquifer; material: groundwater | place: USA | collected 2011-08-07 | depth 5.4 m | reverse complement strand
CCGGTTCTTTTGGTTTTTTACCGGCTTACGGGGTGGCGGTTTTCCCAATTTCTTATCTGGCAGGAACTTTTGCAGTGGTTATTCTTTCTTATGCGGTTTTCAAACATCATCTCTTTAACATCCGAGTGATTGCCACAGAATTGTTTATATTCGCGCTTTGGGTATTTATTTTAATCAGAACAATAATCGCCCAAAACCCAGAAGAGCGACTTTCCAATGCTGTTTTACTGGTAGCCACAATAATTGTCGGTATCTTTCTTATTCGAGGCATTTGGAAAGAAGTTAGAATTAAGGAAAAACTAGAAATCCTAACCAAGCAACTGGAGTCGGCGAATGTGGAGTTGAAGCGGTTGGATGCGGCGAAGTCGGAGTTCGTGTCTATCGTGTCGCATCAATTACGCACGCCCTTAACGGCGGTGAAAGGGTATATCTCTATGGTTAAAGAAGGCACCTATGGCAAAATAACGGCTATACAGCAGGATGTTTTGGAAAAGGTGTTTCAATCGGGCGAGCGGCTGATTGCTTTTATAAATGATCTGTTGAATCTTAATAGAATAGAAGACGGGCGGATAACTTATTCGTTTGGCGCGGTGGATTTGGCGCAGATGGCGGACGAGGTGGTGTTTGATCTTAAAGCCATCGCTGAACTTAAAAAATTAAAACTGACTTGGATAAAACCCCATGGTTTGCCGATGGCCTGGGCCGACGCCGACAAGGTGCGGCAGGTGGTGATCAATTTTATAGACAACGCCATAAAATACACGGAACAGGGGAGTGTGGCCGTGAGTTTGAAATTGGAAAATGATTTTTTGGTGTTTGCCGTAAAAGACACCGGTGTGGGCATGGGCGCCGAAGAAAAAGCCGGTCTCTTTAAAAAATTTGAAAGAGGCGAGGGCGGCAAGTTGCTTTACACCGGCGGCACCGGTTTGGGTTTGTATGTGGCTAAACTAATGGCCGACGCTCACAAGGGTTTTATCAGCGGCGAGTCAGCCGGGAAAAGCCATGGGAGTGTCTTTACCATCAAAATCCCCACCGAGGAGTATGCGAAGAGGGGGAATATAAATCAGTAAATAAAATTTATGAACAAAATTTTAATTGATGTTGGTTCATCCACAATAAAAGTCTACAAACATACTTCAGACAAACTGGATTTTGTGGTACAAAGAAGCATTTCTTTTAAGGATGGATTTGATCCGGAAGGTGGAATTACGCCAGCGGCAAAAAAAGAACTTTTTGAGTTAATAGATTCAATTAAGGAGAAAAACAAAGAGGATTTAATTAAAATATACGCCACAGGCATATTCAGAAAATTAGCTGATGAAACGCGGGTATCATTCGTAGATGAGTTCTTTTCGCGAACAGGTTTTTTCTTTAATATTATCAACCAAGATCTGGAGAATTTCTATCTTGAAATGGCTCTAGTTGGGAGGTGCTCATTAAACGAATCTATCTTGCTAATAAATATTGGTGGCGGGTCTACCGAGTTAGTAGTGATGTATGGGAAAGAAGCAATAGAAAAAAAGAATCTTGATTTGGGGGTGGGAACAATAAACACTAAGTTCCCAGAGATAAACGAGTCGGTAGCAAAAGTAAAATTAGAGGTGGTGGTGAGTTTTGTAAAAGCTACACTACCCGCTCTATCGAACAAGGTAAAGACAGTTGTCTACACAGGAGGAGAACTCGAATATATGAAGTTGGCGAACTACCCGTTGAAAAAGAATGATTTATTTAAAGACGAGGATCATCCTTCTCTTATTTTCACCAAAAACTTTGCCGTCAAGAATAAAGAAATTTTCCAAAAAACAACCCTCAAAGATCTTGAAACTCTGATGCCAAATAATCCAAAGTGGATGTATGGAGCCAGGGGATGCTCGGCAATCGCTCAAGCAATTTGTGAAAAATACGGTATAGAAACAATCATCCCCTCAAACTCAAATATTATTAACGGAATAATAAGGCAAGAATTCAGATATGTGACCATTAGCGGTAGTTTTAGAAAACACCTTGACTATATATTAAAAATTAAAAAAGAACTAGAAAAACATGGCACGCGGGTTCTTAGCCCGAGATTCACTGAACCAAAAAATCCAGGCGATAGCTTTGTAGTATTCACCGGAGAAGAAGGATTAACCCCGCTTGAGTTAGAAAGACATCATCTAAAATCCATCTCTGATTCTGATACGCTTATTGTTTGCGATCCAGAAGGATATGTGGGTGCCTCGGCTTTGCTTGAAATTGGCTATGCGAACGCTATTGGGAAAAGAATTATTTTTGTGGAAAAACCAGAGGAGTTTATGTTAAATACCTTGCCCGTGGAAATTGGTTTGTAATTTTTATCGGGCGAGTAAAAAGATGCGCTTGCATTTGTATGTGGCTAAACTAATGGCCGACGCTCACAAAGGTTTCATCAACGGCGAGTCGGAAGGCCAGGGCCAGGGCAGTACCTTTACCATTAAAATTCCGACAGAGGAGTACGCGAGGAAAAATAGTATCAATCAAACCACCTCAAAATCTTGACTTTTAGCGCTATATTCATTAAGCTTAAAATATGCCTAATCATAATCACATTGAGATAGACCCTAAAAAAATGGAAGATGCTATTAGAATATTCAAATTTGATTTGCGACAAAGAGTTACGGGTATTTGGGATGAAAATATACCGATAATAAGACACAGCGTCATAGAATGTGCGGGTGTATTACCTGCAAAATTGCAAAACAAAACACTACTAAAAATTCTAGAGAAAATTTTAAAAAGTCTGGATCTAAATATTGTAAGCAAGCACTTTCACAGTTTTAAACCCCAAGGTCAGTCATTCTTATTTATTTTAAAAGAAAGTCATCTTGCGGTACATTCGTGGCCAGAAAAAGGTTATGTTCATACAGACCTAGTAACTTGTTCTAAAGATGAAATAGCTTTACTGAAAATAGCAGAGATTTTTAGTAAAACACTAGAACCTGTTAGCACTAGAATTATTAATTTTAAATACTAGCCACATATCTAAATATGAATTTAGATACAATAGATTATATTTCAAAATCAAGACCGGGAGCTAATCATTCTGTCGAACAGTATTTAATGACAAAAGATTCTTTACTTTTACAAAAAGAATTGTTAAATCCTTATCTTAAAGATAAGAAAGTAGTTTACATAGGAGACGATGATCATTTATCTTTAATTTTCTCATTATATTCAAATTCAGAAAGTATTGTTTTAGAATTAGATGACAGAATTATTAAAAATCAAAAAAAGATCAAAGATGAGTTAAAAATACACAACCACAAAATATTTAAATACGATGTTTCTGATGATATTCCTTATACTTATCAAAATACTTTTGATGCGTTTATAATTAATCCTCCATATGGATCAAAAAACCAGGCTTATGGATCAAAAGTGTGGATTAGTCGCGCGTTAAAATGTTTAAAAACAGGAGGAATTGGTATAACAGTACTACCATTTTTTTTTGAAAAAAAATGGTCAATAGAAAATATGCTTATTGTTCAAAAATTTCTTACACTAAATAATTGCTTAATTATAAAAATTGACAATGACAAACATTCATATGAAGATCTCCCCGCTAAGGATACTCTTATGAGATCTTCAAATATTATTATTCAATACTTAGGAAATGCTTCTAATTTAATTGATAAGGTAGACCAAAATTTATATCGTTAAAATTTATGTCTAAACTTATACTTTTAGTTGGACTGTCTGGTTCTGGGAAATCAACTTATGCAAAAAATTGTCTTGAGCATATAGACAATATTTCATATCTAAAAACGGTGACAACAAGACCTTATAGAACAGAACAAGAAAAAGATTTTAGTTTTGAATATGATTTTGTATCAGAAGAAGAATATCAGAGCAAAAAAAATTCTTCAAAAAAATGGGACCACGACGAAATTCATGGTAAACACTATGGTTTAGACCTATCTAGTTTAGAAACCAATTCTGAAAGAAATTACCTATTAAATGTATACCCGGATAAAGAGCTTGTGGAAAAAATAGTGAATTCCTACCCAATAGATGTAAAAATAATTTTAATTGACACAACAAAACAAATCGCGGCAGAAAGAGTTTCTATGGAGAGACCTGCCCAAGAATACTCTCGTCCTGAACAAGAAAAAAATATTGAGCTGGAAGATATTAGAAAGATAGCAGATTATATTTTTACTCCAGAAAATATATTGGAAATTGATTTAGAAAATATGAATAAGCTTATTAAAGAAATAATTAATAAATAACATGTGAAAAAAATATACTTTGTCACTAGCAACAAAAGAAAGGTCATTGATTACAACAGAAGATTAGCGTTACTCGGATATAAAGTGCTTCAACTTAATAATGATCTAAATGAAGGCCGTAGTTTAGATATCGAAGAGATTGCTAAACTGAAGCTTGGTCAAGCCAGAGAAGTTTCTTCTGGACGGCCAGTTTTTGTAGAAGACAGGGGTTTCTTTATTCCAGCTTTTCAGGGTTTTCCTGGACCTTTTGTAAAACTTTTCCTAAAATCTATAGGTATTTCTGGACTTATGAAATTAATGCAAGATATTGAAGACAGAAGAGCACAATTTATTTCCGTCTTAGCTTACTGGGACGGTAAACAAGAGCATTATTTTTATGATAACGAAGAGGGTTTTTTGACCAAAAATATCCGCTCTGGAGATATTAGAGGTTGGACTGATATTTTGTATATATATGGATACAAAACCCACCCCAAAAAGGCTTTGTGTGAACTAAATGATACTGAGTGGAACGAGTATCTTAAAGAAATAGAAAAAAATGATTATATTAAAAAGTTTTGTGATTTTTTGAGCAAGAATTCTTAGATTAAATTTTCTATAATAGAAATCATAGGGGGCGAGGGCGGCCGTTTACTCTATACCGGCGGCACCGGCTTGGGTTTATATGTGGCCAAACTGATGGCCGATGCTCACAAGGGTTTTATCGGTGGCGAGTCGGAAGGCAAAGACAAAGGCAGTACTTTTACTATTAAAATCCCTACCGAAGAATACGCTAAGAGGGGGAATATCAATCAGAACTCCATAAATACAAAATAGCGAGGCCTGACAGAATGGACTACAACGGAATTCCCACAATATGTTCTCTACATCCCTCTCGTGATTGGAATATGTTCAGAAGAAATGAATACGAGTTTTCTGAAACTTGGGTCTTGATTCGTTCTAAAATAGATTTAGAATAAAAGCTATGCAACCATTACAAATTGTTTCTGTCATTATAGTAATAAAGCGCAAAAATAAATTCTTGCTTGTGCAAAGAAGCGAAAGTGACGATATTTTTCCCGGCAAATGGCAAAATCTGGGAGGAAAAATTGAATTGGGTGAAACAGTTGAGTCCGCAATTAAAAGAGAAGTCAAAGAAGAAGTCGGATTAGAAATTACAGAACACCCTATTTTCTTGCAAAGTTATTCATGGAAAAAGGATAGTAATTCTCCTGTAAGATTGGGTTTAATATTTTTAATTAAACTTGAAGGTAATCCAAGAAACCACAAAATTAAACTAGATAGCGAATTATCTAATTTTGGTTGGTTCGGTCTTAATGAAGCAAGAGAAAAGAATGAAAAGGACGAATTAATTGGCAAAACTAGTCCAACAGGAACATTGGGACAGTTATCTCAAGTAGACAAGTAGAATTCAAAAATCACTGAAAGGTGACCTTTCAGGTTATTTATAGACGGTCAAAGACACCGGCGTCGGCATGGGGCCAGAAGAAAAAGCTCATCTCTTTAAAAAATTTGAAAGAGGCGAGGGCGGCAAGTTGCTCTACACCGGCGGCACCGGTTTGGGATTGTATGTGGCTAAGTTAATGGCCGACGCTCATCATGGCGAAATCTCTGGCATATCCGAAGGCAAAGAAAAGGGCAGTACCTTTACCATCAAAATCCCCACCGAAGAATACGCCAAGAAGAATAATGTTAATCAAAATAATCAAATTAAATAATATAAATCATATGCTTAAATTACCATCAAAACCAACCCTCGCAGATTTTCAAAAATATGTGGATAAACTTGAGATCGAACGGGGGTTTAAAAATGAAAGCATTCTTCAAAAGTGTTTGCTACTGGGCGAGGAAATTGGAGAATTATTTAAAGCGGTCAGAAAACACGATACTAATCTCCGTGTTGATGAAAATTCAAAAATAGGTTCGCTCGAAGAAGAACTAGCTGATGTTTTAATTTACTTATGCGCCATCGCCAATAAATACAATATTGATTTGGAACAGGCCTTCAGAAAAAAAGAAGAAAAAAATAAAACGAGGACCTGGAAATACGAGAAGCCAGTGAATAAATATCAGTAATATGACTTACACCTTGAGAACCAGAATAAAAAAAGAAATTGTCGCGGAATTTGTGCCACCCACCAGACGATCAAACAAAGTCATCATTCTTTGTAGTGGCATGCCCAGCTATCCTACAAAAAAGGAACTGATGTTTTTTCTGGCAGAAAAGGGTTATTGGGTATTTTCACCGCGCTATCGGGGCAGTTGGGAAAGCGACGGATCATTTTTAGAAAAATCGCCTCATTTAGATGTAATTGATTTAATTGATTCTCTGTCTTTAGAATTTATTGATCTTTGGAATAAGAAAAAATACCAAATCAGGAATCCCAGAATTTATCTTATCGGTTCCAGTTTTGGCGGTCCGGCAGTTATTTTAGCGTCAAAAGATAAGAGGGTTCAGAAAGCAATTGCTTTTTCGCCGGTGATAGATTGGAGGGTAGAAACTAAACTTGAGCCAATTGATTGGCTAGGGGAATTTACGCGGATAGCTTTTGGCAATGGTTATCGTTTCAAACAAAAAGATTGGGAAAAATTGAAAAACGGGAAATTTTATAATCCCATCGCGGCAGTTAAAGAACTTGATAAAAACAAGATCTACATCATCCACGCCAAAGATGATGAAGTGGTCTATGCCGATACTTCAATAAAATTTGCCAAAGAGCTTGATTGTAAAATAACTCTGCTCAAAAAAGGCGGACATTTATCAACTTCTAATCTTATGAAAGCACCTTTTTGGAAAAGAGTGGATGATTTCTTAAAAGACCGCTAATTGAAATAGTAAATAAAAAGACAAAGGTTTAGACAGCACTTGCGCCAGTAAAATAACATTCTCACATTCTGCAGAATATGAGAATGTTTCTAGATACAATGAAACAATGGGATAAAGTATTTAAGAAACACGGAAAGGTATTCCTATCAATTCAGGAGGATATTCCTAAGGTTGCTCATGAATTTAAAAAGAATAAGGTCAAACGAATCCTTGACTTGGGTTCAGGATCGGGTAGGCATATAGTTTACCTAGCTAAACATGGCTTCGATATGTATGGTCTTGATATTTCCAAAAGTGGTATAAAAATCTCAAAAGACTGGCTTAAAAAAGAAGGCCTTAATGCAAAATTTAAAACTGGCTCTATTAATTATGACAAAAAGTCAACATCAACAAGTTGTAAGCGCGCTCGTTGTTTTCAATAAAAAACTACTTCTCTTGCAAAGAGATGACACCATAGGAATCAAAGACACTGGACGATGGCAACTGCCGGGCGGTGGCGTGGAAGAAGGCGAAACACCTGATGAGGCAATAAAGAGAGAACTTCAAGAAGAAATCGGTATCATTCCAAAAATACTTCATTTTTTAACTAATCCTTACCCCGGCACACATGTTTATCATGCGCTTCTCGCTAAAGAAGAAGCGACAAAAATAAATAAAGGGGATGAGGGAGAAGATCTTCGGTTTTTTTCATTAGACGAAATGCTAACTATTCCACTTACACAAAAATTACAGCTGGCATTAGAAACACAAAAAAATCTATTTGAATCTCTGCTACAATAGTTCAATAAATCAAAAAACAGTAACATGGAAAAAATAACTCTTGATGTAAAACCATTCCAAGAAACACTCTATAAAAGCATGTGCGGGCCGGCCAGCATGAAGATGGTTTTTGATTACTATGGAATTGAAAAATCGGAAGAGGAAATCGCAAAATTATGTGGGGCTACTGAAGAATTAGGCACAAACGATGAAGGAATTAAGAAAGCCGCAGAATCTTTAGGATTCAAAGTAGAAATTAAGAACGAAAGCTCATTTGATGATATACAAGATTACTTAAATAAAAAAATACCAGTTATCGTAAACTGGTTTACACGAGGCAGGATAGATTATGATGACTCGCAAGTGCCAGATGGACATTATTCAGTAGTGGTTGGTTTAGACAATGAATATATTTATATTCAAGACCCGGAGATCGGAAAACTGCGGAAAATTGAACGAAATGATTTTATGAAGGTCTGGTTTGATTTTAAGGGGGAATATATAAAGCCAAACGAGCTAATAATCAGACAACTAATAGCAATCTATAAGTAAAAGACACTGGCGGCATTAACTTTTGACTTTTACTATTGCGGAGAATAAAATAGATCTATGTCTAATATAACCAAAAAAGATATTCAACAACTTTTAGGAGCTCAAACCAAAGAGCTTAAAGTTTATATTGATGTTCAAGATAGAATCATAGTAAAAGAATTGAAAAGTTACGCTGATGAGCAAACGGAGACATTGTCCAGAATAGTCAGCACCGCTTTTGAAAGCCAAAATAAATATCTTGACCAAAGGTTCAACGATTTGGAAAAGAAACTAGATATTAGAAAAATTGTGGAGGAACACGAAAGAAAATTCGCCAAATTGGAACACGCGCTCAATCTTAAATTTTAGTGAAGTCGGGGGTTGGGGGAGTGTAATTGTCTTTTCCTTATATATATTACTATCTTGAGACGATCGTCCAATAATAGTAATATAGATAATATTATGAATTTATGAATTCAGGGGGTTGTTATGATATAATAAAATCATGAATCTTAAAAAAGATATAATCATAGTAACAATAGCGGTTGTTCTAGTTGGGGCGGCGGGGTATTGGGGTTGGTACAATAAAACATCTGTCACAAACAAAACAACTCCACCAACTATCGCCAATCAAGTTACTGACAACAATCAAAATACAGTAATAAATCCTTCAAATAATCAATCAGCTTTTGTTGGAACAAAAAAAACTTTTCTGCCAGAAAAAATTGTCTCGATTGATACGAGCAAAAAAACTTTTGTTGTGAACTATGAATCGCGACAAGCTCCATTTACTATACCAACTGAATTTAGAGTTGTGTCGCAAACGACTATCAAGAAGGAAAACAATGTTTTGAATTTTAGCAATCTTGCCGCTAATGATGTTGTGTGGATTCGTGCTTTTGAGGAAGGCAAGGACAAGTATGTAGCACAAAATATAATTATTACAAACGATTGGCAAAGCTCCCAAGTTATAATCAAAAAAATTGAGACGAGCCAAAATAAAATTACGGCCGACGTTTTTCTTCCTCCACAGAGACGACATGAACAAACAATTTTGACTATCATTCCAGAAACAGAAATTAGACAAGGAAAAGCAGACGAAGGACAAAATCGAAAAATAGTTGGCCTAAACAGTCTAGCTGTTGGAGATATAGCAAGTATTGTTGAGATTGGTTTTGGTATTCATCCCGCAGATGATAAGGGGCCATTCTATACGACGGAAATTGATGTCGTTAGTCCTTATTATTGCGAACAGTATTTGAAACCAACGGGGTGTATTGAAAAAGATTAGGGTCGAAGTTCAAATTATTAACCACTCCTCATCGGACTCCAAATTAAAAATATACAATAATATATTGGCTACTTATAAATTCACAAAATAAATCCCGTTAGAAGTGTTACTCCTAACGGGATGAAAAGGTCTAGTGAGGTTTTTTCTCACCAGACCGGATGATTAAACTCTTTTGCCGAACGATGCGGCGAAGACAAAGAAATCGCCAAGACCTATTTCTCCATCGCCATCTAAGTCGAACTTAGTATATTCTCCTGCTGCCTTATGCCCAAAGGCACCGGCAAACAGAAAGAAGTCGCTGAGATCAACTATGCCATCACCGTTAAAGTCCGGAGTTGGTGGGGGAGGAGCCACGGTTGGTTTAATCCACAAATTCACATTTTTAGCTCGGGATTCGTATGGATCTCGGCCTGAACCTTGCCAACCATATGGATCCACCGGAACTCCACTCAAGCGAACCTCAAAATGGAGGTGCGGTACGGGTATTATTCGTCCATTTGAATCCGTGTATGTGGCACCCGAGGCACCTGATATACCGATAATATCTCCTTTCTTTACTCTGGCACCACCAGAAACTGTTCGTTTTGATAGGTGCAAGTAATATGTAATGTAATCATTCCCATGGTTTATGGCCAAGGTGCTGTCAACATCCTTGAATAAAGTCACCACTCCATCTGCGGCCGCCAAAACATTGACCTGTCCGTTTATAGGATCCTGATCGTTGTCTTTGGTCCGATAATCAAATCCGGGATGGCCATCGTAGTAAAGAAACTCCCCGCCAGAATAGTTACCATTAATCTTAAAGCTAGGAACTGTACCACGATAACCACTCAATCGGTTACCGTTGATCGTGGTCACATAATCCTGATCGGATTGCTTTGAAGTTCTCTCTCCTCTCTCGCCAGTATAAGCGACCACAATCCCATCAGCAGTGTATGAACCTCTATCCATAGAGTGATCAAACACGCTGTTGATACGGACATTGTATGGATCGCGTCTGGGGAGCGGAAAAGCTAAGAAAGCGCCGATATTACTTTCAACGGGCGGGGGAGGGGGCACACTGACTCCGTTAAGCGTGACTATTGAAGGGCTACCCGAGGCATTGTGATAGATATGCAACAAAACTGACTTGGAACCAGACGATGTTGGCGCAAAAGTTACAGTAATTGTCTGATTGCCTCCGGCTACAATCGTCGCTATTGTCGGAGAGACCTTGAATTGTGAAGTGTCTGCCCCACTTATGGTGATTCCTGTTACCGACAAATTCCCACTGCCTGTGTTTGAGATCGTGAATGTCTTCTCGGCGGCTTCTCCTACTTTTGTGCTATCAAATTTCAGAGATGAAATAGAGAGGTTAATCTTTGCGTTACTTACTTCCGTGAGGTTACCTGTTATACGGCGGATGCGATGATTGCCCGTATCGGCGATGTAGATGTTTCCCTTTCGGTCTAATGCAATCCCTCGTGCAGAATTCAGTTGGGATTGAGTTGAACCAGCAACTGTTGAAATAACCCCATTTAGATCAATCCAGCGAATACTAGAACCCGGCAAATCACCAGGCAAAATATAAACTATACCGTTTGCATCAACCGCTACGCATTCGACTGGCTGAATTCCTTGGGTAGCCAATTGGCCATCGACAACAATTCTACCTCCTACTGGCCCTTTGCCAGCGATGGTGGTAATTATTCCATCAGGACTCACCCGACGAATACATCTATTGCCAGAATCGGCAATATATAGATAACCCTTTCGATCTGCCGCAACATCTGTGGGAAAACTAAGTTTAGCTTTTATAGCAAGATCTCCATCCCCAGAAAAGTCACTCATCCCCGTACCAGCAATCGTAGTAATAATCCCATTCGTGTCTATACGGCGAATGCGGTGGTTGCCTATATCGGCAATATAAACATTACCGCGGGTATCTGCAACTATCCCCCGTGGGGTATAGAGTGATGCCTCGATAGCAGGACCATTATCCCCAGAAAATCCACGAATGCCACCAGAAATTACCTTAAGGACACCATCAGGTGCAAGGCGACGGATAAGAGAAAAAGGAATTTTTTGGTCCGCTTCCGCAATATAAACATTTCCTTTTTCATCCACATCTAATCCGAGGGGGCGAGTTAAATCAGTTTTGATGGCCTGGGTGGGAAGAAAATCTATCTCTTTAGCAAACATTCCCGTTCCAGCAATAGTAGTGATAACACCATCTAGTCCCACGCGGCGGATACGGTGATTGTTGGTATCGGCAATATAGATGACTCCATTGGTATCCACAGCCACATCGTATGGATAATTCAAGCTAGCTTTTGTTGCCGGCCCACCATCTCCAGAAAAGCCAATGATTCCGTTTCCAGCGACCGTTGTTATAATCCCTACCTTTTCCTGAGCCATCAAATCACTCGGAATCTGTAGCCAAATCAAACACATGGCAACGAACCAGTAGCGTTTCATGGCCAACCTCCTATAAAAAGAACAATGGTTTTAAAAGAACTATCTTTTTTGAATTTCTGCTTTTAGTAATAGCACGATGGTTATTTTATTGTCAATGAGTACCGAGCCAACAATCGCCGAGTCAAGTGCTAATTTAAAAAAATCGTATGTTTATTATTCACCAATATGCGATCGCATATTGGTGAATACTCAATAATTAAATAATTACCT
>OBEQ011794721.1_pt1 | contig 12323 bp, 17 predicted proteins | sample 1670901 | NCBI WGS metagenome assembly OBEQ01 (sample SAMEA104232315, study PRJEB22302) | groundwater metagenome | biome: forest; feature: aquifer; material: groundwater | place: USA | collected 2011-08-07 | depth 5.4 m | reverse complement strand
TTTCTTTCTGTTTTTCTTTACTTAATTTTTCTTTTCTTTCTTTAGTTGAGTTTTCTTTCTTTTCGTAAAAGAAAGAAAAGTCAGTGGACTCGGCGGGATTTTCAGCCTTGCCTTTCTTTTCAAAAAAGAAAGGCGGTGGCGCCGCCAAAGAAAACGATGACTTTCTTTTTGTATGCGCCAGCTAAAGCCTTTGAACCCGCAGCCTCATGCATGCCATGCATGCGATCTGCCGTTGATCTACGAGCCCACAAAGTCCACTGTAAATATTTGTGGCGCGAATGCTTTAATAGCGTTTTTTCAGCCGTTTGCGGGAGAGATGAAGACGACCGTGTCCCCGCGCAATAGTACTGTGCCTAATTTGCGTTTGAGCTCGCCGTTCTTGAGTTCCTCGGCGTTGTCGAGAACGATGTTCATATGCACATCAAAGCTCGCCAAAACACCCCTAACTTCAACCTCGCCCTTTAGTTTGACGAGCACGTTGTTGTTCAAAGCGTTGTTGAGGACGTCGAAAGGACGTTTTTCTGCCAAAGAACCCACCTCTCTCTCTAAAAAAACTATTAATGCATTACGCAACGGCTTTTATTCGTTTTGTTCGCTCTAGGTTTTTTGGAATGGAGCGGTCGGTTTGATTTCCTGCGTTTGCTTCTTTCCGCCGAAAAGGTTTTTGAAAAAGTTGATTATGCCTGCAAAGAAGCTGGTTTTTTCGGCAGGGCTTTGAATTTGTTCTCCGCTGATTTGGGAAGCCAAGCTTCGCAGCGAGCGGGTGAATTTGCTTGAAGGCGCGGTCAGGGCAACGGGCTTTTGCAGCGAAGACGCTTTCCTGACTTCCAGGTCTTCAGGCAATACCCCCAAGCTTTTCAGTTTGAGTATCGTTTCCAATTCCCTCGACTTGATTTCGTTCTTTTCGTTCAAAACCATGTTCAAGACGAAACCGTCTATTTTCACGTTGTTTTTTTCCGCAAGAATCTGGACTTTCAAAGCGTCTGCAAGGGAAATGGGTTCGGGCGTGAGCACCAACACCATTTCTTTCGCGGATGTTATTGCCGCCAGCGCATCCTCCCCCAATCCCGGCGGGCAATCGATCAAGACGTACTCGTATATTTCTTCCAAGCGCTTGACCGCCCTCTTGAGAACCGAGAAATTCAAGTTTTCGCTTTCCGCGGAAATGCTTGAGGGCACGTACTTCACGCCGGAAGGCCCTTCGTAAACAGCTTCGGTAATGGCGTTTTCCTCGCGCAACACGTTGTTCAAGGAGATCGGCGTTTTGTCCACTCCGATCATCAACCCGATGTTAGCCATTTGCACGTCCGCATCCACAATCACTACCCTTTTTCCAGCTTGCGCTAAAAGCAACCCCAAGTTTAGGGTGATGGTGCTTTTTCCCACTCCCCCTTTCCCCGAAGCGAACACTATGCTGGTCATTCTGAAGTCAGTCCTCCCATCTTGTACTTCTTCAGCAACTCTTCCCTGCTTTCCGTTCGCATTGCCGGCTGTTCGGCAGCGAGCTGTTGTTCGAACAAAGGCGAGAATTCCTTTACGCTAACGTTTTCCATTTGCTTTTGGTCTGGCACGAAAATCATTTTCTGGTTGACCGCCAAAACCAATTCCACTTGTTCGGGCGTCAATTCCACCACGTCCATCACTCCTATGTTTGCAGCGGCGGCGTTCAAAATCCTCTGGAACGCTTCCGTGCCCTGGAATTCTTTCGCGTACTTGAAGTATTCGTAAGCGCAGCCCACGATTTTTCCGGAGTCGAACAAAACCGTCCCTTCCTCGAAACCGCTTACGCCTTTTATGCACAACGCGACATACCCGCTGAAGTTTTTCTTTTGCAATTGCACCAACGCTTTGAGAAAATCCACGTTGCTTATATCCACGTTCTTATTGAGCATTTTCCCGCTCGGAAGGCTTGCCATCAAACTCACTCCCTCAAGTCGATTACTATGTCTGCCGTGTTGCGCAATGCGGTTGAAAAGTCCGGCTCCAGCCCCACGACTATCGTTTCCTTGCCGTGTTCTTTTGCTTTCGCAAGCAAAGGCTTGAAGTCGCTGTCGCGCGATACTACCGCTATCGTCTCGATGCTTTCGTTGAAAATTGCTTCAGTCGCTTCCACTGCAAGCGCAACGTCCACGTCGCTGGGAACTATGGTTACGTCGAACCCTTGGTTTGTAACCGCTTCGATGAGCTTGTCCGAAGCGTACTGGTCGAGCATAACGCGCGCGATTTTGATCTGCCCGTATTTCGACAGTTTTTTCTTTACTTTATCCAAATCCACCCCGAGTTCCTTGCGCAGCATGTTGGGCCCGTCGACGAAGCAAGCGATGTTTTTCTTGTGCTCTTTCTTGAGCGCTTCTTTCATGCTGTCTAGAAAGCTGGACATGGATAAACAACCTCTCTAAAAGGGCCTTCAGCCCTTTGCAGTGATTCTCTTGAAGTTTTCGTATATGCTTAATTCCACTTCCTTTAAAGGCATTTTCTTTATTTCCGCCAGCCGCTCGTACGAAACGATGACGTTGGAAGGCTCGTTCCTTTCCGGAGTGTTCAAACCGAACGGAGAGTCGGTTTCCAAAAGCAACCTTTCCAACGGTGCGTTCCTGAAAATCTTCTTTTGTTCTTTGCTTTTGAGCGTGGGAACGCTCATGTAAAGCCCTGCGTCTATCGCTTTAGTCAATAGTTTAGGAACAAGCCAAAAGTGCAGGATGCGGGGCATGGTGTATGAAGAGAGGATGTCGATTACCTTCTCTTCCGCATCCCTCGAGTGCACCACTACCGGTTTCCCGAGTTTTTCGGCCAATTCCAGCTGCCTTACGAAAATCTGCTCTTGCGTTTTCTGCACTGCCGGGTCTTTGAAGTGATGGAAATCCATTCCTATCTCGCCTATCGCGATCGCTTTCCCGGCGTTTTGCTCCACGAACGCAAGTTCTTTCTCTACATCCGCGTTGGGAACGTCGTGCGGGCTCAAGCCTATCGCAGCCCTCAAGGATTTAGGATGTGCGGACGCTTGTTCCAAGGCTTTTTTGTTGCCTTCAATGCTGAAGCCGGTGTTTACCGCGATTACGTTCTTTTCGAGCATGCGTTCGACTACTTTTACAATCCCTTTAGAGAAAGCCTCGTGGTTTAAATGCGCGTGGAAATCAACAAACATTTTCCGTCAAGCCCATTCTACTGGTTCGATTTCCAATCTAAGCAGGTTGTCTCTTATTCTCAAATTAGTGTCTACAAAAACTTCGTGTTTTGCTGCAAGAGCGTGTAATGTATGCATGTCCTCCATGGAATGATAGAAAAGCGTATTCCAGTTTTTCCTCCTAATTCGCTCGTTTTCATTGGCGTTTTCTATGACGTCCGTAACGAGGTGTATAACGCCCCCTTTAGGCTGCTTTCCGTAAATTATTCCTCTAACCCTTTTGAGGAGGTTGTCATCTTCAATGCCCACAGTCCCTGCGAGGTTCGTGTATTTATTCGGTCCCTTGTTTTCGTCGTAACGTTGAACTTCTAAAATGTCTCGTTTGTTGAGTCTCTTCTTGCTAATCATGATAGCCAGACTTTTTACTGGGTCGAAAGGGTGGAATGAAACTCTATTTTCGCGTTCATCAACCGCAAAACCGCTTAAATGCTTCAAATCTTTCAAGGTCTGTGGTTTTTTCAGCTCTTGAATGAAACTCTCCCAAGTCATTTTTTCCCTTTCACTCGTTTTAAAAAACTTGGCGTGTTAAGTATTTCAAGCTGTTTATTTTTCTTTTTTTTTGGAGTGGTGTTAAAACATATGGCGGGGGAAGTCATTTACGGTCAAATGGGCGACTTGAAACTCGGAAGATTCATTGTCATAGAGGGAGAGCCTTGCAAGATCGTAAGCATGGACAAGAGCAAGCCTGGAAAGCACGGGGCTGCCAAAGTCAACGTAGTCGCAATGTCTTTGCTTAGCGGAAACAAAAAAACGCTCATGAAATCAAGCGATGCAGACGTTGAGATTCCTGTTGTCACTCGCAAGAGATCTCAAATCGTAAGCGTTGCCGGCACGACCGCGCAGTTGATGGATTCCGAAAGCTTCGAAGTGTTTGAAGTAGAAATTCCCGAAGAGCTGCGCTCCGAGGTAGAAGTGGGAAAGGAAATGCAGTACATGGACGTAATGGGAAAAAGGCTTTTGCTGAAGGTAAGCGGGGAAGGCTGAGTGCTTTTTCCATTCAATTCAAGCATTGCTAGCGCTCGTTTCGGCGTTATTGCACCTGCGAACGCCTTTTGAGATAATAAAACGCCTGTCCAAGCGTTTGTTCCGGAAAACGCTTTTAAACCCTTTAAGGCATTTACTAGAGTAGATGCTCTCCCCCGAGGAGGGCTTCGTTTTGTTTGTCGAAAAGCCTTAGAGTGCTTTCGCTAACTGGCGAAGGCGAAAGCCTGAGCTTTCGCTGAGTGGCGAGGGCTAAAGCTCGAGCTTTCGCAAAGTTGCGAGTGCTCATGCACGAGCATTCGCAGTGTAGGGTGGGTTCAAGTGGAGGAAGAAATTCAACAGTTTCAAGACTATTTCTCGACTGCCTTAAAGCAAGAGCTCTACGATTTGGTCGGCTCGTACCCCCAAAGGAAGAGCCTTAACGTCGACCTCACGCTTTTTTCACGCTATAACTTGGATTTGTTGCAAGCTATAGGCGAAAAGCCCGACCACTATTCGAAAGCTGCGGAAGAAGCGTTGAAGAAAAGCGTGGAGAGCTTCGGAATCCTTCCCGAAGGCTTCAAACCTCGCGTGCGTTTCTACAATTTTCCAGAGAAAGAAGTTTTAGTGCAGTATTTGGGCGCAGAGCACTTGAACAAACTGGTTCAAGTGCAGGGAGTAGTGAATTTGGTTACAGACATACGCCCGAAAATCCAAGTTGCTTTTTGGGAGTGCGCGTATTGCGAACTCACCACCAAAAACTATCCGGACAAAGTCGGGCTCAAGCCGCCTTCGCTGTGCGTCTGTGGAAAGAATAAATTCAATTTGCTCGAGGCGACCAGCGATTTCGTGGACACGCAATACGGGCAGTTGCAGGATTTGCTTGAGCGCGTGCAAGGCTCTTCCACCCCCTCGCACGTGGACTTGTGGTTTGAAGACGATTTGACGAACGTAGTCCTGCCTGGCGAGACTGTAACGCTTACCGGAATATTGCGTTTGATGCCGAGGATGGAGAAAGGCAAAGGAAAAAGCTCGGTTTACGGGAAAGCTTTCGACGTCGTTTTCGTGAGGAAGGAAGAAAAGGAATTCGAGGAAATAGAGATTTCCAAGGAAGAAGAGCAGAAGATAATAGAGCTTTCGAAAAACCCGCGCATTAGGGAGCAAATCCGAGATAGCATTGCGCCGAGCATTTACGGGCATTTCGAAGTAAAGCAATCGATAGCAATGCAATTGTTTGGAGGAACGCCTGACAAGGTTTTGCCCGACGGCAATAAAGTGCGAAGCAACATTCACGTTTTGCTTATCGGGGACCCGGGCGTAGCCAAATCGCAATTGCTGAAATTCACGGAAAACCTCGCGCCGAAGTGCATTTACGTTGCTGGAAGGGGTGCTTCTGGCGTAGGTTTGACTGCGAGCGCGGAGAAGGACAAGGCCGGCGAGGGTTGGGTTTTGAAGGCAGGCGCGCTCGTTCTCGCCAGTGGCGGGCTGGTTGCGATCGATGAATTCGACAAGATGCAGGAGGAAGACCGCGCTAACATTCACGAGGCGTTGGAGCAGCAGCAAATCAGCATCGCGAAAGCCGGAATCGTAACGCGCTTCAAGGCGAAAACTTCCGTTCTTGCAGCCGCTAACCCGAAGTTCGGGCGCTTCGACCCCAACACTCCCATTGCAGAACAGTTCGACATTCCCGTTACCCTTCTCTCCCGCTTTGATTTGATTTTCACTATACGCGATATAATCGACGAAGGGCAGGACCGGCGGATGGCTACGCACATTCTCGGCGGTTTGAAGTACGCCGGCGAGCGAAAGGCGGGAGTTAAAGTTCAAGAAGAGCAAAAGCCTTCGGGCTTGATTTCCACCGATTTGTTGAGGAAATACATTGCCTTCGCGCGCAGGAGCGTTTTTCCGCAGTTGACTCCAGAAGCGATGGAAAAAATCAAGGATTATTACGTGCAATTGCGCGCTTTGGGCGCTAAAACACAGACTTTTCCCGTAACGCCCAGGGATTTGGAGGGTTTGGTGCGTTTGGCGGAAGCGTCGGCGAAAATGCGCTTGAGCCAGAAAGTTGAATTGGACGATGCCGATTACGCAATCAGCCTCAAGGATTTCGTGTTGAATTTGGTTTTCGTTGACAAGGCGACCGGAAAGATTGACGCGGACATTATTCTCACAGGCACTTCGAAAGCAAAGCGCGACAAGATATTCACGATTTTGAACGTAGTGAAGGAATTGCAGAGGGAGTTCGACATGGTCGAGACTCACGAAGTTTTGAAGCAAACCGCGTTGCACAATCTTGACGAGCAGGAGACGATGAGGATTATCGAAGAGCTCGTTACGAAGGGAGAGTTGTACCGGCCCAAGGCTGGCTTCGTGAAAATGCCTTCCAAAGAATACGGCTGATTTTTTTCCTCCAGCGCGTTTTTTAAACAACGTTCCCTTCATATTTTTTTCCTTGAGAAAGTCGGTTTACAAAAACGGTGGTTTGGCTTGCAGAGAATGTTTTTGTTTGGCGTGTTTTTCGTCGCTGTTTTGGTTTCAGGGTGTTTGAACGAGCCTTCCGGCGTTACGTCCACCACTGCGACTCCCACTACCGTTATTTCCCAAGTTTCAAGCCCCTCTCCCTTGCCTTCTTTGGTCCCTTCCCCAACAATAGTCGTTGAACTTCCCTCCCCTACCTCTTCAGTAGTAAATTATTCCAAGGAAGAGGCCCTTCAAGTTTATTTAACGGCGGTAAACGCCCAAGACTACGAAAAAGCCTACTCGCTTGTTTCCCGCGATTTCAAGAGCGAAGATTCCGACGCGGCTACACTCGACTCGTTCAAGGCGAGGCTTGAGAAAGACTACCCTTACGGCCTTTCGTTTTCCGACGTTGTCGTTCCTCCCGACAGCTACCGGGAGGTTTTGGCTACAATCACCAAAGGCGGGTCTTCCACTGCCAAAAAACTCAGTTTCATCATTTCCTTCGAAAGCGGTTTTTGGAAGTTGAGAATTCCCTTCCCTACCGCGGGCAAGTACTACAACGCGAACGTTTCCTTGCAATTGACTTCCCCGGAAGTGAGCAGGCTGTTGGAACTGGCTTTGAACGACTTCTTTTCAAGGATAGACCCGAAAGTAAAGAACGATCCTTTCGAATTGAGCGAGTACGACAAAATCAACCACGTTTACTACTCGTCCAAAACCGTGAAGCTTCGTAGGAATGACGGTTTGTCGCGCGAGGCACGCGTGGAATTGAATTTCGGGCCTTCCTTCATCGTCGGCGGGCTTTCCAATTCAGCAGACTTGCTTGAGGACCGGCCGTTGTACTTCGAATACGTGAACGGAATCAAGGTCGAAGGCGGGCGCGCCGGCTTCTTTTGCTATACCCGCTCAAGCAACCTGTTTTTGAAAGTAAAACTCGACCGCAATTTCGCAGAGATATACTCTTACGAAGACAATGTTTTCGCGCCAGTGATAAAGGAGCTTAACAAGATTTGCCCGCCGTGAAAAAACAAAAAAGTGTTGCCGCCGTGGAATTCAAAAAAGTTCACTTTCTCCTTCTCTTTTCCTTTTCACTCGCCCTCATCATCGGCTTGCTGGTAGGCGCGAATTTCATTTCGCAACAGCTTTCGATAGTCGAAGACTCTTCCAACATTGCAAACGTGGGTTACTTTTTCCTCTATATTCTTTTCGCGACAGCAGTGATGCTCATAGTCCTCCACTTCTACCGCGGGAGGAGATTGTTTTTCATCGCAGAATTGCTGCTTGAATTTTCCGCTTTGCAAATCTTGTTTTCAATCTTTCTCCCCGAACTTCATGCGGGCTTGCTTGCGCTCGCCCTGGTTTTGCTCAGGGTTTTCAAAACGCAATTGAAGCAAACCCTTCTCTTTACGGCGACTATAGTGGTCGGCGCCCTGCTCGGAAGTTCTTTCGACTTGCTTCCAGCGTTGGTCTTGAGCTTTCTCCTCGCCGCTTACGATTACTTCGCCGTTTTCAAGTCCAAGCACATGGTTACGCTTGCGAAAGAACTGCAAAAGCGCGAGGCTGCGTTTGCAATCGAATTCACCAGCGGCAAAAAGCGCCTGGATGGAAAGCCGGCGGGAAAAAGTTCAGTAAAACCCGGCGAGAGCATTTTGCTCGGGACCGGCGATTTCGTCATTCCGGTAATGCTTTGCGTTTCCATACTCAAAATAAGCGTTTTCTCGGCTTTGATGACTGCGTTGGGAGCGTTCGTCGGGCTTAGCGCATTGCTGTTCGTAATGCAAAAAACCCGCGGGTATTACCCCGCGCTCCCGCCCATCGTGATGTTTTCCGTCTTGTTTTACGCGACAAGCTTGTTGTTTTGAAAGGCATTATTATAAATCGCCGCCGGCATAGTGTATTATTGCAGAATAAAAACTGGTTAGAATGGAGTCTTACGAAGTTTTGCTTGAGCGCGTGAAGCTAAAGCACGCGGTGAAAACCTCGTCAGGAGAAAGGTTTGAAACGCCTGTTTTCGTGATAAACCTAGCCGGAAGCAAGACTTACATCAAAAACTTCGAGGATGTGGCGGAAAAACTGCGCAGGAGCAAGGAAGTTTTGGCGAAGTTTTTGTTCAAAGAATTGGCTACGCCCGGCGCGATTTCCGGGCAAGAGCTTGTCCTGCAGGCTAAAGTGCAGTTTCGCTTGCTACAGGAAAAGCTCCAGAGTTTCGTAGAGCGGATGGTTTTGTGCAAAGAGTGCGGAAAGCCCGACACGCATTTGGAACACCACGGGCGGAATGTGGATTTTGTGGTGTGCGAAGCTTGCGGGGCGAGAAGGCCGGTTTTGTATTAAATTGAGGTGTTTTGTTGCCGTATTTTAAAAACCACAAGAGGCGCGCTTCTACAGCGCCGTCTGATTTTGAAGAGCGATTGCGAATGCCGCGTAAGAACGAAATATTCGGCGTCGTAACTGCCCTGCAGGGAGGCGCGCGTATGCTAGTCCAGTGCGAAGACGGGAAAGAGCGCTTGTGCCGCGTGCCAGGCAGCATCAAGAGGCACGTTTGGGTGAAGGACGGGGACGTTGTTTTGATAGAGCCTTGGAGCGTCCAAGGGGACGAGAAGGCGGACATTTCCTACCGGTACACGCGATTGCAGGTGGAAAAGTTGAGGCAAAGGGGAATCTTCAAGATGGAAGTTTGAGTTTTTGCTTTAGTGCATTCTCTCTATCGTTTTAATCGCGTCGAAATCAGAGTCGAACGATACTATTTTTCTTATTCCCTCGCGCTCCATGACCGTTACGGTCAGAGCGTCGCAAAAACTGAAATTTTCGTATTTCAAAACTATCCTCAGAGCTTTTTCTAGTTCTTCTCTAGAAGCTTGAATTACTTCCGTATTCATAGCGTTGAAAATGCTATTTCCAACTTCAAACGCCCTTCTAGAACCATAACGTCTCCGCACTAGCGTGACAACTTCGCTTAAGACATGGTCTGTTAAAACAAGTCTATCGTTTGCTTCGGCAATTTTCCTCAGGATTTCCCTGCTAGTTTCGTGGTTTTCTTCAACACTGCAATAAGACGAGATAATGAACGACGAGTCTAGGAAAATCATTTTCTATCCAGCTCGTAAACAACGCGGTCAATCTCTTTTTCAGCATTGAAGCGCTTTCCGCCTTTTATCATGCCAGCCATATCCAAAAGGCTTTTTTGCGCTTTATGTCTTTTTCCAAGCACTTCATCTTCGTGTGCTGTCGCAACGCTTACTATCTTTTCCATCGCCTCGCCGTCGGAAACATGCTTTTCGCTTTCAAGCATCATTTTAGCTTTTAGTTTTCTTACTTCCCGCAAAACCTTCTTCGGAACCTTAAGTGAAACGGAATCGTACACTTTTACCACCTTTACTACTTTTACTACTTTTCGTATTTAATTGTTTTGTTTCATTGTTTTAAACTGCCTGTTCATTATTTTATTATGTCTCTTAAAGTAAGCAAAAGGAAACAGCCCGAGCGCGAAGTGAAGCAAATAAAGTACGCTTTGAAGATTACCGACAAGGTTTTGGACGACCAGACTACGCAGACGCTCACTTCCCTTATGAACGCGAAAGCGTTCAGAAACCTCGATTACGCCGTTTCGCAAGGCAAGGAAGCGGTCGTTTTTCGTGCGACGCGGCACGACGGTTCTTTCATTGCCGTCAAGGTATTCAAGTTTGAGACTACGGCGTTCCGCAACATGCTTCCTTACATCGAAGGCGACCCCCGCTTCAATGTTGATGCAGTGCGGCATTCAAAAAGGGCGTTAGTGAAAGTTTGGACCCGAAAAGAATATGCCAACCTCAAAGTTTGTTTTGAAGGAAAAGTCAGCGTTCCCGAGCCCTTTGCGTTTAAAGAAAACATTATCGTCATGGAATTCATAGGGGTCGGAGGGAAGCCGTGCGCTTTGCTGCAAGAAGTGGTAGTGCAAAATCCCGACGTAGTGTTCAAGCAGATGCTTGGCGAAATAAAGAAAATGCATTCGGCGGGAATAGTGCATTGCGACTTGAGCCCTTACAATATAATGCTAAAGCAAACGCAGAACCAAGACGGTTCTTACGACGAAAAAGCAATAGTAATCGACTTGGCGCAAGGCGTTTCGCTAAAGCACCCTAAAGCACTGGAGTTTTTGGAGAGGGACGTTTCCAACGTCGTTTCCTTTTTTTCGAAATTGCGCGTGGAAAGCGAATTGTGCGACAAGAGAAAGGCTTTAGAATTCGTTTTGAAAAAAGTGGCTTTAAATTCGTCTTCTGTTTGAATAAGTTGTCGATCGAAAAAGGTGATGTTTTCATGCCCGGAGGAATTGTAGATAAAAGCATTGATTTGGACGAGTTGTTGAAGAAAGAAGCGGGAAAAGGTTCGCAAGGCGATTCTTTCAAGCAACGGCTTTCCGACGCGTACGCAATGATTTTCAACACCCTGCAGGAGTTGAAGGAAATAAAAGCGAAAGGCGATTTCGGCGCGTTAAAACAAGCGAAGAGCGAGGTTTACGAAGAAGCGATGAAGTGCAAAATCACTTCCGACGAATTGAAGGACTTTCTCGATTTTCTGGGCGAAAGCGATGGAGCCGGGGAAGGGTCGCAGCGAAGGCGCTATCGGCGATAGAACGGTGTTTTCTTGATTGTTTTGAACCTCAAGGCTTACAAGGAATCTTCGGGCGAAAACGGTTTGAAGCTCATTAAAACCGCCTATTCGGTTTCCAAAAAAACCAAAAAGAAAATAATCGTTTGCCCTGCGCCGACGCAGTTGCATTACGCCAGAAAAAACTCTACCCCCAACTTCTGGTTTTTCGCGCAGCATGTAGATGCAAACGAGCAAGGGACTTTCACCGGAACAGTCACTTTGGAAGAGATTTTGGAGCAAGGTTGCAAAGGAACGCTGTTGAACCATTCGGAAAAGAAAATTTCTTTCGAGCACGCCCGTTTGGTTGTTGCGAATGCCAAGAAGCTGGGTGTGAAAACAATAATTTGCGCCGACAGCGTTGAGAAAGGGATTCTTTTCGCGCAGTTGAGGCCTTGGGCTATTGCTGTCGAGCCTCCAGAGCTTATCGGAAGCGGGATTAGTGTTTCCAAAGCGCGGCCTGAAGTTGTCGAAAACGCAGTGCGCAAGATAAAGGCGATGGACAAGAGAATAATCGTGCTTGTGGGCGCGGGCGTTTCAAACGCCGAAGACTACCGAAAATGTTTGGAGTTGGGCGCCGAAGGGGTTTTGCTCGCAAGCGCTTTCGTGAAAGCAAAAAACCCGCGCGAGTGGCTGCAGTCGCTTGCAAACGTGAAGGCCTGAAATCTGACGCAAGGTTTTTAACTTTTCGCCATTCCGCTTTATAATTTTTGCCCGCTTTCTAAATGCAGAATTTCAGGCGTTTAGCCTGCACTATAAAATTTTAGGAGCCCCCCACCGGAAGGTTTTAGTCAATGGATTTGGAAAAAGCGTTGTTAGGCTTGGGCGTTTTTTATTTCCTCGTTTTTTTCAGCGGAGGGCTTTTGGAAAACGAAGGTTTGCTGTTGATGGCTTTGGGAATAGGCGTGTATTATTGGGTTTCAATCCAGTCTTGACTGTCGTTTTTCGCTTCACGCATTCCTGACGTTCGAAACCAGCGCCGGCGCGGAGATTGCGAGGGTTGCGGCAACTATTATGAGGACGATGCTTACCGCGTCGAGGTTCGGAATGCCATTCAAAAACGAAACCAAGGCAAAGCCGGCCAGGTTTCCCGCCA
>OBEQ010553848.1_pt1 | contig 12323 bp, 10 predicted proteins | sample 1670901 | NCBI WGS metagenome assembly OBEQ01 (sample SAMEA104232315, study PRJEB22302) | groundwater metagenome | biome: forest; feature: aquifer; material: groundwater | place: USA | collected 2011-08-07 | depth 5.4 m | reverse complement strand
GCACTGCCTTTCCAGAGCGAATCCTTCGACTGCATAATCTGCACAGAAGTATTAGAGCATCTCCCGGATCCGATCAGCGTCCTCAAGGAATTCAGGCGTGTTCTTAAAAAAAGCGGGATGTTGTTTCTCACCACGCCATTTCTCGTCCCCCTGCATGAAATGCCCAACGATTATTACCGCTATACGCCGCCCGCGCTCCACTATATGGCGAAACAAGCTGGACTTACTGTCGAGAATATCGTTGCAAAAGGAGGTTACTCCGCGTTTGCCTTGCTGCAGATGCAATTTCTTATGTCAAAATTCTGGCAGGTCATTTCACGAGTAACACATCTACGCTTTTATCATCCCTTGAACCCCATGGTTTTCATATTGATTGTTATGCCACAGCTTCTTTATTTGAAATGGTGGAAAAAAAATAGAGCACGTCAAAAAAATACTTTTCAAACAGCGCGGTATGATAAATTGGGTCATGTTACGCTAGGATATGTAACAACTTTATTGAAGTTATAACGTAAGCTTCAACGTTCCATTCGTGATCTCCAGCAATAACTGGAATGGCAGACAGCAGGGCTTTGAAGTAGTCACGATACACCATGTCGCAAATCGACGCGATCTTGAGGGATGCCAACGCCGGCATTAAAGTCGTGGAAAGCTTGTTACGAAGGCCTCGATGTTTCGGATCTCAAATGTATGAAGGAACTTGAGGTCGAGAACAGCAAGTCTAGGCGCAAGTTTGTAGGGCTCTACATGAAGAACCATACAAACTAATCTCACCCACAGCAACATGCCTTTGGTATTTGGACCACTTTGACAAGTATGAATTTTCTTTGAGCATTTTTCAAACTTTGCAGATCTAAGTCAGACAAGCTGCAAGGCCTGACCTCCGCTGCGCACGCTAAAGAGGTTTTCTGCATTTCCTACTGCACTAAGCGATAGTCGATAAGAACCCTGGCGTAATTTTCAGCCAGGCGATTCGCTCCTTCGAGCGTGTAATGGGCAAAGTCTACGAACCACGCGCGATTGTTGTTGAAGACAGTATCGTTATCAGCCAGATACACGCTTTCCTCTTTAGCTACCTCCCGGATCGTCTGGTTGTATGTCTTGTGATGCGCGATGAACTCACTATGAAGTGGGTATTTGACAACGTTGTTGTATGGTTTAAAACCCATGTGCAGTCGAAAATACTCTTCAGATTCCTCCAATGGCTGGGTTCCGAGGATAACCTGGACCCCGTTTTTCTTTGCTAGTGTAACAAATGAATGCAGGTTGCGTTTATATGCTGCGTGTGCACCCGATGGCGGTTGATCGCCGTAAGACACCCGCTGAATCCTGTACCTACTGTCATATTTGTACTCTAAGTTCTGGAGTCTTTTTTTTGTCAACCAGTAAAGCTGAAAATGTTGTAAAAGTATATTGGATAAGGAATGGCGCGAACTGAGATTGGCTAAGGTGTAGGCACCGTGTGAATACTTGTTCGCGTAGTCAAAGGTGATTCCGGGGAAGTATGCTGCAGTAAGGTCATTGGCATTTTCGCTGAGGATGACGATATCCGGTTCCCAAGAGAGAACCTGGATAGACAACAGAATCAGACAATGTGGGGTGGCATAGGCCGGATTACCCACATTGATCACTTCGATGTTGTTTCTCGCGAAATGCTCGCGCAATTTTGTTTGAAGAAGTAAAGGATAGTGAGTCCCATGTTTCTCCATAACCTCATTGTTTGCGGTTGTGGAGCCACCGAAAGTCACGATGCGTATGGTTCCAGGGGCCTTGCGCAATGGGTAAAGCTCCTTGTGTACTGAGGAGATGAAGCGCTCCCCGTCTTTTTCCACATATAGCGGAAATCCAAAGGTTAGAAAAGGGACAATGAGTTTTGCGTTCCTGATCTGATTGCGATGATTGGAAAAGAAACCGACGCCAACCACGGCATCCCGGATTCGGACACCGACCTCTGCGGCAAGCAGGGTGAAGACAACCGAGCCGAGAACCACAATGAACTTCAGCTTTGCATTGCTCACGGTAACCTCACGTTAATTATCCTGGGTAATTATCCTAGGAGGTTTCAAGTTCCAAATACAACAGGGTAGGTTAATCTCAGTTGCGTAATGATTGCAGTTTCCAAGAGAAAGACGCTCAAGAGGTTGTCATTCGGGGCTCTAACGATACCGGTAAGGCGCGTTCCCTGGCCACGCGGCGGTAACATACGGGGATATCGTCCGAACATTGCTATGTGTGTAATCAATCGTATCTTCAGCCTGTCCGGAGAACTGATTGCCGAATCCGGACGACTTATCCAAAAAGCATGAATCAGTCACGAATTTCACACCAGGCCAGTGGGGTCTACTCCATCGGCTTTTAGCGCGCGCCCGGTGATCATGAGCATATCGCATTGTCAAACAGTTTGGCGCTGCCTTCTTGGCGCGTTTGCCCAGGTTAACTGCTTAGCGAACCGCTTAAAACAGCGTATAGATAAAGGGCGCCAACGGTGAGCCACCCAGCACAACCAGCATTCCGACAAACAGAAGTGTGATGATGATGGGCAAGAACCACCATTTTTTATTGTTTCGGAGCCAGCTTATCGTTTCGCTGATTATGCCCGGTTGGCGGGTTTGTGCCTGCCGGGCAAAGTCGTCGGCAAGCTGTTTGGAATCTCTGTCGGATTTATTTGACATCGCGCAAACCTCCGTGCGTTTAAAACTGTCTGAGGTAACGTGACGATTCAATATTAGCGTCACGCTTAACCCAATATGTTGTGGCTTTGTGATCGATGTGTCGTTGCATGGCATCATACCCAAACGCACGCATGATTAATCCGATGGGAGTCAACACGATATAGTATATAAAAGAAAACATTACATGCGATAGCGTCCAGCCGATTGGATATACCAGATACATGAAGCCGAGATATATGGGTCGCCGGAGTGGCCGGAGCAGGTAGTAGGCTGTGCCAAGCACGGCGCCAATCGCCCACAAGGCATTGGCAATATAGGTGGTGCCCGATTTCCAGTAAACTACTCCCCCAATCAGCAAAAAGAATAGAAACAGAATCAAACCAAACCATCTCAGGTCGCGTTTTGATGGGTTCAGATTGATGTCAATGATGGCCATAATGAAACTCCAGCAATAATTCAGGATACTACGTCGACATGCGATAACCCGGGATTAAGTCTATTTCTCATATCGATGTTCGATAGAGTCGAGGAAGTCATATCGTTTCCTCTCGGTTTCTGGCCAATCATGACGAAAAATCCGCCTTCTTTCTGACCGGCACTGATAATTTCAGTGGCTTGAACGACGAAGTGATCCAGTTTGGATCCGCGAGGTTGCGGTGTAAACAGGCTGATGCCGTCAAGTCCATCGTCATCCGGCCTCATCGCCGGGATACCGCGCACGAATTGAATCCCGTTATTGTCAAACCAGCGAAGCACCTCGCCAAAGTCATGTTTGGATTCGTGCGGATGGCAATACTGATCGGCAAACCAGGCTCGGCGTTTGTCTGCGCTGACGCCGCCCTTGCGCAGAATGGGATCAATCCATTTAGCGCGACCCTGGGTCAGGCGAAATAAACCGCGGCGTAAATCGGTAAACAGGCGTCCATAAGTATTATAGAGTCCGATCACGATGTAGCCACCTGGTTTAACCAGCGGGAGCAGGCCTTGGAAGCCGCCATAGGGATCCGCGGTATGATGCAGTACACCGTTGCACAGAACCACGTCGAACTGTTCTGGCTTGAAAGCCGGTCTGAACAGGTTCATCTGCATGAATCGAACCCGTCCGAGATCGTGTTCAGACCTGAACGCCTCGCCCAAACGCAGTGAATTAAGGCACATATCGGTACCGATCACCCGCCGGCAGGAAATGCCCAGAAAATTGGTCAGTTGTCCGGTACCGCAACCAACTTCCAGTACCGTGGCATTGTAAGGGATAGTTTCGTCAAGTCGCCGCGCGTAGAGACCACGACGGGACTTTTCAATCAATGAACTTATCGAATCATGATCGTCATAATTAGGGAATGGCGTCTCTTCATAAAATGCCTTCACCATTTCCGTCACGTCGCCCGATTCGCTTATTTTGTCATGCGGCCAGAAGAGCTGGGGGATATTGTCAGTTACAGGGAAAACGTGCTGACATTGTTTACAGGTGAGTTTTTGCTTGTCCCAGCGTAATTCGGCACGACAACAGGGGCTAACGAGAAGGTTTTTCAGTATGTCGTTTGAATTGTCGACCTCGCTGGAGGATACAGACGCCGGCTGGGCGGTTTTAGCCAAAATGAATCGACCCATGCATAGCATGTCGATATCGGACGACATAAATGTTGCATAGGCTTCGCGCGGCGAGCACACAATAGGATCCCAGCCCAGATTGAAGCTGGTATTTACCAGTACCGGACAGCCGGTTTTTTGGTGGAATTTCACCAAAAGTTTGTGCAACAGGGCATTCCGCTGTCGGTCCACGGTCTGTATGCGGGCCGAATAGTCGACGTGTGTCACCGCTGGAATCACGGAACGTGTCTGCTTTAATTTGTCGATGCCCTTGGCTTTGGACAATTCAGGCGGTATGGGCTTTCGCTTATTGTCATCGACCGGGGCAACGATGAGCATATAGGGGCTTTCCTGTCCCGGCTTGATCCCGAAGTATTCGTGGGCATGGTCTGCGAGAACGATCGGTGCAAAAGGACGGAATCCCTCGCGGAATTTGACCTTGAGATTCACCGCGGATTGCATTTCCGCATTGCGGGCATCGGCGAGAATGCTACGTGATCCCAAGGCTCGGGGACCGAATTCCATCCGCCCTTGGAACCAGCCGACAATATTTCCTGAAGCGATCGCATCGGCTACCTGCTCGGTCAATTTATCCTCATCATCAACCCGGGTATAGGTGGCCTTCTCGGATTTCAGGAAAGATTCAATCTCATCGTCACTGTAGCTGATTCCGAGCAGTGATCCGTGCTGATGATCCGACGCAACGGGGGTGCGTTTGTTGTCCAGTAACTGATACCACGTGAAGAGCGCCACACCGAGAGCGCCTCCCGCGTCGCCTGCGGCAGGTTGTATCCATATATTTTCAAACGGACCTTCCCGGAGAATCCGTCCATTCCCCACACAATTCAGCGCTACACCGCCGGCCAGACAAAGGTTTTTCATCCCGGTCGTTTTATTTATATGACGGGCACAGCGCAGCATGATTTCTTCGGTGACCTTCTGGATGGACGCGGCGATATCCATGTCGCGTTCCGTCAGCGTCGCATCCGGTTTTCGTGGCGGTCCGCCGAAGAGGTCATGAAACTTCTTCGAGGTCATGGTCAGACCTTGGCAGTAGTTGAAATACGACATATCCATCCGAAAGGATCCGTCCTCTTTCAGATCGATCAAATTTTCCAGTATCAGGTCCGTATACTTTGGTTCACCGTACGGAGCCAACCCCATCAATTTGTATTCGCCTTCGTTGACCTTGAAACCGCCGTAGTAGGTAAATGCTGAGTAAAGCAATCCCACAGAATGAGGAAACCGCAACTCATGGGTCAATTCAATCTTGTTCCCCCGGCCTACGCCATAACTGGCGGTGGCCCATTCCCCTACCCCATCCAGGGTGAGGATCGCAGCTTCTTCGAAAGGGGAGGGGAAGAACGCGCTCGCGGCGTGTGACTGGTGATGTTCGGTAAAGATGAAACGTTTTTGATAGGAATTATTGAGGGCCTTGCGCATCTCGCGCGGCAAGTGAAGTTTCTGGCTGAGCCATTTCGGCATTGCCTGTAAAAAACTTCTGAAGCCTTGCGGCGCATACGCGAAGTAGGTCTCAAGAAGCCGGTCGAATTTGAGGAAAGGCTTATCATAGAAGCCGACATAGTCGAGATCTTCCGGGCTCAGACCCGCTTCCCGGAGGCAATAATCTATTGCATGTTTTGGAAACGAATAATCATGCTTCTTTCTTGTAAAACGCTCTTCCTGCGCCGCCGCCACAATTTTTCCATCAACTACCAGAGCTGCCGCGGAGTCGTGGTAGTAGGCTGAGATGCCAAGAATTGCGGTCATAGTTTTGTTCCAGCCATGGTAAGTGCCATATTTGCGTCAGACAAAAATTCTCGTACTTGAAGAACTATTCCCTGTTTGATCCTTTGTTGGAAATAGCTCGGGGACTGGTAATGGCGTACATGGCATCAGCAATTATCATCGAGGTTTATAGAACGATAAATGGACAACCGCAGCTTGCATGTAACTTTTTTATGCTTTCTTGTAGAATCGAGGCAACTATCTGTGGCTGGAACGGACCACGCTTTCCAGAAATCATGAAATTGTTCCGATGTTAGTTTATTTCTGCTCAGTGCAAGTCGTGTGCTGTGCAGGATACATAAGTTCAAAGTCAAAGGTTCGGGCGGAGAAGACATCCTCATTATTAACCTGGGCAGAAGTAACGTCAAGGTCTTCTGGCCGCATGAATCGATTGTAATCTTCTTGCCGGAGCCTGAAACGCCTGGCGAGCATGCGTATCGCCTCAGTTAAGTCGTTGAGCCGGTTCATGTAGTGACGCAGGACGATTGCGTCCCTGTCAGCCCGTGAGCACGCCGGACAGGAGGTCACCGGCCAGCTTAACCGCTGTAAAGTCGCTGCGAGCAGTTGGGCTCTCGCGCAAGCGAAAAACCTAATTTCGATGCAGGTTGTTTCGATCCACTTTTGTGGGGGAAGACCACGGCGCTATACGCGCCGTCGCTGAACCGCGATCCGTTCGGCGGCTGCGTGCAGTTGCATCGGAGGCGTCAAGAAATGGAAACTAACAGCATGGTCAGACTTGCGACACAAAAGGATGGTCTCCGCCAGCGACTTGCCCTCTGTTTGCTGCTGTCGGTGCTGTTGATCGTCCCCATCTGCCGCGCCCAGACGCCGCCCTTCACCAAGCTGTGGAAGGGCGAGGAGTTATGGCAGTTTGGTGGCAGCAAGTATGCCGGTGCCGCCGGCGAGTGGCAGAGCAGCCCCGGCTCCCTCTTCGGGTTCAAGTACTCCGGCAAAGGGCTGTTGCCGAAGCCGATTGAATTCATCATTCCCATCGGACAAACATTGCCGCTGGGCAGCAGCTACCGTCTGTTCGTCAAGAACTTCTATCTGGGCAAGATGGAAGTGACACTGGGCGACATCACTAAGCCGCTCAAGATCGTGCGCTACGACTGGACGCGGGGCGCAACCTTCGAGACCAACGCGGCCTTCGACAAAATTATTCTGCGCTACTTTCCCAGTGAAATCGTTACCGATACCGGAAAGGCGCAGGAGCAGTACTATATCGTGCAGGGCGTCTTCCTCACCACCGAGACCGACAAAATCCCGATTGAGGCCGGTGAGATTGTCACGCTTCTGCCACAGGAGCAGCCGGCTTTGCACGCGGGCAACCTCCTGCAAAACGGCAGCTTCGAGGCCGGCCTGTACCCGTGGGGAAAGCAGTTCGGAATCAGCGCCGTTTACGACGCCACGAATCTGGACACGACCACGGTGGTTGACGGCAAATACTCGCTGCGGCTGCCGGTGTCCGGCCCGTTCGGGCTCGAAACCAAAATGATGCGGCTGCCGACAAACAAGCGCTACACGCTTTCGTTCTACGCCAAAGCCGACGCGCCGCTCAATCTCTCGGCTACTGTGCGCGGGCTGAGCGAAGAATTGAAAAATTATGCCGACGGCGGCTTGTCCTTGCAGACCCCTGTGGGTAAGGAATGGAAGCGGTATTCCGTCACCGGCAAGATCAAAGATCTGCCCGGCTTTCTTTACACGCTGATTTTCGAGGGCAAGAGCCAAGCTCCCACCACGCTCTGGCTGGATGGCCTGCAATTGGAGGAAGGCGCGCTGACCAATTTCAGCCCCTCCTCCAAGACCGAAGTGGGCTACCTCTCCCACACGACCGGCAACATCTTCCACGAAAAAGAACCGGCCCAGGTGGATTTATTCGTCTACTCCGCCGCCCCGCAAAACGAAGCGACGGTGAGCTATCGCATCATTGACTACTGGGGTCGCGAAGTGGACAAGGGCGACGCGAAAATCGCGTTGGCCGACCGCTCCGGACGGAGTACGTTGTCGCTCTATGCCGGCAAGCGGGGCATCTTCCGCCTGCTGCTGACGGCGGGTGACAGCACCTCGGAGATGGTGTACTCCGTCCTGCCGCCCAATCCGCATCTGACCAGCAAGTATCTCGAAGGGACGCTGGGGGTTGATACTTACTTCGACACGAAACAACTGGCCGTTCTGAAGCGGGCCAACTTCAACTGGGTCATTTCCAAGTTCATGGCCCGCTGGTACCTGGTCGAGCCGGAAAAGGGGCGGTTTGTGTTTGACGATCAGGCTCTCCAGAACGCCGACAAGGCGGGCATGATGGTGCTGCTCCAACCGCTCAACCCGGATTGGGGAATGCAAGACTGGCTCAAGCCTTTGTGGAAGCCTAAAGGGGGCGCCGCGTGGACGACAAAAGCGGAGGGCATGCGGGCCTGGGGCGAGTTTATATCTCGTCTCACCGAGCGCTACAAGCCTTACGTCAGGTACTGGGAGATCGAAAACGAGCCGCCGTACTCCGCGGAAGAGTACGCGCAGCTTTTGAAGATCGCACGCGCTGCCATCAAAAAAGCCGATCCTGATGCGATGATCGTCGGCTTTTCCGGCAGCGGTTACTCGCCGGACTGGTTCGAACAGGTCACTCAACTCGTCGGCCCGCAAAGCTTCGATGTCGTCTCGGCGCACTTCTACGGCAGCGACCCCGCCACCCACCAGAGCTTCGCCGCGTTCCTGAAGAAGTACGTCAAGCCGGGCTGGAACACCGAAACCGGCACCACCTGTCCCAGCTTTTTCACCACCCTGCTTGAATTCGAGGCGTTGCGCCAGAAAGACTACGCGCAAAACTTGCAGGAGGCGATCCACGTCCAGACGCTGAACAACGTCCAGAACTATCTCACGACGCTCTCGCTGGGCCGCATGGAAAAATACTTCTATTACTTCGCCCGCTTCTCCAACAGCGGTCCCTCGCAGCCGACCAGGTGGGGCGGCAATGGCAAAGAGCTGGTCGAATACGACGGCAGCTTGCGCGCCAACACGGTGGCGCTCTCGATAGCGAGTCATTTTCTGGATGGCGCGAAGTACTCCGGCCCGGCGGCGCTGGACGAGGGGCTGGAAGCGCATCTCTATCGCAAGGGAGAGGGCGCGGTCGGCTTCGCCTGGGCCAAAGAGGGCCGCACACTGGCGCTCACAGTGCCGGCAAACAGCGGCCTCCAGTTCTACGACATCATGGGCAATCCCGTGGCGGGACAGAAAGTACTCGTGGGCAACAGCCCGGTGTATTTCACAACGGCGGGCGATGGTAAAGCCGCATTGAACCAGTTGCAAGTGGAAGCGGCGCGGAAATAGTCGAGGAGATTCCATACGAATCTTTTGCGCACTTCACAAGTCCTTGCCGCGTGGGCAGGGCGCACCCTACGCCATTTTTGAGATGGAGCGAGAGATCGACTGCACCGCTGATTACTGAAAGCCGAGTTTCTCAGCAACCTGCTAGTCAATGGTCGTATTCTTGATGACGATACCCCGAATCAACGCTTTCCGACTTTCTTCTTGTCGGTTTCGTGTGCGAAGTCCATAACAGTCCTGCCGAGCGCCGCCGCGTAGACGGCATGTGTAAAAGCCGAGAGGTGTCGATGCCCATGTGGCACGTGAAATTCGGCCACACCATTATACTCGGTGAAAACATCCTGGCTCGCCAAGTAGGCATCGGCGTGTTTGCGGAGAAAGGGCACCATCTCGTCTGGTACTGAACTTTTAAAATGCCTGGGCGTGGCCAGCTCAGGCAAGTCCATTATAACCAAACGTATTCCATTGGCCTTGCATACCTCGTACATCCGTGCGATCAGCGCCTGCATTAACTCCCGTTCCACACCCGTCATCTGGCCAACCGGGATGGCATACTCAAGGGCGGCCTGTTCTTCATCTGCCCGCTTGTTTTGGCGGCGCAGCGAGTTGGCGATGGTATTTATCGTAATACTGAAGGCGTACGAATGTTCGCTCAGCCAGCGGAGAGGAGGGAGTGCATAATATATTTCTGAAATCCCGGCAAACGGGGCATGTTCGCGTTTTGCCACTTCCAGGCGGCCCGATTGCAGTTTGTAGAGACCGGCGCGGACGTTGTCGCGGAAGTCGTTGGCATACAGCCCGTACACCACCACATCCGGGCGATAACGCAGGCCCTCGCTTTCCAGGAACGCCAGCACTTCCGCGGTGCCGAAACCCGAAATTCCCATGTTGAAGACTTCTGCATCCAGCTTGCGGTGCCGTAGGTAGTTTTCCAGTCCTGCGGAGTAGGTCTCGTCCTGACGGACTTCGTAGCCTTGGGTTTGGGAGTCGCCCAGCGTTATCACGCGTAAACGTCCGGCAGTTTTTGCATAGGGGTAGTCTCGTTCGTCACGGAAACCCTGGGCATTAATGGTGAATTTCCAGCGACCGTCTACGCTTTCGTGCCAGAACACCGTGTTGGGTCGGGTTTTACGCAACACGAACGACCCGTAATCGGCCTTGGTATGGTAGCGGGGGAAGAGCGTAATGCGTTCCGCGAAAAACACCCGCGCCACCAACTCACACGCAAGACCGGCCAGGATCAGCGATAGGATGATGGGGATTAGAGTTTTTTTAAGGAAGCCGCTTTCGCGCGTCATAATTTGAAGGTAGCGTGATTTTGCGCCTCTAGTCTACTACGCGATCCAAATGCTGACTACAGTCGGCACGTATCTGCAAGTCAGTCTATACGTCTTGTCCGTAAGGCTGTGTGTTCTAACTATGACTTCCGAGCTCCGGCTAAGTGGCTGAGGGCTGCGAGCGGTTACCCGGCCTGAAAAAGCCGTTTCTGCATTTTTGTGTTACGCTTCATTGATTCATTACCGCTTTTCTCTTTCTGGCTGTCCTTCGGATAGACTTAACCCATCGCCGGGTGTAGTTCCCTACATACCATATTCAAGGTAAACTTGAAATTGTTGTTGGAAACAAGCCGATTTTTGTCAAGTGAACGGCTTGATTATATTTAAGCATACGCCCGGATGGGCAATTGATTCAGACCGGGGGGCGCGTGAAAACTGTTTTGTTGGATTATCTTCGCTGTCCCGATTGTCATGCAACTTTCACGATGCTTTCGGATGTCGAGTCACCCGTCACCCTTGTTCCCGAGGAGATTGCCTCTATTAGATCAAGAGGCAAGCAACGGTCGCAATACGAAACTGAAATCCTTGAAGGTGAACTGACCTGTCAAGGTTGCAAGACTTCCTACCCCATCCGGAAAGGAGTGCCCAGGATTTACCGCGGCGCTGATAAAGATTTTCCCGCCAAGGCGAAGCGATTGGAGGCTGGCGCGGAGCAGGCGAATCCCAAGGATGAACGCAAAGTCCAGGATCTTTTCAGTCGTGAATGGGAGCCTTTTGATTACGAGAAACAGACCATCTGGCATTGGACGCTCGATCAGCGTATCGCCACTTTTTGCGAGGAGGTAAGGGTTGAGACACCGGAAGTCCTCAGGGGTCGGCTGATGGTGGATGCGGGTTGCGGATCTGGCATTCTGTCCATGAATCTCGCAAAAAAATACGGTATTGAAATAATTGCCATGGATATGTCTTATGTAACAGAAAGGGCATTCACGGCTTCGCGGTCAAATCTTTGCCATTTTGTGCAGGGTTCCGTTCTTTACCCCCCGATAGCGGAAGGGGTCGCCGATCTTACCCATTCGCACGGCGTGCTGCATCATACCTACGATACACTTACTGCATTCAAAGCCATCGCGCGCCTGACGCGACCGGGCGGTCAATTGTACGTTTGGCTGTACGGCAAGAAGCGCGGATGGAATCGGATCAAGTACATGGTGATACGGGCACTTCGTTTCTTCATTTCACGGATGCCCCGCTGGCTTCAACAGATCGTTATCTATGCATTAATTGGTTTTCATCTCGTGATCCGGAGTTTGAAACGCCTGTTTGGCATGCGTCTCGCACCGATTAACTCATTGGGTCAGTTCCTGGTCGTGACACGTGACCGCTACACCCCCCTGCACGCCCATGAACACACTGAACAGGAGGTTATCGGCTGGTTTAGAAACTGTGGCTACGAGAAGGTCAGTCGTCGCACGGATTGGAAGACCTTTTACATGTTTGTCGATTCGACTGACCTTTCGATTATCGGGACGAAGCGTTGACCCCATACACGCAATGCATACGTACATTGTGAATATTTGCGTAGAGAGAAAACGATCGCATCTGGCGCTGCACTGTTAAACTTATTCTCCTCGATTCCATGTGCGGCATAAGCGGTCTCTTGTATTACTCGGCTTCG
>OBEQ012117133.1_pt1 | contig 12324 bp, 4 predicted proteins | sample 1670901 | NCBI WGS metagenome assembly OBEQ01 (sample SAMEA104232315, study PRJEB22302) | groundwater metagenome | biome: forest; feature: aquifer; material: groundwater | place: USA | collected 2011-08-07 | depth 5.4 m | reverse complement strand
GTACGAAGAGAGAGTCCTCTCGGTCGAGCGCGAAGACGACGGTGTATTCGCGATCGAGACGCAGACCGCGCGCGATTCGCGGCGGGGGCGTCACGCGCGCCACGTCGTCATGGCGATCGGCTACTACGACCATCCCGTCATGATCGGCGTGCCGGGCGAGGACCTGCCGCACGTGCATCACTACTACGGCGAGCCTCACCCGCACTACCGCCAGCGCGTCGTCATCGTCGGCGGCGGGAACTCCGCGGCGGAGTCGGCGCTGGAGATGTTCCGCGCGGGCGCGCACGTGACGATCGTGCATCGCGCGTCGGCGCTGAAGTCCACGATCAAGTACTGGGTGCGGCCGGACATCGAGAACCGGATCAAGGCAGGCTCGATCGCGGCGCGGTTCGACCATCGCGTGAAGGAGATCCGGCCGACGTCGGTCGTGATCACCCGGGCGGGACCGACGGATGGAGCGCGAGGCTTTCAGACGAGCGAAACCGAAGAGCTTCCCGCCGACGCCGTCTATCTGCTGACCGGCTATCGCGCCGACGAGGATCTTCTACGTCACGCCGGTGTCGCGCTGAACGAGCGCGATGCGCCCGTACACGACCCGGAGACATTTGAAACCAATGTGCCGGGGCTGTTCGTCGCGGGCGGCGCGATCGCCGGCGTTGATACCGGCACGATCTTCATCGAGAACGGCCGTTTCCACGGCGAACAGATCATCGAGGTCATCGCGCGCCGTAGGTAACGCGACATTCAAATAATTGGCGTTCCCCGGCGAGCGGCCGCGAAACGTTGCGCTTTTGGGAAAAACTCACTGTGCAGCTCGTCACACCGCACTAGAATAGTTCGCAGTTCGTCCCCGGGGAGGCAGTCATGCGTCGCCAGTCGGTAGCGATCGTGGTGCTGGGTCTTGTCACCGCGCTCAAAGGGGCGCCCACGCCCGCACCGGCGCCAATCGACGTCACCGTGCACGAAGGGACGTCGATGTCAGTCGCCGTGGCGCCTGACGGCCGCACGCTGGCCGTCGATCTGCAGGGCAGCATCTGGACGTTGCCGGCCACGGGCGGCACGGCCACGCGCATCACCGACATTTTCAACGACGCGCGTCAGCCTACGTTTTCTCCCGACGGCAAATGGATTTCCTTCTTCGCCTACCGTGACGGCGGATACGACCTCTGGGCCATCGCACCCGACGGATCGAATCAGCACAAGTTGACGTGGGGCGCGTTCGACGATCGCGAACCGACTTGGTCCCACGACGGCACGCGCGTCGCCTTTTCGTCGGATCGCGGCAGCCCGCTCGGCGGCGACTACAACATCTGGACGCTGGACGTCCGGACCGGCGCATTCCGGCAGCTCACGAAGCATTCCGCCGACGACTACATGCCGTCGTGGTCGCCCGACGACACAGAGATCGCGTTTGCATCCACGCGCGAGGACGGCCAGTCGGTGTGGGCGGTGAACATCGCCGACGGCACCGAACGAAAAGCGGCGAGCGCCGGCGGCCGCGTCGATGCGCCGTCGTGGGGCGCCGGCGGCCAGATCGTTTATCACGTGACGACCGGCGGAGGGCGCGGCGGCAGCGGAGGCGGTCCGGAATCGTCGCGCTACGAAATCGCCGGCAAGACCATCACCGGCGGCGAGAACGTCTTCGCCTTCCGCGCCGCGTGGGCGGACGCGAAGGATTTTTACTACGTCTCGGACGGCAAGATTCGGAAGCGCAGCGTTGACGGCGGCAGCCCGCAGACCGTCGAGTTCAGCGCGACGCTACAAGTCACGCGCGCGGCCGCGGCCTACACGCGGCGCAAACGCGACTTCACGTCGACGACGCCGCGTCAGGTGCTGGGCGTTGTCCGCCCGGTGATTTCGCCTGACGGTAAACAGATCGCCTTCGCCGCGGTCGGCGACATCTACGTCATGCCGGTTGGCGGCAAGCCGGTCAACCTCACCAGGGACCGCGCGCTCGACACCGATCCCTCGTGGTCGCCCGACGGCACGCAGCTCGTCTATTCCTCGGACAAAGACGACGAGCACCTGCAGCTCTGGATCCGCGACATGCGCACCGGCCAGAGCCGCAAGGTGACGCACCTGACGACGCAGCCGCAGGGGGCGAGCTTCTCGCCGGACGGGAAGCGCATCGTGTTCTTCAACGTGGACGGCATGTGGCGCGTGGCGCAGATGTCGGTCCTCGACGTCCCCACCGGTGTCGTGACGAAGATCCACGACACGCTCGCGCAGCCGGGGACGCCGACCTGGTCGCCCGACGGCACGCGCATCGCGCTCGCCGAGGTGGCGCCGTTCACGAGGCGGTTCCGCGAGGGGACGAACCAGATCTTGACGATTCCGGTCCGGCTGAAGCCGGACACTACCGGAACCGCCGATCCCCCGTCTTCGGTCGTGTCCGGCTTTAGCCGGACCGACGAAGGAGACAAGTGGTTCGCGCCCGAGCCGCTGCTATCCATCGACTCGCGCGGCGGATGCGGACCGGTGTGGTCGCCCGACGGCACCAAGATGGCGGCGATCTACGAAGGCGTGCTGGCGGTGTGGCCCGTGTCGCCGGCCGGCGAGCCGCTCGGCCCGCCGCGACGGATCACGAACGAGAGCGCGCACGCGCCCAGTTGGAGCGGCGACTCCCGTCACATCCTCTATCAGTCGATGGACAAGCTGCGGATCATCGACGTCGAGCGCGGAGACGTCCGCACGGTCCCGCTCGATCTCAAGTACGTCCCCGCGATTCCGACGACGCGCCTGCTCGTGCACGCGGGGAAGCTCGTGGACATGAAGAGCGCCGCGTCGCGGGCGAACGTCGACATCGTGATCGAGGGCAACACGATCACCAGCGTCGTCCCGCACGCCGACGCCAACCACGCCAGCGGCCAAGTCGTGGACGCGTCCAACCTGACGGTGATGCCGGGGCTGATTGAGTTCCACTCGCACCTGCAGCCGGATTTTGGCGAGTCGCAGGGACGCGCCTGGCTGGCCTTCGGCATCACGACGGTGCGAAGCCCCGGGAACACGCCGTACGAGGCGGTCGAGGAGCGCGAAGCGAGTGAAGCCAACGTCCGTCCCGGCCCGCGCGTATACGGCACCGGCTATCTGATGGAGTGGCAGCGCGTGTACTACAAGATGGGGATCGCGATCTCCAGCGTCGCGCAGTTCGAGATGGAGCTGCAGCGCGCGAAGGTGCTGCAGCACGATCTGATCAAGAGTTACGTACGCCTGCCGGACCTGCAGCAGAAGCGCATGGTCGAGTTCGCGCACAGCATCGGCATTCCCGTCGCGACCCATGAAATCTTCCCGGCGTCGTTTGTCGGCGTCGACAACACCGAGCACACCGGCGCCACCAGCCGCCGCGGCTACTCGCCGAAGATCGCCACGATGAGCCGCAGCTACGAGGACGTCGTGCAGTTGTTCGGCAAGAGCCAGCGGATCTTCTGCCCGATGATTTCGCCGAGCGGCACCCGCAAGCTCCTCGACCTCGAGCCCGATCTGGCCAACGATCCGCGCTTCAAACTGTATCCGGATTGGATTCGGGAGCAGCTTGTCTCACGTCAGATGAACGCCTTCGCCGCGACAGTCGATCCGGCAGGTGGCAGCGGGAAGATGGTGCTGGACGTCATGCGCGCCGGCGGGCTCGTCGTCGCCGGTACCGACACGCCGAATGCGATCAACCTGCACGGCGAGATCACCGCCTACACCATGGCGGGCATGACCAACTACGAGGCGTTGAAGGCGGCGACGGTGAATCCCGCTCAGGCGCTCGCGCTCGACGCCGGCACGATTGAAGCCGGCAAACTCGCCGATCTCATCATGATCGACGGGGATCCTCTGGCGAACATCGCACACACCCACAACGTGCGCCGGGTGATCGCGAACGGCCGTCTGTACGACATGGAGCAGTTGCTCAACCGCGGGGCGGCACCGACGCTCTCGACGCAGCCCGCGCGGCCGAACATCGCCGTCCGATAACTCAGTAACTCCGCCCGCTTCCAAGGAGGGTGACCGTGAATACGTTGCGCATCGTGGTCCTGATCGCTCTGGCGTCTCTCGTCGGTTCCGTCGCATTCGCCCAGCAGGCCTCGATCGTCGGCGTCGCAGTCGACGCCACCAAGGCCGTGCTGCCAGGCGTCAACGTCACCGCCACCGATCAGGCGGCCGGCCGCCAGTTGATCGCGGTGACGAACGAAAAGGGGGAGTACCGGCTGCTCAACGTACCGCCCGGGACGTACACGCTGCAGGCCGAGCTCTCGGGGTTCACCACCGTCGCCCTGCGCGACGTGGAACTCCTCGTCGGCCAGAACGCCAATATTACGCTGACGATGAAGCTTGCGCAGGTGAGCGAGACGGTCACCGTCCTCGGCGAGTCGCCGCTCGTCGATACGACATCGTCGCAGGTGTCGGGCAACGTCGATCGGCGCCAGATGGAAGAGCTGCCCTTGCAGGGGCGCAACTGGATGGAGCTCTCGAAGCTGATCAAGGGCATCACGGCCAACGATGTGAGCAATACGCCGGGCGTCAGCCGCGACGACGACTTCCAGCTGAATCTGGACGGCCAGCAGATTACGCAGAAGGTCGCGGGCTCGGGTTTCGGCCAGCCGAAGTTCAGCCGCGAAGCGATCGCCGAGTTCCAGATCGTCACGGCGTTCGACATCACGCAGGGCCGCTCGTCGGGCATTCAGGTGCAAGCCATCTCGCGATCCGGGACGAACACGGTGTCGGGCAGCTTCTACGGGTTCTTCCGTGACGACAAGTTCAACGCCCCCGATGCCGTCGCCAACAAGGTGCTGCCGTATCAGAACCAGCAGGTCGGCGGGTCGCTCGGCGGGCCGATCAAGAAGGACAAGATCCACTTCTTCGCCTCGTATGAATACGAGCGGGAGCCTGGCACGCTGGTCGTCACGAGTTCGACTCTTCCGGGCCAGAGCTTCGACGTTCCCTACAAGAATAGCCAGAAGAGCCTGCTGGCGCGCGTCGATGATCAGATCACGAGCAAGGATCGCCTGACTATCCGCGGATCGCGATGGGATCAGAGCAATCCGTTCGTCTCGCAGGGCGGCCATCCGTCGAACGCGTATGTCTCGACACAGAATGCGACGAACGTCAGCGCGATCTGGTCCAAGGTGCTGAGCGATACCAAAGTGCAAGAAGTCCGATTCGGGTACAACAATTTCGACTGGGCGCGCACTCCGCAGCCGGGCCAGAACACCATCGAGTACGACTTCGCCGGCGGCCTGAACGTCGGGAAGGCCTACAACTACCCGCAGCTGTTCCACCAGAACAACTTCGAATCGCGCTACGACCTGAACCTGCACAAGAACAGGCACGACCTCAAGATGGGCGGCGAGTTCATCTATGTCACCAATAAAGGCGACTGGTTCATCCAGCAGGTCGGTCGCATGATCTTCAACTCGAATCCCGCAAACATGAATTCGATCATCACCGGCGTCGATCCGTCGTCGTGGAACATCGCGTCGATTCCAAGCAACCTGGTGCGCGAATTCGATCAGAACTTCCACCCGAGCGACTGGGGCATCAACGTCCCGCGTCCGACCTGGGCGGCGTGGATCGGCGACAACTGGCGCATCAACAACGACCTGACACTGAATTACGGCGTCCGCTGGGACGTCGACTGGGGCGTCGCGAACCCGCCCGATGTCGTCCTGAATACGATTGCGATCAACAACAACGCCGGGGCGTCGGGTAAGGACATCCCGGGCCTGTCCGGCACCGACTTCGGGTTCAAGGACGGCATTCGCGACAACCGGAACATCGCCCCACGCGCGGGCTTCACATACAACGTCGGCGGCAAGAACGATCTCGTGGTTCGCGGCGGTACCGGGCTGTATTTCACCACGCCCGTGTCGAACATGACGTTCAGCCCGCAGATCTTCAGCCAGATGTACACGGCCGCGTTTCTGCCGCCCGCGAGCGGCAGGGGCGCCGACGGCTCGCTTTGGATCACCAATCCGGCCTGCGGCGTGACGACCTTTACGCAAGCCAAGGCCGTGAGCCCGGCGCTGGCGCAATCGCCGCGCGTCATCAGCCCGGACTACAAGAACCCATACACGTGGCAGAGCAGCATCGGCTTCCAGAAGCAGATCAACCAGGTGACCGGCTTCGAGCTCGATCTTACGCACTTCAACCAGTACCGAGACACGCGCACGATCGACCCGAACCTGTTCTACAACCCGGCAACCGGCTACAGCCAGAATCCCGCCGTGGTGAACGGAGTCGCCAATCGTCCGAACACGGCGTACTCCGGGATTGCGTATTTCGTCTCGACCGGTCATCGCGACCAGACGCAGGTGTCGATGGCGCTTAATCGGCGGTTCAAGAACAACTTCCAGGCCGGCTTCACGTACACCCGCATGATCTCGATGCACGACGATGGCAACATCGGGTACACGTCGGCGGGTCAGAACAATCAGTTCGACTACCTCAACGGCGAGTACGCGAACTCCACCGATCTGCAGGACAATACCGTGCGACTCTGGACGCTCTTTCGCTTCCCGTACGGCATCTCGTCGAGCGTCTCGTACTTCTACGGTTCAGGTCAGCGGTTTGCCGCGAGCATCGCCGGCGCGCCGTACGGCAAGCCGGGCACCAACCGCTTGAACCTGACCGCCGCCGGCGGCGCGGCGAACGCGATCGTGGTCCCGACGACCGCGACGCTCGCCAACGGCGACGTGATCGACATCGCGAGCCGGTTCGAGAACGCAACGACAATCAACTCCGGCGACACGATCGCGCGCAACGCGCTCGTGGGCCTGCCGCTGCACAAGGTGGATCTGCGGTTGACGAAGGACATCAAGCTGGTGGGCCGCACGAAGATCTCGCTCATCGGCGAGGTGTACAACCTATTCAACCACCATAACTACGGCAGCTACAACCTGACGCTCAGCTCGACGGCTCCCGCGACGACGGCGCTCTTTGGGCAGCCCGTGCAGAACGTCGGCAACGCCTACGTGCCGCGGCAGGCGCAGTTCGCGTTCAGGCTGGGGTTCTAGTAGGACAACCGGGGAGGGGACGTAGGGGGCCGACCTGTGTGTCGGCCCCTGCTGTTTCCGGCGGACACACGGGTCCGCCGCTACGCTTTCCGCGGTTTTCTCTGCGGCGCGCGATGTTCGGCGCTCTCCGATCCAGCTGTCGAACCACGTCTCGGCAGACGCCGCCAGATCCAAACGGTCGAATTCGCAACGGAACGGCGCATAAAGAAGTCAGTCTGCCTATTGACAAGCCCTCCGTGGCGGCTTACAAACGCAGACAATCTTGCGCGGCTCCACTCCACCATTCGAAAGGGGCGCAGTTCATGTCACAGACACGATGGGGTTTTCGGTTCGTCCTCGGGATCATCCTCGCGTTCGGGCTGTCGCCTGCGGCGTACGCGCAGCGCACGACGGGCGACATCACCGGCACGGTGACTGACGGCACGGGTGGCGTGCTGCCGGGTTCGACCGTCACCGCGGTCTGCGTGGACACCAGCTTCACCCGCGTCTCGATCACTGATTCGCAGGGCGGCTACCGGCTGTCCGAACTGCCCATCTGCGTGTACCGCGTCACGAGCGAGCTGGTCGGCTTCAAGACGGTCTCGCGCGAGGCGCCCGTCACGGCGAACGCAGTCGCCAAGGCCGACTTCAAGCTGGACGTCGGCACGCAGTCGGAGACGATCACCGTTGAGGGTGTCTCGGCGCTCATCGAGTTCTCGGACAAGCTGAACAACCGCGTGGACAGCCAGCGCATCGAGCAGATGCCGCTGAGCGGCCGCGACTTCAACTCGCTGCTCGGCATCACGCCCGGCGTGCAGCACGTACCCGGCGGCGGCTTCCTCGGCGTCAACGTCAGCGGCGCGCGGACGACGTCGAATAACTTCATGATCGACGGCATCTCGAACAACGACCGCTACTACGGCGACACCGTGCTCAACCAGACCGGCGTGGTCGGCGTGCCCGCGACGCTGGTGCCGATGGATGCCATCGGCGACTTCACGGTGCAGCAGACGCCGTCGGCGGAATATGGCGTCAAGGGCGGCGCCGCGATCAACGTGGTGATGAAGAGCGGCGGAAACGTCCCACACGGCACCGGCTACTACTTCCGGCACGACGACTGGACCGACTCGCCGAACTTCTTCGTGAAGCGGTCGGGCGGCTCGACGACGCCCGTGAAGAACCAGCAGTACGGCGGCACCGTCGGCGGGCCGATCAAAAAGGACAAGGCGTTCTTCTTCGGCTACTACGAAGGGCAGCGTCTGGCTGTGACCTCGCCGTACGACGTGCACGTGCCGAGCACGACGCAGATCGCCGCTGCGCGCTCGCGCATTGCGGCCGCGGGCCTCGCCGCCAACCCGATCGGCGAGGCGCTCCTCAAGTATTACCCGACCGATCCGACCGGGACGTTGCACGTCGGCGCGCCGAACGTCTCGAATATGTCCACCTTCTCGGTGAAGCTGGACCACCAGCTCAACGCGAACCACCTGGTCAACGAGCGCGTCTTCTACGGCAGCAACTTCCAGTCGGCGCCGGCCGGCAACAGCGGCGAGATCATCCCGCCCAACGGCCCGATCGACCTGTTCAACTCGGTGGCCGATCCGACGCGCGTCGCGCTCGTCGGCGTCGTGTGGAACGCGGTGCTGTCGAACCGCGCGCTGCTCGAGACGCGCTTCGGCTACAACTACATTTCGCAGACGATCGAGCCCAACAACAAGATCGATCCGGCGAGCCTCGGCATCAACACCGGCCCGCTCGGCGATGCGGATCTGGGCCTGCCGGGCGTGACGACGAGCTTCGGCCACGTCGGCGGCGTCGCGGGCTATCCGATCACGACGGCGCCCACGACATCGACGACGCTGTCCACGGCGCTCACGCAGACGCGCGGATCGCAGACGCTCAAGATCGGCGGCAGCTACGAGTACGCCTACAACCGCAGCGTGCGCAATCGGGCGCGCACGGCCTTTAACATCACCGGCAGCACGTCGGACGACACCGACGTACTCGTGGGCCTGCTGCTCGGACGGTTCGACAGCGCATCCCGCTCCTTCGGCAACAGCGAGCGGCACATGTATCAGAACTCGTTCGGCGTGTTCATCAACGACGAGTGGAAGGCATCGTCTCGCCTCACGCTCAGCGCGGGACTGCGCTACGAGGCCTTTATGCCGCTGACGGAGAAGAACAACCTTGTTGCGAACTTCTTCCCCGACCGCGGGCTGGTGCAGGTCGGCCAGGGCATCGACCGCCTGTACAACACGGACAAGAACAACTTCGGGCCGCGCGCGGGCCTCGCCTGGGACGTGACCGGCGACGGCAAGACGAGCGTGCGCGCCGGTTATTCGCTGACGTACGACGCGCCGCAGTTCGGCACGATCCATTCACCGGTGGCCCCCGGCGCCTTCGGGAACCCGCTGCCGAGTCTCGCGACGTTCTCGGTCGCGTTGTCGGGCGCGACGAGCAGGAAGCCCGATGCGGCGACGGCGACCTGCATCAACCCGAATAACTCCGCGGCCGGCGGCGACTACGTCTGCCTCCAGCCGGGTGTCTCCATCTTCGGCTCCTCACCCACGGGGACGCCGCCGTTCAACGCCTTCGCCGTGCCGACCGATTTCCAGTCGCCGAGATATCACTACTACCACCTGACATTCCAGCGCGAGCTCGCGCGCAACAACTCCGTCACCGTGTCGTACGTCGGCTCGCGGGGCGACGGCTTGATCTGGATCAAGGACATCAACGCGGCGCCGCTTGGGTCGTCGTTCACCGGCGCGACCGACCTGCTGCGCCCGTTCGCCAGCACGTTCCCGAACCTGCGCCGGATCTTCCAGCTGACCAACGACAGCAAGTCGTGGTACGACAGCGTGCAGCTCTCGTATCGCCAGAACAACTGGCACGGAATCAACACGTCGTACAACTACACGCTGGCCAACTGCCAGGACTACAACTCCGGCAATCGTGACACGACCGGATCGCAGGCGGACAACCCGTACGATCCGTCGGCCAACAAGGGGCCCTGCAATTTCGACGTGCGGCACAACTTCAACGTCGGCGGCAGCTACGCCATCCCGGGCGGTGAAAAGCTGGGCGGCGGCCCGCTGCAGATTGGCACCGTGTTCACCGCGCTCTCGGGCCGGCCGTTCACGCCGGGCGTCGGCACGTTCGACCGGTCCGGCCAGAACACCGGCTGGCTGCGCGCGGACTGTCTCGCCGACCCGATCTATAACTACGACCTCAACTACCTGTTCCCAGACGCCAACACGACGCGATCGGTCGTGACGAACGCCGCTCAGGCGTTTGCGACGGCGGCCAACGGCACACTCGGGTCGTGCGGTCGCAACAGCGGCCGGCGGCCGGGCCTGGCGCAGCTCGACATGAACATCCTGAAGGAGTTCAAGCTGCACGGGACCTCGAGGCTTCAGGCGCGGTGGGAAATCTTCAACGTCCTGAATCGCGTGAACCTCGGCGGCTTCCAGAGCAGCAGCGTCCGCAGCAGCCTGTTCGGCACGATCGGATCGACGCCGGACGTCGACCGCGGCAACCCGGTCGTCGCACAGGGCGGACCGCGCGCGATGCAGTGGGCATTGAAGGTACTGTTCTGAAATAGGGCGGGTCCTTCGGGGCCCGCCTTTCTTATGCGTGCGCTCATTGCCGCACTCCTCGTTGCATCGCTTGCGCTCGCCGTCCCGCGTGGAGCGGCTCACCCGAGTATTCTCCTCGTGACCCTCGACACCACGCGTGCGGATCGAATGGGGTTTCTCGGATCGACGCGCGGCCTGACGCCGGCGCTCGACGAACTGGCGCGCGTGTCCACGGTCTTCACGCGCGCATACGCGCAGGCGCCGATCACCACGGTCTCCCACGCGACGATCCTCACGGGTCTGTACCCGCCCTCTCATGGGGTGGACGATTTCGGCGCGCCGCTGCCTGCATCCGTGCCGTATCTGCCGGACCTGCTTCGGCGGCACGGATACCGGACAGCGGCGTTTGTCGGATCGCTGGTGCTCGACCCGCGGAGCGGCACCGCGCCCGCCTTCGATCGCGGCTTCGACGTGTACGACGCCGGTTTCCGGCTCCGCCGGCCTGGCGAGGATCGCTACCAGACGCTCGAGCGCCGAGGCGACGAGGTCACGGCGCGCGCGCTGGCCTGGCTGGCGGAGGGGGTCGGGAGTCGTTTCCGCAACCAGCCCGCCGGAAACGACTCCCGACCCCCAACGCAGCCGTTCTTCCTCTGGGTTCACTTGTTCGACCCGCACGATCCGTATGATCCGCCGGCCGACCTGAAGCGCCGGTTTGCTGCGTCGCCGTACGACGGCGAGGTGGCCTCGGTCGATCGCCTGGCCGGCCGGCTGGCAAACGCAGTCGGCGAGGAGACGATCGTGGTGGTCGCCGCGGATCACGGCGAATCGCTCGGCGACCACGGCGAGTCAACGCACGGTGTGTTCCTGTACGAAGAAAGCCTGCACGTCCCGCTCCTCGTCCGGCTACCCGGTCGCAGGGGCGCGGGCGTTCTCGTGCAGGCGCGCGTGCGTCTCGCCGACATCGCGCCCACGCTGCTCGAGGCGGCCGGGCTGCCGGTCCCCGCCGGGATGCAGGGGCAGACGCTGCTGCCGCTGACGGCCCCGTTGGCGAAAGCCGACGACCGCCCCGTGTACGCCGAGACGTCCTACCCGCGGCGCGCGTTTGGCTGGAGCCCGCTGGTGTCGTGGCGCGCGGACCGGTTCCTCTACGTGCGCGCGCCGCGACGGGAGCTGTACGACCTGGTCGCCGACCCGGCTGCGTCCCGCAACCTCGCCGACGCGCGCGGGCGTGTGGCCGACGGCCTCGACGGCGAGCTCGCGCAGTTCCTGACGCGACTAGTGCTGGATGGGGCTGGTGGGTCTGGTAGGGCTGGGGGGTCAGGGGGGGCTGGTAGGGCTGGGGGGGCAGGTGGGGCGGGGGGGGCGGGGGGGGCCGGGAGGGGGGGGGGGGCCAGTGAGGGGGGGGGGGCCAAGTGGGTCGGGTGGCGCGGGTCGGGCCAGTGGGACACGGGTCGATCCAGCGGTGGCCGAACGGCTCGCGGCGCTCGGGTACGTCAGCGGATCGGGGAGCGCTCCCTCCGCCAGCGGGATCGACCCCAAAGACCGCATCGCCGAGTATGCGGAGTACCGGCGCGCGATTACTTTGGCGTCCCGAAACCAGCTCGCCAAATCGAATGAGTTACTCCAAAGCATCCTCGCGCGGCAACCGGGTCTGGTGGAGGTTCGCAGTCTGCTGGGCTTGAACCAGCAGCGCCTGGGAGAGCATGAAGAGGCGGTGCAGAACTTTCGCCAGGTGCTTGAGAAAAACCCGCTGAACGCCCCCGCGCACCTCAATC
>OBEQ010453574.1_pt1 | contig 12325 bp, 14 predicted proteins | sample 1670901 | NCBI WGS metagenome assembly OBEQ01 (sample SAMEA104232315, study PRJEB22302) | groundwater metagenome | biome: forest; feature: aquifer; material: groundwater | place: USA | collected 2011-08-07 | depth 5.4 m | reverse complement strand
CTCTTGCTGCCTTTTCCCGTTGGTGTCTCACCGAGTTGTACAAACGGCCCAAAACGGCCACTTAATACATAAATAGGCTCGCCACTTTGCGGGTGTATACCAATTGGTTTAGCCGGCTCGTTCGAGATTACCTCGCCCAACTCGGTGCGTGCACCGGTGCAGTCGGGAAATTTGTAACAGCTCATAAACTTGCCTTGCCGCGAGAGCTTATACACCATATTCGCTCCGCATATGGGGCAGAGGAACTCGGCCGGAGTCGCCCCTAGGTCGGTGATTTTACCGACCTCTTTGTCTCGCGCCCTAACTTCTTTTTGGAACGGGGTATAAAAATCTTTAAGCGTTTTTACATATTCTCGTTTACCCTGCGCGATGTCGTCGAGTTCGTCCTCCATCTCGGCGGTAAAGGTGTCGCTGATATACTCGGCAAAATTTGCTTCTAGGAAGGTTGAGACCACGTCACCGGTGTCGGTGGGTTTAAGGGAGCGGCCCTCCTTTTCCACATAGCCGCGGTCGCCCAAGGTTTTCATAATCGATGCGTATGTCGAGGGACGGCCGATACCACGCTTTTCCAGCTCGCGAATCAACCCCGCTTCGCTGTAGCGACCCGGCGGCTGTGTTTGCTTTTCCTCCGCGCTGACGTCTTTGACATCGAGCGCCTCTCCCGCCGACACTTTGGGCAGCTCGACATCCTCACCGCGCGCGGCCGGGTCGGCCTTGAGCCAGCCATCAAATAGGACCCGCGAGCCGTTTGCGGTAAACTGCGGAACCGTCTTGTCTTTGGTCTCGGCAACAATTTTTGTTTTGAGCAATTGTGCGTCGGCCATCTGGCTTGCCACGGCGCGGCGCCAGATCAGCTCGTACAATTTTTTTTGCTCTGGTGTCAGCCCAAGCGACTCTTTTTCGATATGGGTTGGGCGGATTGCTTCGTGTGCCTCCTGTGCGTTTTTTGACTTGGTTGCAAACGTGTGCGGAGAGGCATATTCGCGACCGTACTTTTTCTCCACCAACGCAAGCATCGCTGCCCGGGCCGGAACACCCAGGTTGGTCGAGTCGGTGCGCATATAGGTGATGTGCCCCGCTTCGTACAATTTTTGTGCAATCCGCATCGTGTTGGCGGGCGAGAAGCCCAAACGTGAAGAGGCAACCTGTTGCAGGGTCGAAGTGGTAAAGGGTGCCCGGGTCGCGCGTTTCATCTCGCTCTCGGCGACATCAGCAACCGCCAACCCATCTCTTTTTACTGCGGCGATTATTTGCTCGGCAGTTGTGCGCCCCTCTTGCTTGCCTGCCGAATCTTTTGGCTCGTCAACACAGGTTAGTATCAACGCCTCCTTTTTTTGCGTCTCGGTCTGTGCGGTGATGACATAAAACGTCTCTGGCACAAACGCGCGTATCTCGCGCTCGCGCTCCATAATAATCCGCAGGGCGGGCGACTGTACCCGCCCGGCGCTTAGGCCGTAGCGCACCTTTTTCCAGATTAAACCCGAGAGATCGTAGCCCACCAGGCGGTCGAGCACCCGGCGGGCCTCTTGCGCGTAGCGCAGGTTTTCGTCAATAGGCCTGGGGTGGGCGAGCGCCTCCTCGATGGCTTCCTTAGTAATCTCGTGGAAGACAATCCGGTCTGGCTTTTTGAGTTTTAACTCTTCCTTTATATGCCAGGCAATGGCCTCGCCCTCGCGGTCGGGGTCGGTTGCGAGCAACACCTCACTCGCTTTTTTGGCCAGCACCTTGAGGTCACTCAAAACCTGCATTTTGCCCGCCACCACCTCGTAGTGGGGAACAAAGCCTGCGGGGATGTCGATTGCCTGTTTGTTGCTCTTGGGCAGGTCGCGCACGTGCCCCACCGAGGCGCGCACAACAAATCCGCCAGCTGGCGGAGCCGTCATACTTGCCGATATCTCGGACAAATATTTTTCTATCGTCTTGGCCTTTGCAGGCGACTCTACAATGACTAATTTCATTTTGCTGTTCTCCACAGTGATACAACAGAAACAAAAATAGTGCAAAGGATAGCAACATTATGCGCGTTCGATTTTGCCTAAGCGCTCTACAATAAGCCCGCGAATTAAAAGCGAGGAGAGCGCGATGTTTGCCGCTTGTGCCGAGAGACTCAAGTACTCTATAAGTTCATCGCGTATCTGTGGGCCCGCGAGCGCGTGCAAAATTTTTACCTCGCTCTCGCTCAAATCGCTCGGCATTGTAAGTTGAGTTGGTGTGCTTGGGGCAAACCCGAGTGCCTGCAAGATATCGTCGGCGTCGCGCACCAGGGTTGCGCCCTCGCGCAGCAGCCGGTTGGCCCCAACCCCGCCCGGGCGGCCCAACTCGTGCGGCACGCCCAAGACTTCGCGGTTGTAATCGAGCGCGAGCCGGGCAGTAATCAGCGTGCCCGATTTTTCGCCCGCTTCTATTATGAGTGTTGCTTGTGACATACCGGCCATCACGCGGTTGCGCTCGGCAAAGTTGTGCAGGTGTGCTGTCCAAGGCGGTGCATTTTCTGCAACAATCGCCCCGCCGCGCGCCAAGATGCGGTGCGCGAGAGGGCGGTTGCTGTTTGGATATAAACTTTCCTCATCGGCGCTCGAGGGTACCACAGCCACGGTTGGGAGCCCCACATCGAGCGCGGCCTTGTGTGCCTCGGCGTCGATGCCAAGAGCCATACCAGAAACAATTGCAATCGGGTACTTTGCTAGCCCAGCTATCAATTGATGTGTCATCCGTTGTCCGTACGAGCTGGTCCGGCGAGAGCCGACAACGCACAAAAAAATTGTTTCAGGTGGGGGCATTGTGCCGCGGACATAGAGTTTGCTTGGGCAGTCGGGTATCTCTCGCAGCAGGGCGGGGAACTCGGAGGGTTTGAGTTGCCGCATAGGAAAAGAACCCATATGTAAGAAACTGTATCATATCATTGACAAAAGGTAGTATATCGGTATAGAATAAAAGAGGAAAAGGCAAACGAGGAAGTCAAATGCAAAAAGTCGCATCCAACGGCGTCGGTTCCGACGCGGACACTCGCCCCGTCGTCTGGTTTATCTTGGCAATTTTTCTCGCCCTACTGCCTCTCGCAGCCCTCTCGTGAGTCGCAGCCACAACACCCGCCTCTCCGTGTATGCGGAGAGGCGGTTTTTCTTTTTCTCTTTTTTGGGCTACACTTTTTTTATGCTCGATGTTACGTTCATCCGCGAAAATCCGGAGATTGTCCGCGCGGCACTCAAAAATAAAAATCGGGAAGGTGTCGACCTCGACCGCCTGCTTGTGCTTGCCGACGAGCGCAAAAAAATTGCTGGCGAGGTGGGCGAGATAAATCGTAGGCGCAACGAGGCGCAAGAAACGCGCGATGCCGACGCAGGGAAACAACTCAAGGACGAATTGAAAGGAGCGGAGAAAAAATACCAAACGGCAGAAAAAGAACTGCTCGCCCTGTTGCTGCAAATCCCCAATATTCCCTCGGCTGACACGCCGGTCGGGCCCGACGAGGCCGGCAACAAGATAATCCGCGAATGGGGCGAGAAAAAAGAATTTTCGTTTACCCCAAAAGCGCATTGGGATATCGGGCGAGAGCTTGGTGTCATTGATAATGAAAAAGCAGCCGGCGTGGCGGGTGCGCGCTTCACATATATTAAAGGCGACTTGGCACTCCTGCAGTATGCGTTGATGGACTTTGCCCGCCGGGCGGTTACCTCGCAAGAGACGCTGCGCGGCATTATACAAAAGGCGGGCCTCACAGTATCTGACAAACCATTTACATTGGTAATCCCACCCCTGATGATGCGCTCGAGCGTGATGCGGCGGATGGCGCGGCTCGATCCTTTGGACGACCGTTTTTATTTTGAAAAAGACGACTTGGTTCTTATTGGCTCGGCCGAACATACGCTCGGGCCCTTGCATATGGACGAAACTCTAGCCGAGGAAGCCCTGCCCCTGCGATATGTTGCACAGACACCCGCCTTTCGGCGCGAGGCGGGTGCGGCAGGCAGAGACACACGTGGTATTTTACGTCTGCACCAGTTTGACAAGATGGAGATGGAAACATTTACCCGGCCAGAAGACGGCTTTGCCGAACAAGACTTACTGGTCGCTATACAAGAGTACTTGCTGCAACAGCTTGGTCTGCCGTATCGGGTGGTGGCGGTGTGTACGGGAGATATGGGTTTTCCCGATCAGCGGCAGATTGACATCGAAACGTGGATGCCTGGGCAGGGTACATTCCGCGAGACACATACCGCTGACTACATCGGTGGCTTTCAGGCACGGCGTCTTAATACCAAACTAAAACGCACAGACGGCGACACCGAACCGGTACATATGAACGATGCTACCGCACTCTCGCAGCGGCCGCTCATCGCCATTTTAGAAAACTACCAGCAGGAAGACGGCTCGGTTGTGGTGCCCGAAGTACTCCGTGCATATATGGGAAAAGATGTAATTACTGCATAAAAACCAAGTCTTCGGGAGTCGCGTAATTTTCTTGCTGAAAATTCGCTGCTTCTCGGCCCGTCGACCTCCGAAACACTCCCTTAGACTTGTTTTTATTTCGTTTATACTTGATTCTATGGCTCGAGTTGTACTGGGAGAGTCGAGGCTCAAGGCGCGCAAGCGCAAGAGGCACGTGCTTGTTGGGGGCGGTGTTTGTTTTGTAATAGCGGCGGTGTGTGGCTCTTCGGTATGGCTCGCGCACGCATCGTTTGTGCGCATCACCGGGGTTGTGGTTTCGGGTGCCGCTGGGGTGTTGCCGGACATAATCAAAAGTGCAGTGGAAAAAGATATTGCAGGCGCCTATCTCTGGGTCTATCCAAAAAATAATATAGTGCTATACCCAAAAAGTACTATCCACAACCATCTGTTAACCCAGTTCCCGACACTTAAAAGTGCCGATGTACACTTGAATCCCCCAATCGGCGGGTTGCACACCTTATATGTAACAGTAGTCGAGCGTAAACCCACGGCACTGTGGTGTGGGTTTGAGGCATCTTCATCCAATTGTTTTTTGCTCGACGAAAATGGCTTGGTTTATGCGCCAGCTCCACACTACTCGGGTGATGCGTATATAAAATATGCTGGTACCGAGTTTTCAGGCGGGCTGCCGTGGCACTATTTGACAGGACAGGAGTTCCACTCTCTCTCTGCATTGGTGGAGGCGATTGTAAAATTGGCCCGAGGTGCGTATGCCTCGGGCGGAAGAGAATCTGCTGATAGGGTTGTAACCGTTTCCGTAGATACAAGCAATGACGTGCATATCCACTTTGCTGGTGGTTTTGAACTCCTGTTCGGGCTGCACGACGATTCGGGGCAATTGTTTGAGCGCTTTTCGCTTGCACTTAGCGCCGCACCTTTTACCACGCACGCGCTTGGCGAGTTTGAGTATCTCGACCTGCGCTTTGGCGACAAGCTGTACTACAAACTAAAAGGGCAGTAGGGTAGAGCAATGCAGAATTTTTGGCAAGAGTTACCAAGGTCGTTTTTTGTACAGGCACCGCTCGCCAATGTTACCGACGCGGCCTTTAGGCGCGTCATCGCCAAGTACGGCAAGCCTAGTGTGATGTATACCGAGTTTACCTCGGCCGACGGCCTTGTGCGTGCCAGTGAGGAGGGTAAGGCAAAGTTGATGCGCGACTTGCTATTTAGCGAGGCCGAGCGGCCGATTGTCGCACAGTTTTTTACGGCCTGGCCGGAGATGATGGAGCGGGCGGCCGCACTCGCCGCGGAGCTTGGCTTTGATGGCATCGACATTAATATGGGGTGCCCCGACACGGCAATAGAAAAGCAGGGGGCCGGGGCAAAGCTGATCCAAAACCCAAGGCTCGCGCAAGAGTTGATTGCGGCGGCCAAGCGCGGCGCGCCAGGCCTGCCGGTGTCTATCAAAACGCGGCTTGGATATAACAAAGATATATTGGAAGAGTGGTTGCCGGCACTTTTGGAGGCGCGCCCTGCCGCAGTGGCGATACATTTGCGCACCCGCAAAGAGATGTCGAAAGTCCCCGCGCACTGGGAGCGTATGGTGCGCGCGGTCGAAATCCGCAACCAATGTCAAGGTGACACCTTGCCGAGCGAGAGGACGCTGATAATCGGTAATGGGGATTTAAAAGATATCGCCGACGCCAAAGAAAAAATAGGCGCAACTGACGCCGACGGCGCGATGCTCGGCCGTGCACTCTTCGGCACACCGTGGCTGTTTGCCCAGGCAAAGGAGAAATATGATGAAAAAAAGTCTGGTGCCCGCTCCGCAGAAGAATCTTCTTCCGGAGAGATAAACAGGCTCCTAACTCCTCCAGAAGAATCTTTTGCTTCGCTCAAAAAAAGGTTACGTATCGCAATAGAGCACACCAAACTGTTCGAAGAGTTGCTTGGCGATATCAAAAGCTTTGCGATTATGAAAAAGCATTTTAAGGCCTACGCCGAAGGCTTCCCCGGCGCCCGCGAGTTGCGTATGGAGTTGATGGAAACCACAAACGCCGCCGAGGTCGAGGCAGTCATCGAGAAGTTTCTTGCAGCACAATAATCTCTCCTCTATACTCTGGGCAGAAGCACCTTATGTATGGGTGCGAGGATTCAAGAGGGGTATCTTTATGGACGACGTTTCTCCACGTTCGCAGTCGCCCGCCACAGTATCATCACTTATCCTGCTGGCGGAAGAAGTTGGTACGATAATCGCCTTGCTTCTGCAGCCAAGCGCTCGGATAGAACAGGTGTTTGCAGGTATGACACCTGCCGAAGCCCAGGTGGTTGTTTCGAAGGTTAGGACATCGGCTCACGCCCTTAGTGGGGTTGCTACTCGCCTCAATTTGATAGCTAAGCGCGATGCATCTCCACCTCTGACGTTACCCAAACGCTCCAGTGTAGCACCGACCCGAAGCCCAACCCTGCCACCTCCTCTACCACCCCCAACAACTCCGCCAAAAGCGGCTGTGGCGCAGCGCCCCTTTCGGGATATACGGCCAGTGCGCCCTGTCGTGCCACCCAAACCTGTGCCGGTGATCCCAACACACCAGGCAGCACGTGTTGTGGTGGGGAACGAAAAGACCGTAAGCTTTTTTGGTGCAACGGGCCGTCTCCAAATGAAGCCGATGCGGTTGGAGGAGTATCGCGCACTTGAGGCCCGGGGCTTGCTTAAACATCAACGAGAGGGCAAAGAAAAACCTGCCCACTTGGCGGAGTGGGAGCGGGCTGAAGAAGCCCTACGGGAAAGTATAAGTCAACCAGCGTCATAGGCGCTGGTTTTTTCTTTTTTATACACGGCGACGTATACTGGTCTGTAATGGCAAAAGCACCACAGCAGGAGAGGACGCCATTGGCGCTATATCGCAAGTACCGCCCCTCGGACTTCGCGCAAGTGCGCGGGCAAGAGACCATTGTCGCGGTCTTGGAGGCGGCCGTGGCGCAGAAAAAAATCGCGCACGCCTACCTCTTTGCTGGCGGGCGGGGCACCGGCAAAACCACGATGGCTCGGATTTTGGCGCGCGCGGTTGGCACCAGCGAGGCAGACACCTACGAGATGGACGCGGCGAGCAACCGCGGCATCGACGAGATACGCGAGCTGCGCGAGGGTGTGGCGACCTCACCTTTCCACTCTACGTACAAGTTTTATATTATCGACGAGGCGCACGCGCTCACACCTGCGGCATGGGGTGCATTTTTAAAAACGCTCGAAGAGCCGCCCGCACACGTGGTGTTTGTGCTGGCAACAACCGAGCTCGACAAAATCCCCGAGACAATCCGCTCGCGCTGCCAAGTTTTTGTGTTTAAAAACCCCAGCCACGAGATGCTTAAAAAGTTGGCGCTCGACGTGGCAAAAAAAGAGGGCACCGTGCTTGCCCCGGCTGGAGCCGAACTTATTGCGCTGATGGGGGACGGCTCCTTCCGCGACACGCTGGGGATTTTGCAAAAAGTACTGACACTCTCGCAGGACGAAAAATTGTCGGAGGATGAAGTTGCGCACGTGGTGGGCGCGCCCGCAAGCCGCGTGGTTAACGAGTTTTTGCAGGCGCTTTCGACGCGCGACATCGCCACAGCTTTAAGTTGTTTCCACGCAGCGCTCCGGGGCGGGGCCGAGCCAAAAGTGTTTGTATTGCTTGCGGTGGCAAAAGTGCGCGCCGTGCTGCTCTTGCGCTTTGCCCCGCAAATAAAAAAAGAACTGGCAGACCAATTTAGCGAGGCGGATATGATAGTCCTCGAACAACTAGCGAAGGCCCCTCCGCCGGCCGGCGGAGGTGCCACGATAAACTCGCAGCTTTTGGCTGAGCTCATCACCGCGCTCCTCGAGACCGCTCACGCTCCCATCCCCGCAATTCCTCTGGAGCTTGCGCTCTGGCGGGTGTTTGGCTAAGGCCGGCCGATAACCCTTACAATCCAGCCTTCTACCTTGGCGACAGTGTTGTGGAGTGTTGGATATCGCTTGGTGTGAGTGTCCATCCACTCGCGCACCCGCGGTGAGTAGAGCGAAAGGAGCAGCAACCCAATCGCAAGGAACAAGAATCCTTGGAGAAACGGCAACACCAGGCCCACCACACCAAGGATGATACACACTACACCCGCCGAGAGCACGAGTATCCGTTTGGTATGTCTGTTCATATCGTTTCTAGACTCCTTTTGTCGGTAGCTTTTTCTTTGGTTTTTGTACGCTCACTTCAATCGCGTCGAGCTTTGCAACAATGTAGCTCATTGTTGCCTTTTCGGCGTGTACTTCGCTCTCGGTTTTTTCGGCTAACTTTTTTTCTCGATTAAAACCCGAGAGGATAATGTTATCTCCTATAAAAAAGGACACCAGCAGCCCGGTTAAGAGGAGGATAACCACACCAACTAGTATCGAAACAGGGCCAAAGAGCACGGGGAAGAGCTCGGCCGTTTCCCACACGCCTTTCCAAAACAAGACAATCCCGATGCCGCCGATAAATGCGTACAACACGGGCCGGTGGCTCAAAGCAATGCGCGTTTTGTCTTCAAGTTTGTCGAAAAACTTTATGAGCCGTTTAAACATAGCTACATCATAGCAGATATTTTGCTATAAGAGAGATGCGAATGCTGCACGGGTGAGTGGCCCGACATACCCAACCGCAGGCGAGATGTGCTGGGCAGTTTGGAAGCGCACCACCGCGGCTTCGGTTGCCGGGCCAAAATAAGCAGTTTCATTCCCTGGCGAGCCAGCACCACTTGCCGCAAGGGTGTAGCCGTGAGTATTTAAAAATATTTGCAGCGCACGCACATCCTCACCGTTTACGCCCCGGTAGAGGTTGCGGGTAGGCAACCCGGTTTTTGTAAGCACCACACTCGGGCCCGATGGTGCCGAGGCCATCGCTACCACCACTGCGGTTGGGAGCACGATGTTGTTTTGCAAATCTGCTGCAAAGGTTGAGCGGAAGTTTGTTGTCAAAAGGGTTGAGAGCGCGCTTGGGTCGGCTGTTTGCAGCAGTATTGCGTTGAGGAAGGATATTTTTTGCTCTGGTGTAAACTCAGCGGTTAGGCGGGGGAAGGGGTCGGTTGGTGTGCCCGAGCTGTTGTGTATCTCAAAGTGGAGGTGCGCCGGGCCGCCTGCGGCATTGCCAGTGTTGCCGACGTATCCCACAAGCGAGCCCTGTACAAGCACACTGCCTGCTGCCACCCCCTCGCCAAAGCGGTCGAGGTGCATATATACAAATGTCTCACCGCCTGGGTTGGCGGTGTATACCGCGTTGCCCTCGCTGGCACCCACCACGGTGCGCAAAACCACCGCCGCGGTGGGCGAGACAACTGGGGTGCCAAGCACGGCCATAATATCCTCGCCTTCGTGCGTGCGGCCACCCGAGCGCGGGTCGCCAAAGTTTGGTGATATATTTTTTGTTGTTACGCCAAATAAGACCGGCATCAAGACCCCTTGGGAGCTGGTAGTGCCAAGCGCTGTAATTTTTTGTTGCAAGTCGCTCGACTGTTGGCGGTAGCCGCGTATCCGCTGCCCGCGGGTGGCACCCCACTCGCTCGAGCCGTCCCTTTGCCACAAAGACGTTGAGGTTGCGACACTGGGCGAGGTGCTGGCGGTTTGGGCTGCAGCTAATGTGGGCAGCACCGCAAGCGCGCACGACAGCGTAATTACTGCGCGGCTACATAGTTTTTTCATAGGGTTCATCGTGTCTCTACTAAGACGAAGATAGCGTGAATATATTACGAGGCTCGGTGATGGATGATTGCTTTTGTTCTTAATTTGTAGTAGAATATTTTTAGTTGTTCAACGGGACGGGAGGAACTAATGCGCGGCCAGGTCATTGTAGACAAGACAACCGGGCGGCAGTGGCTGTATGCCCCGAAGGCCAAGCTCTACTTCCACGCGCTCGAAGGGGGCGATAACAAACTGATTGTCGTTGCCTTCAGCAGCGACGGACACTTTAATCTGCCAGACGGGCCGATGCCCATTGAGCAGTGGTTGGAGGAGAGCTTCAACTTTACCACCAAGCTTGATATACCCAAGCATATTATCGACTTTGCTCGCAAGAGCGAACGAGAGCGGCACGAGGAAGTGGTAGCTGCCGAAGAAATTTTAGAAGCTGCACTGGGGGCCAAGGATGCAGGAACAGCATTCCAAGAGTTCCTCGCGCTGCACAGCCTCGAGCCAGGCGCAGAACAAGAAGTCGAGCACGCGATAGGGCTCGAAATCCAAGCCTGCATAGTCGCCGCCAGGGGTCATCACTGACCCCTTTTTATTTTTTTAATTAACGTTCTAGCTACTCGCAAAGTTCTGTATTTTTGCTATTCTAGATTCGTAGTAGATATATTTGGGGGATCGTCTAACGGTAGGACAGAGGCCTTTGAAGCCTTTAATTGGGGTTCGATTCCCTATCCCCCAGCCAAGTCGTGCTAGGTGATCGCGCTCAGGACGCGTCGAAATCAGGTATACTGTGTGAGTAATGACAGACAATAAAAAGAAAACAGGTAAGCCGGACAGTTACCTGATTAGTTTCAAAGAAAGATACGAGTTTGACTATGCTGTGGGACAGCTGCAAAAACAGGTCTCCGATACTACGAAACAGGAAGCGAAAGACGCCCTCACTAAAGCGGCAAAGAAAGTAAACCCGAGCGAAGGAAGGGAGAAGATTATGCGGGCCGCGCGCAAGATCCTCAATAGCTAACCGTCCTGTTATACTCTCTCCATGAATGAAGGCTTGGATGTAAGTATCGAGAAGTCTCCCTTTCGGATGGGTGGCTCTCTCGCGCAAATTCGCTGGGGCTATTTTGAGGGGAGCGATGGGAACATGAAGGCAATCGCTTTCATGGTCGGGCCTTTGGAGTCGCATTTTGCTCATACAGCCGGGCGCGATATTGTGGCTGAGTCAAATGCCGTTGTTGAGCAGGAACGCATCGTGCCCGGGACTGCAAAATTGGCATATGAATGGGTTGGGGAACAAGGATTTGAGAAGGTAGATACTGACCAGCAAACCTGGTTCAAATTTTAATAGTCAGTCGGTCGGTGCTTACGGTTGTGTTCAGAACCCCTCCTAATAGGCTGTATACGCTTATTAGGTCGTATAAAAACTATCCCTTGAGGAAATCTCCACAGGCACCTGGTGGCAGCTGATGGTAGTCCTCAGTTAGCTCTTCGTCTTTGGCAATATCGCGAACTGCATACGACCCTTTTAAACCGCCCGACATATTGGGTTGGTCGGAGTGATTCAAAAAGACACCATTATCACGAGCAAGAATCAATTTACCATCATCGGAAACAAAGCTGCGGGATAGGGCGATGTCACGGACTGCCTCGGGAAGTGCGGCGAGTTCGTCCTTGGTAATTTCCTGATCGATGATTGAATCGAAAATCCAGAGGAGAGCCCCTTCTTTCAAAGGTTCAGTGACAAAAACACCCATGCCATGAATTTTGCTTGGAGCAATATAAGTCTTAATAACCAACATGGTCTAATTTATAACATAAATACGTATATGATTTTTGCACGGTACAATAGCTGACATGTGGCAGCTTTTTGCGCTCGGCGGCATGTTCTTTTCTGCCGGGGAAAATGTTATCGACAAAGCCGCTTTGCTTGGTAAGCGCTCCGTCGATAGCGACATCGCAAGTTTCTACCGGCCGCTCCTGTTTTGTGTGGTCATTGTGATTGTCGGACTCTTTGGCTGGCTGGGGCCGCTTCAGTTATCTTTTCCTTTGAGTATCTGGCTCTTTGCACCGGTCGCTATGTTCGCCTCAATCTTTTATACCTACCTACTTAAAAAGGTCGAGGTCACGAGCATCGGTGCGGCCGGGTATCTGACGCCGTTTCTATTCCTTTTTATTGATACGCACATAGTAGAAATACATTTCAGTCCTTTACAGATAGCCGGTATGGTACTGCTCGTCCTCGGTGGTATTGGATTTTCG
>OBEQ011058108.1_pt1 | contig 12327 bp, 15 predicted proteins | sample 1670901 | NCBI WGS metagenome assembly OBEQ01 (sample SAMEA104232315, study PRJEB22302) | groundwater metagenome | biome: forest; feature: aquifer; material: groundwater | place: USA | collected 2011-08-07 | depth 5.4 m | reverse complement strand
GGCCTGTTCGACAAAACCGATCTTGGATTGTTCGCCTCGGAACCAATCGTATGCTTGATTTTTTAATTGAAACGCCTGCGCCAGCCTGATCGGATACCGGGAAAGAACAGCGATACCGAACGCGCCTTTATATTGGGCGGGATCCGCCGTAAAGTAGTCCGTCTGTTCCTGGTCGACGGCTCCGCTATCGTAATAAATTTTTTCAAGACCCAGGTAAACCGGGTCGACTTCAAGTTGTTCGGCCGCGTAGGCGTAGTTCATTTTTAGGGCTTTAGCCAGGTCGCCCGCGGCGTTTATATAGCCTGAGCGTTTGACGCCGATATCCATTTCCTGCAGCAGGATCACGTCTGCTTTTTCAAGCAGGTCCCGTTGCCGTAGGATCGTTTTGTAATTGTCGGAGCCTACCGGCGCTTTTTCAGGATCGATCAGAAGACGAAACGCGTCGGGTGAAGAAAACGCCGTGATCGCATCTTTCATGTGAATTGACTTTTCGATATTCCAGCTGACCAGGCGCAGATACGGGCCCAATTTTGGATCTGCCGGTTGTAAAGGCTTGGCCCCGGTGTAATATGCATCATTGCTGACGAGGGGCGTCCGCCAGAATCGCTGCAGTTTTTTTTCAAGCGAAGCGCCGGGATGGGGATTTCTAGAAAATTCTTTCAGTTCATCAAAAGTCAAAAAAGTAGGCGCGTGATAGCGGATAAACTTTTCATGTAAGGTTAAACTGGCCGATACCCCGTGCCGGATCAGCCTATAGTTGAAGAAAAAAAGGAGCCCTACCGCCACAACCCCCACAAGTACGACGGCCGGAAGTTTTCCGGACGTTCCGGATAATATTTTTGATTTGCCCATGCGGATATCATAGATCAGCGGCAGTCGCTGTTGAATCGGGGATAACTCTGCATTCTCTATCGGGGAAATGCGTATCGTCCCCCGGAGATTGGCTGTTCAGCAACCGGAAGCGGACTTCCCCCGTTTTAATGGAGTCTAAGATCGGGATTCGTGAATTGGCGTCGGCGAGCGGTTTAAACCTGCGGGTGTTTTCGGTTATCGTCTTTTATCTTTAAACAAAACTAAAAAGGCCCTCGATATTTCTCGAGGGCCTTTTTTAATGTATAAAATTGAATTCGGCTTTAAGTGCCTTTGGTTTCGGTCGGAGCGGCTGTCGCCGGGCCGTTCAAATACGGTTCAAGCGCCGCCCAAGTCTTCGACCCCACTTTGCCGTCGACTTTAAGGCCATTATTCTTCTGGAAAGCCTCGATCGCCTTGAGTGAAGCCGGCCCAAGCTTGCCGTCGATGTTCCCGTTGTACAAACTTAAGTTCTTTAAAGCGATTTGGATTTTTTTGTTGTGTTCCGGGCTGTCTTTTCCGCCTGAGGCGGATCCGCCCTCGGCGGAGGCATTGCTTCCCGTTTCGCTGGGAGCGGCCACTTCATTCCCCGGGGTAAAGGACGCGGAAGCGGTTTGAGTCACCGGTGAAGTCTCGACAGGAAGCACTTCTATCGCGGATTGCTGGCTGGAAGCGGCGCTAACTTGAGGAAGTTGCACAAGCTCTTCAGTGGTCAAGGAATCAAAACCCGTGGGACTCGACGTGAGGCTGGCCTGATCCGTTGATTTTTTATTGCAACCTGCGACCCCAAGTGACAGCACCAACAACACTACGACTCCCATGCCATATCGTTTCATCATTTTATCCTTTAAAAGAAGAGTTTAATTTTTTGTCATGAGGAAATGCACCCTTTTTTTAAGGGGATCCTTCAATGGAATGCGAGTATACACGGCTCAAATTTTCTTGTCAAGAAACACGAGCGGTTCTGCACCCCGCGAAGCGGTCCCAAAGTTTCAAGATCCCCCATGACGTGGCCGACCCGACTGCCGCTCCGGCGATCACATCTAAAGGAAAATGGGCCCCGACATAGATTCGGCTGATCCCGACCAGCGCCGCCAGCAAATACAAGAACCGGACGCGACGGCCATAAAGATACACCAGCGCCGTCGCCGCCGCAAAAATGGCCACTACATGCCCCGAAGGAAAAGAAGAATGTGATTTGACAAGCCCGAAAAGAACATGAACCGCGGCCTGTCCCCGTTCCATCTGATCGGAGAAATAAAGAAAAGGCCTGGGGTGGTGCGCCAAAGTTTTAAGCCATTGGCCGAGGCCGCTAGCGCCGATCGTCGCCAGGCAGACCAGCAAAAAATTTTTTAAGGGCTGCTTACGGTCCCAGATCAGTAAATATAAAAATATTGTCGGCAGAAGAATAGCCACGTTCCCGAAATAAGTCGTCCACCCAAAAACATAATCAAGCTTGGATTCCGCGAAATGGTTCACCCATAAAAAGCTCTTCTGGTTCCAAAGCCATAAGGGGTCAGCCCAGTTTTTCATGATAGTTTCCGGTCCTGATCGATATATTCGCATTCCACTTTTTCGATCCCATAGCGGCACACCGCCAAGGTTGTCCAGATGCTCAAGTCGGCGGGATCCACGGGTCGATGGGTGCGCGCTTCATAATAGGCCTGCAGAGCTTGCCGGGTCTTTATTTTTTTATCATCGTAACGTTTCTGAAAAATCACGCCGGATAAAAGGATCGCGCAGCTTAGAAGAATGGTGAGGTTGATTTGAACTCGAAGGTTTGCAGGCGTGTTCATCATCTAAGGCTAAATCATACCGCACCCGCCCTTTTTTTCCAAACAAATATTCCTCAAGGCATCCGAACCAAATTTTTTAAATCATCCCGGGTATTCACGTTGGAAAAAATGCGTTCATCTCCCTGCCAAACCATGACATTTTTTGAGGGAATCTGATCTAAAAAGTGCCGCACGGATAAAGAGCCGTCCATCAGGTTTTTTCGAAGCAATCCCAAAAGAGAAGGTTCATAGATCCCTGGGAAAGGCTGGATTTGATTTTGGGTCGAAAAAAGGGTGGCCCCATAAACGGGGTCATGTTTTTCCAAAAGAAAAGACAAGGCCTGCCTGGATAAAAGAGGCATGTCACAGCTGACCATCAAAAATGCCGTGTTTTTAAATACGGCCATTGCGGTGTAAAGGCCTCCCAGCGGCCCCTGATCCGACAGTTTGTCGTAAAGCGTTGTGCATTTTAAAAAAGAGATGTCTGTCAACCTCGGACGGCCCACGAGGATCGGCTTCAGTTCCAGCCTCTTAAGAAGGGATGCGGCCCTTTCCAAAAAAGGAACCCCTTTATAGAACGCCATCGCTTTATCGGCGCCAAACCGCGAACTTTTCCCGCCGGCCAGGATCAATCCACGGATCACCCCACCACCCGATTTCCGATTCGAAGAATCGGACATTCCATGTCGTCCGTCTCCGGAGGGCAAATCGGGTGGTAGGGTCATGAGGCCATCTCCACGGGATGCAAACAGGACACCCACTCACTTGTGCCGTCCTCAAAAATCTCTTTTTTCCAGATCGGAACCCTTTTTTTAATTTCTTCGATCAAAAAACGGCAAGCTTCAAACGCCTCTGCTCGATGGGTTGCGCTCACGGAAATGGCGACCGCGGCTTCTCCCGTTTGAAGAGGGCCGATGCGGTGCAACACTCGCGCTTTTTCTGCGTCCCACCGAGCCTCAGCCTCTTCTACGATAACTCCTATCATTTTCTCAGCCATAGAGCGGTAACAATCGTAGTAAAGACTCTTCACCGAACGACCCTGATCGTGGTTTCTAACGATCCCGACGAAAGATGCCACTGCGCCGCAAGAGGGAGGAGACTGATCAGAAAATAATTTTTGCAGATTTATCGGTTCATCCGTGATATACAATCAGCCTCCGGACATCGGCATCATGAGCGCCAGCTCGTCGTGATTTTTTAGTTTTTTTTCGTTTGTTTCAAAATTTTCGTTCACCGCATAGATCAGAGAATTTTTTTTTGAAAAAAGCGGCGTGAACTCGCCAGCCAAGAGATTCACGACTTCTTCGATGGTTGAGCCCTCTTGAACTTCCAAGAAACGGGACGATCCTAAAATTTCCTTGAGTTCGGCAAAGAAAAAAATTTTAACTTTCATAAAACTCCTTCCTATGAATAGGGTAAAGAATGAACGAGTACTTTTTCGCCTTTCCTGAAGGCCGTTTCTGAACTAGGAAGCACTACGAAACTGTCCGCCTCGCACAGTGAAGAAAGCATGTGAGATTTCTGGCGTTTTAGGGGCGCCACGGCAGTGGCGGCGGCGTTCTTTTTTCCTTTGAGGAATAAAATTTTGTCGGGATCGGTTCTGACGGATTCTTCCAGTTTCATACGGTCCGAGCAAAGGTAAGGATTTTTGTAACCCATCAACATTCGGATCGCGGGATAGACGTATTCATAAAAACATGTAAAAACGCTTGCCGGGTTTCCCGGCAATCCGAAAACCAGCGTCTCTTTCCTCTTTCCGAAATAGAGCGGCTTCCCCGGCTTTTGCCTCACCTTCCAAAAAATCGTCTTCGCCCCTTCCTCTTGAAGCAACTCTTTCACGAAATCATAATCCCCCACTGAAACACCGCCCATAAGGATCACAAGATCGCTTTCATTTAATGAAAATCGAAGCACCGCTTGGATAGCCCTTTTAGAGTCGCTGAGCCGGCGGATAAGGATCGGCTTGATTTTCATCTCTTGAAGCGCCGAGTGAATCATCGTGGTGTTCGAATCATAAATTTGGCCTGGCCTAAGCCGAGTCCCGGGACGCGCAAGTTCGCTTCCGGTGGTGATGAGCGAAATTTTTGGCTTCCGGAACACAGACACCCGGTCGAGTCCCATCGCCGCGAGAAACCCGAGCGTGCCTGGATTTATCACACTCTTTTTCGCGAGTGCTAACTCCCCTTTTTTTAATTCCTCGCCCGCGCGGCGCACATGACGCCCCATAGGCACCGCTTGTGCGACATAAAGAAATCCGTCTTTCACAACCGCTTTTTCTTTTTCAAGAACCGCATCGGCCCCTACCGGAACAGGAGCGCCGGTCATGATTTTTTTCGTCTCGGAAGCTCTTAAGTACTCAGAAGGCGCATCACCCGCTTTGACCTCTCCGGCGATCTTTAAGCGAATCGGATAATCGGGGTTTGCCTTCAGCGTCTCATTCGACGCAATGACAAATCCGTCCATCGCGGAATTAATAAAGGAAGGGAGGTTGATCGGAGAGAAAATGTCTTCCGCCGAAACACATCCCAAAGCGGGCTGGAGAGAAACACTCTCTGTTGGCAGGGCGCAGCAGTGGCGTTGGATGAGCTTTTTTGCTTCCTCAAAATCAATCATAAGACCTTCATCACAAGCTGGATCGAAATCGCGCAAAGAATAAGCGCGAAAGACCTCTGCAATACAATCGGCGTCATCCGTTTTGAACCAAGCAAAGAGCCGATGAATCCGCCGGCACACGCGAACATCGCGAGAGCCGCCACCCCCTCATACAATCCGAAGCCCTTTTGAAGCTGCCCAGCCAAACCGGAAAGAGAATTCACTAAGATGAAAAAACTCGCCGCGGCGGAAGCTTCCTTGACATTAGCCCACCGCATCAAAAGAAGCGCCGGCCAGAGAAAGATACCCCCTCCAATCCCAACGAGGCCGGACAGGAAACCCATGAGAAACCCAAACGGAAGCCCGATCATGTGAAGCCGCGGTGTTTCAGGCAATCGGTCGCCCTTGAACTCACAGCGCGAAAAAAAAAATCCTTAAAGACGCTGCGATCAGAGAAACCGATAAAAGAATGATGAAAATGTCTTTCGGAACATGGATCCTTGCGGCTAAATAGGCGGCCGGGGCCGAACCTAGGACAAACGGAAGGGCCAAGCGCGCTTTGAAATGACCGGCGTTTCGAAAATTCACGAAACCAATGCTTGAGACAAGAATATTGCACAGAAGTGAAGTGGCGGGAATCTGCGCGAGCGGAACACCGGTCAGCGTCAGCGCCAAAACATAAGACGACCCTCCCGCGAATCCCCCCAACGAATACAGAAAGGCACTCACAAAAAAAACGAGCGCTAAACCGAAGTGGATCATCTAAGCACCTCCTCAACACAGCTCCGGGGCGTGTTTTTTGGCAACAAATCGTGACCGCCGCCTCCCATCATTTTATAGGCGTGTAAAATCGCCGGGAAAATAGCGTCAAGCGACTCCTCGACCCCTTTTGAAGATCCGGGAAGATTTATGATAATTGTTTTTCCTCTTTGTCCGGCAAGCCCACGTGAAAGCATCGCGTAGGGTGTTCGCTTTTGGCCGTAGCCGCGGGCGGCCTCCATGATCCCGGGAATCTCTCGGTCGATGACCGCAGCCGTCGCCTCGACCGTCACGTCACGGGGCCCGAGACCCGTTCCTCCCGTCGTGACGATCAGATTCACTCCCGCTTGGTAATATTTCTCAAGCAAGGATGAGATTAAAAGTTTTTCGTCGGCGATCACTTCGTACAGGGGATCCATTCCAAAAGACTTCAGGCGCGCCTGGATAAGACGGCCTGATTTATCCGATCGAAGGCCCCGAGACGTGCTGTCGGAAGTCACGATCACGGCCGTTTTGAAGCCTTGAGGAATTTTCTCCTTGAAATTTGATTTGCCGCCGGTTTTTTGAAGAAGTTTCGTTTGAAGAATTTCAAGGGTGTCATCAATCGGTTTTAGCATGTCATAGATCGTAAGCGCCGCGATGCTCGCCGCGGTTAAGGCCTCCATCTCAACACCTGTTTTTGAGACAGCTTCGACCGTGGCGCGAACCAAAATAAGGGCGTCTTTAATTTCATATTCGATCTCCACCCAATCGATCGCGATCGGATGGCAATAAGGCAAAAGCTCCGGCGTTTTCTTGGCCGCCATCACGCCCGCCGCTCTGGCGATCGCTAAAATGTCTTTCTTGGGAACGTCGTTGGCAAGAAGCCTCTTCAAGGTTTCGGGTTTTACCTCGACGCGGCTTTCGGCAACCGCACAGCGCAAGGTTTCGATTTTTCTGGTGATAGAACGCATGCTCATAATCTCCTTGTCCTATTAACCGCCGACCGCTGTCATCACAAAATCATTATGAGGGACAGCCGGGTTATTCAAAAAATGTTCTTCGGGCCTGTCGAACACTGTCGAGACGATCCTTTCTTTAATTTCCTCGTGCGTGGCGCCCTGCCGCAACAGCGATCTGATATCCAGGTCCTCTTTTCCGTGAAGGCAGGTCTTCATCATGCCGTTGGCTTTAAGGCGCAGACGGTTACACTTCGCGCAAAACGCGTTTGAAAGCGGGCTGATGAACCCGACCGTGGACCGCGTGCCTTCAATTCTGTAAGTCCGGGCCGGCGCGTGAGGATCGGAATCATCCAGCTTTAAAGAGTATTCCGATTCGATCTGTTTTTGCGCGATCTCCGCGCTTAGAAACCGGCTTTCGCGGACGGAATGGATCTCGCCCGCGGTCGGCATCCACTCAATAAAACGAAGATGCAAGGAAGACCCGATCGCAAACCGCGCAAGATCCAAAATCTCAAGGTCGTTGAAACCTTTCATAAGCACGACGTTGACCTTGATCGGTTGAATTCCCACGGCTACAGCGGCATGGATTCCCTCCAAAACCTCCTTCAATTTATCCAAGCCTGTGATCCGTTTAAAATTTTGAATGTTCAGCGTGTCTAAGCTGACGTTGATCCGGTCCAATCCCGCTTGTTTCAATTCAGCGGCAAAGTTTTTAAGCAAAACACCATTGGTCGTCATCACGACTTCTCGAATAGCGGGAAGGCCCTTGATCGCCTTGACCAGCGTGGGAACGCCTTTTTTCAGAAGCGGTTCGCCGCCGGTCAAGCGTACTTTGTTGATTCCGAGTTCCGAAAAAATGGCTACGATATCAAAGATCTCCTGCATGCTCAAAAGCTCGCCTTCGCTAAAAGGGTTCAAGAGCCCCTGAGGCATACAGTAAAGGCACCGCAAATTGCATCGGTCGATGAGCGAAACTCTTAAGTAGGTCAAGCTCCTGCCAAATCGGTCGATCAAAAAAAACACTCCTTTCTGCCTTCCATGGATAAAAAAAGCTTCATTGCACGCGAATTCTTTCGTTCACCGCTTCAATGCGGCAAGCGCTGAATTTAAGCTCGGGTTGTTTCGAAAAAGGGTCCACGGCGTCGATCGTCGCCTGGTTGGCTTGCGCGGCGCCATAGAACGCTCCCCAATGAAACGGCATGAAGCAGATCCCGGCCTTGATTCGGGCGCTGATCCGCGCCGGAGCTTTGGCGCTTCCACGCCGGGTCACGACCTGGATTAGGTCGTCTTCAAAAACTCCCAGACGCTCGGCATCCTCCGGATGAATTTCAACGAAAGCATAAGGTTCGCTTCTTAAAAGAGCGTCTATTTTCCCCGTGCGTGTCATCGTATGCCACTGGTCCCTCACCCTTCCCGTCGTCAAGATCATGGGAAACTCCTGATCGGTCGCCTCCGCGGGTTCCCGGTACTCCTGCGCTAAAAATCTTGCCCTTCGGTCCGGCGTATGAAAATATCCATCCGTATAAAGTCTGGCGGTGGAGGGAGAATCCTTGCCGGGGCAGGGCCACTGAATAAATTCTTTTTTAAGCCTCTCATAAGAAATGCCGCCCACGTCGATCGGGGTCCCGACGGTGCTTTTTTTATATTCCTCATAGATCTCTTCGGCGTTTTGAAACGCGAAATCTTTTTTAAAACCCATCGCGCCGGCAAATTCGCAGAGGATCTTCCAATCCGCTTTCGCTTGGCCCGGGGGTTCCGTAATTTTTTCAAGATAAGAGATCCTTCGCTCCGAATTCGTAAGCGTCCCGTCCCTTTCGGACCACTGAGCGGCCGGAAGGACCACGTGCGCGTTTTGAGAAGTCTCGGTGGGATGATAAGGATCCTGCACGATCACCAGTTCCGCCGCCAACAGCGCCGCGCGCGCGAAATTCAGATTGGGCATCGAAACCATCGGATTGGTGGCAATGACCCACACGATCTTTACTTTTTTTTCGTGAATTTCTTTAAAAAGTTCGACGGCTGAAAGTCCTGGTTTTGGATTGATCTCTCCCTGAGGGAGGTTCCAGAGCCTCTCCATTTCCGCTCGATGCGCCGGGTTGTCTATCCTGCGATGCCCCGGTAAGAGATGAGAAAGCCCCCCGGTTTCGCGGCCGCCCATCGCGTTGGGTTGGCCGGTCAAAGAAAAAGGGCCTGAACCCGGTTTGCCTATCTTGCCGGTAGCCAGATGAAGGTTGATGACCGCGTTATTTTTCGCCGTGCCGCTGGTGCTCTGGTTCAAACCCATGCTCCAAAAACTAAGCGTGGATTTTGATTTCGCGAAAATGAGAGCGGCGTCGCGTATGTTTTCCGCTTCAAGCCCGCAGATCTTTGCGGCTGATTCGGGCGTCATCCGCCGGATCGTTTCTCTTAATTTCTCCCATCCGGACGTATGGTTTCGGATGAATTCCTCATCCAGAAGGCCTTCTTTTTCGATCACATGCAACATCGCGTTTAAAAGCGCGACATCCGTCCCGGGTTTGAGGGGAAGAAAAAGATCCGCGGGATCGGCTGTCGCGGTTTTCCGGGGATCCGCGACGATGATCTTAACGTTTCCGGGATCTTTTAATTTCCTATTTTTGATCCTCTGAAAGGTCACGGGGTGACAAGCGGCGGTGTTGGTGCCGATCAAAAAGAAGCAGTCCGAGAGTTCGATATCCTCATAACACGCCGGAGGCCCATCATCACCCAAAGAGGTCGTGTACCCGGTGACGGCGCTGGCCATGCAAAGCCTCGAATTGGAGTCCACGTTGTTGGTTCCCAAAAAACCTTTGGCTAGCTTATTGATCACGTAGTAGTCTTCGGTCAAAAGCTGGCCGGAAATATAAAAAGCAAAACTGTCGGGCCCAAAATCCCGGATCGTTTTTTTGATCTTTTCGCTTAAAGTCGAAAAAATTTCCTCCCAGGAGCAGCGATTAAAATCCTCTGAGGTCGATTTCCGGACCAAAGGAAACAGCAGGCGGTCGGGCGTATCCAGCATTTGAGGAAGGGTGACTCCTTTGGCGCATAAAAGCCCTTTGTTGGCCGGGTGATCGGGATTGCCCCGGACTTTATGAATTTTTCCGTCTTTGGCGCCGGCCAAAATTCCGCAGCCCACTCCGCAATAAGGGCAAACGGATTTTGACCAAGAAAGCTCCTTGTCCGGAATGGAGCTTGTTTCCCAAACAAATGCTTCCCCTTCCTCGTAAACCACGGTCATTGAGATCCGTTCGTGAGAAACCGAAGCGGCCTCAGGAAGGAAGCGTGAAAACGCCTTTGATACCATTTTAAAAAACGATCGGCGGATCAAATTTTCTCTTCCACGAGTATGGGATCTTGGATCAACGAACCCCCACGGATCCATCCGGAAAAAAACCAGCCTCGTTGAACGATTCTTAAGGTGATCAAAGCGCCGGCGCTGGCGGCCGCAAACGCGATAAAACCGGCCCCGTAACTTCCAGTGAGATCTTTTAAACATCCGAGCGTGACGGGTAGAAAAAAGCCCCCAAGCCCTCCCGCCGCACCGACAATGCCGGTCATCATCCCGATTTCTTTTTGAAAACGCAAAGGCACCAGCTGAAATACGGCTCCATTTCCCATTCCTAAACATGCCATTCCAAAAAACATTAGGCCGGTCGCGACCGCGATCGGAGCCAGCATTCCGACCCCAAGCATTAAAACCGAGACCCAACCCAAAAGAACGCTTAACACCCGGATCCCTCCAAACTTATCGGCAAGCATCCCTCCGATCGGCCTGGAAAAACTCCCCGCGAAAACGCAAAGCGCCGTGAAATTTCCAGCCATAACTTTATTCAAACCATATTGATCATGAAAAAAAATCCCGAGGAAACTGGCCAAACCCACAAACCCTCCGAAAGTCACGGCGTAAAAAAGGCAGAACCAGAACGTGTCCGTTTCTTTGAAAACAGAAAAATGAGCCGAGAGCTTTTTGGGCTTAGGCCCCTGGGAATTTTCCTTGGCCAAGCACGCGAACGCCAAAAGCGTCAGCAAAACAGGGATGAGCGCCAGGCCAAAAACACCGTGCCAGCCGATGCGCTCGGCCAAGCGCGGGGCAAACAAAGAAGCCAGGACCGTGCCACTGTTGCCGGCCCCGGCGATCCCAAGCGCGATCCCCTGATATTTCGGCGGATACCATCGGCTGGCTAAAGGCAGGGCCACGGCAAAACTGCCCCCCGCCAGTCCCAAAAATAAGCCGTACAAAAAAAGTGAGTGAAGGTTAGAAGCGAAAAGCCATATCCCGGCCATCGGCGCGATCACGATCAGCTGGGCGATCACCCCGGTTTTTTTGGGGCCGATCGAATCCACCAAAAAACCCAGAGGAATGCGCACCAAGGATCCCCCCAAAATGGGGACCGCCGCGACCAGCCCTTTTTGCGTCGCGCTTAAGTTAAAATCTTTGGCAATGTAACTTCCCAAAACCCCCAGAAGCACCCAAACCATGAAACTCACGTCAAAATAAAGAAACGCTGAAAAAAGGGTCGGCGGATGCCCACTTTTCAGGAAATCTTTGATCTTCAATTGGCTTCTCCTTTTCTAGAGTATTTTTTTTCCGGTACGGATCGTGTAAGCTTCATCCACTTCACTGATAAATATTTTTCCGTCCCCAAAATTACCCGTTTGCGCGTGGCTTCGTATCGTCTCGACCGCCTTGGGGGCATCCTTGTCCTCCGCGACAATGATGAGCATAAGCTTGGCCAATTCATCATAGACAGCGCTTCCCACCTGGACTCCCCTTTGTTTGCCGCGGCCCAGCACATCCAGTTTCGTCAAAGAATAAAAACCTTCCTTTTCCAGGCCATGGATCACCTCAAATTCCTTCTCAGGCCTGATCACCGCTTTGATCATTTTCATCTGACTGTCGCCTCCCCTTTTTCCCCCGTCCGGATCCTGACCGCGTCTTTCATTTTGAGGACAAAAATTTTTCCGTCGCCGTGCTCGCCAGTCTGGTTCACGCGAATGATCGCCTGAATCGCCGGTTTTACAAGCGCATCGTTTACGGTCAGGAAAAACATTTTTTTTGGCAGATATTTCATCACCACAAACTGCGGCACGCTTGAGTCATTCGTGAGCGCGCTGTATTTTAAGCCCCGCTGTTTGCCACGCCCCCGCACCCGCACGGTGGTCATCGCCAAACAACCGATCTTGGCCAACGCTTCTTTGGTCTGCCGATCTTTTCCCGGCCGGATCACCGCCACGATTTCTTTCACTTCTTAAATCCTCTCATCCATCACGAAATCCGCGCTTTCTTTTTCTTCCTCACAAAATCTACCTTCTTCGAAAGCGACGCATACTTTTCCGTCGATCACTTTCGCCGGATAAACTTTCACGCGCCCGGACCCGCGGATCGCGCAGCCATTCTCCAAACTCAAATTGAG
>OBEQ010417562.1_pt1 | contig 12328 bp, 11 predicted proteins | sample 1670901 | NCBI WGS metagenome assembly OBEQ01 (sample SAMEA104232315, study PRJEB22302) | groundwater metagenome | biome: forest; feature: aquifer; material: groundwater | place: USA | collected 2011-08-07 | depth 5.4 m | reverse complement strand
GTTTGCCAAGTGGAGACAGGGTTACTCGAGGAGATAACTTCAGAGTAATTGCTACCGCCAATAATCCTCCCGATGACCTGGACGAGGCCTTAAGAGATAGGTTTGATGTAATTCTGGAAATAAAAACACCTCATCCGGCCGTAATTAAAAGTCTCAACAGTAAAATCGCCGGTTTTGGAGACATGATTCTCTCCTCTTACAAAGACCCCAAAAGAGCAATATCTCCCAGAAGAGCTTACGCCTTTATTAACCTACTAAACAAGATGAGAAGAGAAGAAGCAGCTACATTGGCATTTGGAGCAAGATCTCAAGACATACTCTCTGTAATGAAGGTTAAGGCAATAAAATAAATAAATGACGGACAAAACCAATATTCCGATACCGGCTACGGTGGCTGATTCTGGTCCGTTCAAAATTATAGATGGTAGCAACGATGGGAAATTTTATTGCGTTTTTCCAGATAAAAATAATACTGGCCAATTATCCGTTCCACTAGGAGACGGCCCGAATCAAGTTGCCATAAGACTACATGAATACGGACATCTTATGCTTGTATCTCTTGGTTTTCACAAAGCCAACCTGCCTCAAACAGTTATTGATAAAAACATAGACGGAAGTTGGTTCCAAACTTGTTTAGACGTAATCGTGAATAGTTTTTTAGTAAAGCGAGACTGCGAAGAAATATCAGATCTACCCCTTACTATACCCGACAAGAAACATCATGTTTTAGCAAGTGTAGCTCAAATATTTTTAAAATCAGCTGGTCTTAAACTAGAGAAGCAGATCAAGCTAGAAACCATTAAAATATTATCTAAAAATGACATTGCCATTCTTGAAACAGCCCGCAAGAAACTGGGACAATGGAGCCAAGAAGATAAATTACCAATTATAGATTTCTTTAAACTCATTGAAGAGCTAGAGAAAAGATTCGGATCACTATATAATTATATGGCTAATTGGGGAGAAATAATATCGGCGGAAAATGCTGAAGTTGCTTATGGTGATTACGATGATGATGATGTTTATGAAACAAAAATCAAAAACGCTCCATCTGAAATTTTGGATGATTTTATAAAACCGGAAAATACCAGAAAAGATCAAAAATTAATAGCCAAAAAACTCGGAACAAATCTCGATTGTTATGATTGGAATAGGTGGGGCAACATGGAAGTTACTCATCTGCCACTCACTAAAATTCATCCAACCAGAAAAAATGCTAGAAAGTTTCGTCCCGGTTTTGTGGGAGCATTCCGCTATCCTCATCGGGCACTGATTCCGGCTAGTGATGGTTCGGCATTTGCTTATCGGCAAAAAGCTAAAGGCGGAACAATGCTTCTGGATTGTTCGGGCTCAATGGGATTATCATTAAAAGCCATAGGGCATCTTCTTGATTATGCTCCCATGCTTATTGTTGCCGGCTATGCTGGGAATCAATGTGACAATAATTATTATAGTTGCAAGAGCGGTTCATTGGCCATATTTCTTAAAGATGGCCTACTTGCCAGCAAATCTAGTATTCGAGAGTGGCATAAAGAAAGAAACGGCGGTAATGTCGTAGATGGCCCTGCCCTTAGGTGGCTGATAAAGCAGCCCAAACCACACATATGGATATCGGATGGTATGGTAAGCGGAATAGATGACAGTTACTCAGAAAATTTAGAAATAGAAGTAAAAATACTGCAGAAGCTCGGAAATATAAAGCGATATTTGAATATACATAACTGCCTAAAAGAATTTAAAACAACGAGTACTTAATCAACTTACAATAATAGCTTATAATAATCCCCTACTGGGGATTATTATTTTTTAACTCACTTCCATATTTAGGCAGATCTAGTAAAATAAGTTTAATGAATAAAGTGAGGAAATTCTGGAAGTCGCTGGGACCGGGATTGATTGCTGGGGCATCCGATGACGACCCGTCGGGAATTGCCACATATTCAATAGCCGGCGCCAGATACGGTCTGTCAGTGTTGTGGATGACGCTTTTTAGCTTGCCCTTAATGGTCGCCATTCAGGAGATGAGTGCCAGAATCGGCCGAGTCACAAACAAAGGTTTGGCCGGCAATATGAGGAAACACTATCCGAAATGGGTTTTGATATCCATGTCTTTTTTGATAATAGCTGTAAACACTATTAATATCGGCGCCGACATGTCAGGCATGGCTCAATCTGTTGCCTTAGTAATGCCGTTCTCCGAGAAGTTAAGCGCCATTGTCATGACTTTTATTATTTTAATCACGATTTCATTCTTGTCTTACAGAAGATTATTTATGGTTTTCAAGTGGCTGTCTCTGACACTATTCGCCTATGTTATTGCCATTTTCTTTGTTCATGTTGAATGGGCTGAGACAATTCGATCCTTATTTGTCCCCCAGATTATTTTTACAAAAGATTTTTTTCTGATGATGGTGGCTTTTTTTGGAACTACCATTTCGCCTTATATGTTTTTCTGGCAAGCTGATCAGGAGGTTGAAGAGCGGGCCATCGAGCAGTGCAAACCAGGCAAAATATGCCGCTTGAAGCCGGCATCCGAAGAAGAACTAGAAAAAGTAAAGATTGATACGCGCATTGGCATGACTTTTTCAAATATAATAACTTTTTTTATTATCTCCCTAACCAGCGCCACTCTGTTTCGTGCCGGAATAAACAATATTGAAACTCTTGGTGACGCCGCCCTGGCCTTAAAGCCTCTGGCTGGCAATTATTCATATCTACTTTTTACCCTGGGAATTATTAGCTCTGGTTTTCTTGCTATCCCAGTTCTGGCTGGTTCGGCGGCTTACGTTTTAACAGAGGTCTTCGATTGGCCTCGAGGCTTGGATATGAAATTTTCTAAAGCCAGGGGATTTTATGGGATTATTATTGCCTCTACTTTGATTGGGCTTCTAATGCCGTTATTAGGGATTCATCCGGTTATGGCGCTATTTTACACCGCCTTGCTCTTCGGATTTGTGTCCCCGATTATAGTTTTACTTATAATACATATGGCTAATAATAAAAAAATGATGGGTGAACACACAAACACCAAGACCTCCAATGCTTGGGGTCATATTACATTGGCAGTAGCAACTTTTGCTTCTTTGGCAACTTTATTTCTAATTTTATGATTATCACAAACACCCTCACAAAACAAAAAGAAGAACTGGTCCCCCGCCAAAATAAAAAGATCAGCATGTTTGTCTGCGGGCCAACGGTTTATGACTATATCCACATTGGCAATGCCAGAACATTTGTTTTTTTTGATGTAGTAGCAAAGCATTTGAGGAACAATGGTTTTGAAGTTAATTACATACAAAATATCACTGACATAGACGACAAGATTATAAAAAAAGCCCTAGAAGAAAAAAGCGAACCGTTAGAATTGGCAAAAGAATATGAGAATAAATTCCTTGAGGACATGTCTGGTCTTGGTGTAAATGCCGTCAATAAATACGCTAGAGCCACCGACCACATTGAACAGGTAATCGCGCAGGTCAAAAAATTAATCGAAAAAAAATATGCATATTTAATTGAGAACGATGGCTGGTATTTTGACCTCAAGACATTTCCTGAATACGGTAAGCTATCTGGCCGGACAGCAGAAATGGCTGATGATGCGGTAAGCCGCATAGATGAAAATGATAAAAAAAGAAATAAGGGCGATTTTTGTTTATGGAAATTTTCTAAACCAGATGAGCCTTCATGGGAATCAGATCTAGGCAAAGGTAGACCTGGCTGGCACATCGAGGACACCGCTATCACTGAGCACTACTTCGGCCCCCAATATGACCTTCATGGCGGCGGACAAGACTTGATATTCCCCCACCACGAAGCCGAAATAACCCAACAAGAATCTATATCTGGCCTTAAACCTTTTGTTAAATACTGGATGCATGTTGCCTTTTTGATAAACAAAGAATCAAAAATGTCCAAATCACTGGGAAATTTTGAAACCGTCCACGAACTCCTTAAAAAATACTCGCCAGAGGCTTTGAGATTTTATCTCTTAAGTGCCCATTATCGTTCACCTCTTGATTACGGTCCGGAGTTATTAAATCAATCTGCCGCAGCCGTGAGAAGGATGAAGGAGTTTTTAAACAAACTGAACTTGGCTAATGCTGATTCGGAAGAATCAATAGAAAACGAGATAAAATTAGCCAAAGAAAAGTTCGCCTCTGCAATGGATGACGATTTTAACACATCATCGGCTTTTGCGTCTTTGTTTGAACTAATAAGCAAGGTGAACCCTCTTCTCACTCAACACAAAATCAATCATCACGATGCTGGTTTGGTAACAAAATTTATCAATGAAATAGATCAAACATTAGGCATCGTTCCCAAAAAAGAAGAGGAGATACCCAGAGAAGTTTCTGAGTTAGTTAAAAAACGAGAAGAACTCCGCCAACAGAAAAACTGGACAGAAGCTGATAAATTAAGAGCCCAGATCAAAGATCTGGGCTATGAGATAGAAGACACAACCTACGGACCGTTTTTATTAATATCGTAAGCCGCATAGAAAAGACCGGCTAATATCAAAAAGGCAAAGGCAGCTATTTCTAGGTCGATAATAAGACCTTTAGAAAGACTTGGGCCAGCCAAACTTAACAAAACAAACGAAGTAAGACTTAGCGATAAAAGACCAAACGACATAAATTTCAAAAAATTAAAATATTTTTGCCCTTTTTTATTAATTGACAAAAAAAGACTAACGAAAAAAAATATCCCCGCCAAGAAAAAAACTATGAACAATAGCACTAACAGGGCTTTTTCCATGGCTTAATGTTAAAGACCTCGTTTGTGTCTAATTTAGTACATTAAAATCTTGTGTCAACCAGAGACAATCTGTATCTTTTGCACAGCTAATCAACTTTTTAACTATTGATTAAAGAGTTTTATTTTTCAATAATGAAATGAGGTCATCTCAAAACCTTCACACCATGCCCACTGGATCAATGTCTCACAAAATCCAAACCGACTATCTTCCTCCCCAAAACTTAGACGCCGAAAAATCAATTCTCGGCTCTCTTTTAATTAATCGTGAAGCAATCAACAAAGTTGCCGACTACTTAAAACCCGAAGATTTTTATAACCGCGCCCATCAGCTTATATATGAAGCTATTTTTGCTTTATTTGAAAAACGCGAACCGGTAGATCTTTTGAGTTTGTCCAACAAGCTTGAGGAAATGAAATCTCTAGAACAAATCGGCGGTCGAGCATATCTTACTTCTATTGCCGCGTCAGTGCCAAGCGCCGCCCACATCGGTTCTTATGCCAAGATTGTCCAAAGAAAGAAAATGTTAAGAGACTTGATAGATGCGGCACATTACATTATATCCCTTGGTCATAGAGAGGAAGATGATGTGGAAAATTTATTGGATGAAGCTGAGCGGCGACTTTTTTCTGTTTCTCAAAAATCTTTAACCAAAAACTTTGCGCCCCTCAAAAGCACCCTTAATGAGGCTATCGAAAGAATAACCAATCAAGACGCAGGAATGTTGCGAGGCGTTAAAACTAATTTCAGAGACTTAGATAATCTTCTGGGTGGATTACAAAAATCTGACCTCATTGTCCTTGCAGCTAGACCGTCAGTCGGTAAAACTGCTTTTGCCCTTGATTTAGCAACCAAGGTAGCCAGCCAAGGTGTTCCAGTGGGAATATTTAGCATGGAAATGTCTATAGACCAAGTCGTTGACCGCTTAATAGCCGTCAATTCAGGAGTAAGTGTCTGGAAACTTAGAACCGGTAAACTTTCCCACAAAGATGAGCATGACGATTTTTTAAAAATAACTATGGCCTGTGACGAACTAGGCCAAATGCCGATATTCATAGATGACACCCCCTCCCCAAACATTCTTCAAATGCGAGCTATGGCCCGACGCCTCCAAGCTGAATACGGTTTGGGACTTTTAGTCGTTGACTATCTTCAATTGATGGCTTCCCGCAAAAACTATGACAGTCCCGTCCAGCAAGTAACGGAAATATCCCGAGGGTTGAAAGGACTGGCCAAAGAACTAAATATACCCATAATAGCTATATCTCAACTTTCGAGAGCAATTGAACAAAGAGAGGGCCACAAACCACGATTGTCTGATCTGAGGGATTCAGGATGCTTAACCGGCGATTCTCTTATAATGAGAGCTGATACAGGAGAATTAATTAAAATTAAAGAATTGGCTCAAAAAAAAGATCAGGTTCCTATACCAGTATATAGTCTAACCAAGGACATGAAATTAACAATACAACCACTTATAAAAGCATTTTCTAGTGGCTATAAAAAAACTTATAAATTATTACTACGTAGCGGACGAACCATTAAGGCATCGGCAAACCATCCGTTTTATAAACTAAGTGGCTGGAAGTCGTTAGAGGATCTTAGAATAGGAGATAAAATAGCAATCCCCAGAAATTTATGTCCATTAAATTCTGAAGTAACACTTAAAGATCGAGAGCTTATATTATTAGCTCATCTTTTGGGTGATGGTTGTATTTTGCCAAAACAACCTTTTCACTATACAAGCGCAGATCCAGAAAATATTAACGTTGTGGCTGAATCAGCTGGTAATCTATTTGGAATCAAGTCGCGCATTATTAAACAAAAAAATTGGTGGCATGTCTATCTTTCAAGTCCTTATCGTTTAACTAGAGGTAAAAAACATCCTATAACAATGTGGTTTAATGAGCTTAAGATTAAGAGAGTCCGTTCATATGATAAAGTGATTCCAAATAAAATATTCAGCCAGCCCAATGATAAAATTGCGCTATTTCTTCATCATCTTTGGGCGACAGACGGCAATATTTCTTGGAAAAAATTAAGAGGCAGAAAACCATCAGCGGCTATATATTACTCCTCAACTAGTAGAACTTTGATCTTTCAAACACAACATCTTCTATTAAGATTTGGAATTCAATCCACAGTTATAACTGTTCAAAAACCAGTATATAGACCCAACCACAATCTACATATTCAAGGATCTCAAAATCAGCTTAAGTTTTTAATGAAAATCGGATCATTTGGACAACGCGGTAAAATTATCTCACAGTTAATTGAAGCGCTTGAAAAAATAGAACCAAATACGAATCTAGATACTATTCCCAAAGAAGCGTGGCAATTGCTGGTTGAAATAGAAAAAATGAAAGCTGGTATCAGTTGGCGAGCATTATCGGCCGGTCTTTATGTTCCATATTCAGGAAACTCAATATTTAATAATGGTATAGGAAGAGAAAGAATAATTAAGATTGCAAATGTGCTTAAAAGTAAGATCCTGCATCAATTGGGAGATTCAGAAGTTTATTGGGATGAAGTTGCCTCAATTAAAGAATCAGGACTGGAAGAGGTGTATGATGCCACTGTGCAAGGGTCTCATAATTTTATTGCTAATGATATTGTTGTCCATAATAGCATTGAACAAGACGCAGACTTGGTAATGTTTATACACAGGGAGGATAAGAATAATTACGAAAGAGCAAAAGAGAAAAGCTTATTAAATGTCGCCCAGCTTATAATTGCAAAACACAGAAACGGACCTACTGGAGAAATAGATTTTAGGATAGATCCGGAGAGTTTGCAGTTCTTCGAGATTGATAAAATACATGAGGGCCTAATATGAACCAGAAATTCGAACAAATTGTTAAACTATTTCAAAAATTGCCAGGCGTGGGTCCCAGACAAGCAGCTCGTTTTGTAATTGCCTTGATGGAAAAACCTGAGTCAGAGCTTCAGGAGCTTGGTAAAGCCATAACCCACCTTAAAAAAGAAATTAGTTTTTGTAAAACATGCTTTAACATATCTGATAACAGCGCGTGTTTAATGTGCCACGATAAAAAGCGCGATCAATCTAAAATTCTTGTTGTTGAAAAAGTTACCGACTTAGATTCAATTGAAAAAACCGGTCTCTATAAAGGTCTCTACCACGTCCTTGGCGGAGCCATAAATCCAATTGACGGCTACACGCCTGAAAAATTAAAAATAACCGAGCTTCAATATAGAGTTGTTATCGCCCTGAAAAATACACCCGAACTTGAACTGATAATTGCCACCAATCCCAGTGCCAGTGGTGAGACCACATCGCTATATCTACGAGAATTGTTTCAAAACAAAAAGGGGGTCATATTGACCCGCCTTGCCCGCGGCCTCGCCTCCGGCTCAAATCTTGAATACGCCGATGAGATTACATTAAAGCACGCTTTAGAATACAGAAAATAGTAAGTCTGAAATTAAAAAACCCACTTATCATTCATAAAAAACTTCATCCCAAAATTGAGGCTTAATTTTTCCGACAACGCAGATGAAGGTAATTCCTTTATAAACGACCTCTGCAATCCACCTATTACCGGTTTGCTGATATATTCTAATATCTTCTTTTGAGACTTCGTCCATCATCATGTTTATCATCTCTAAAGAAGCTGTGTACTTTGGACGAGAACCATCCTCTTTTTTATGTCTTTCAACGCTTCCTTTGGCAAACTAGACCAACTTATCTAATTCATCAAACGATTTATCAATATCGCTAGTATCTTCTTCATATTCATCGTCCATAAAATATTCCTACTTTTGTTTTAAAGATCAACTAGCAATATTTATAACACTTTTGTTTGTGGGTGTACAGAGATAAAAAATTTGTTGCTAGGCAACAAATTTTTTATCTCCCAGTTAGTTTAGAATCTTAACAATCTGGACTTTAGTATATGGCTGGCGATGGCCCTTTTTTTTGTGTTGGCGAGTTTTAGATTTGTATTTAAAAACTATCTTTTTTTTACCCTTGCCTTCTTCTAATACTTTAGCCTCCACTCTAGCACCGACAACCTTGGGTTTGCCAACTTTTACTTCATCACCGCTAACAACAAGCAGCACGTCTTCAAAAGTTACATTACTATCGCTAGCCAAACCCAATTTTTCTACGCTTAAAACATCACCCTCTTGGACTTTATACTGCTTGCCCCCGGTTTTAATTACTGCGAAATTCATAATATTAATTAATATAGTCTATACGAAAGTTTGTTTTTTGTAAATAGCGTGGCTACAAAACAAAAAATTCCGATTATACCGGAATTTTTAATTTATTGACGTTTCAGTTTGTTCTAGGGCTTTGATAGTAGCTTGCTGGATTTGTTCCCTTAATGCATTGATTTTCTCTCTGATATACTTTGATATTTCAACCTTGTTAACCTCTCCCCACTCAGTTCTTATTGACATTGACTTGGCATATTTGATAAGAAGGTTGGCCCTTTCTGCCAAATCAACATCTTTGGGACTGAAACTAGAATCTCCTACATTTAGAGCGTGAGTGCCTAGCCCGTCTATAAACTGCTTTTCATCTATAGTTGTCCACCTTTGGCGCCGCTCCAATTGACTCTGGCTTGTTTCTGAACCCATGTATTTTCTTATGTAAAAGTTCTTGAATGAAATTATAAAAAACCCACATTTTTTGTCAATAGAGATTGAGGCTGTTCGAGCCGATATTTTTAACAGGTTCTTTGGCAGTTTTTATCGTCTGTTTTCTAATAACGCAACCCTTCTTTCTAAGACGGCAAATTCGTCTCTTGCTATTTTACTCTTTAAGTCGTTCTTAATAAACTCGATGTCCATTTTGATTACCTCGATATCTTCGGCCATAACTTCTACTTTTTTATCAATTCGATCTATCTTTTTATTCAAACCAGTATACTGTTCCGCGATCAAAGTCACCTTGTCATCAATATGTTCCAGCAATGTTCCGATTTCTGATGAATTATAGTTATTGTTTTTAGACATACAGAAATTATATCAAGCCGAGATTAAGTGTCAATTCAAACGTTCAAAATATTGCCTTCATTGCTATAGATAGATGGCTTGTGTGGATTTGACACTTCCCAGATGGCAGGGCCAATAGAGAACACTGGAAAACTTTGTTAGCTGGGATTTATCAATATTTCTTACAAAACCCCATATTTGAGCTGTTAAACTACCCCTGTTGATAAATCATTGACTTTTCATAAGCCAGATGATACACTTAATATCTATACGGCTTCGGCCTCGAAACACTCGCAAGGGTGTTTCTGACTATTTAGCTACACAAAGCTTGATAAATGCTTCTGCCAGCTCCTGATAATGACTCTCGTCTAATACGCCAATTTTCTGGTATAGTCGCTTAGCATCAACCAAGCGTAGTTGGGAAAGAACAGCAGTTCTCTTTATCCCATCTTCAAGATCAACCGGAAACCAATACCTCCCTGTTTTAACTTTGGTAGTCAGCGGAATTGCCCAAAATGTCTCGTTGTTAAATTTCTTAAAAACTAAAACTGGGCGGGCAAAATTAAATCCCTTGCCGTCTTGCTCAAATCCAATATTCAAGCCCAACGAGCACCACCATATTTCACGCTCATGAAAAAATACCCTGGAACCTTTATCGTGGAGATGGGCTTTCTTATCATGCCATTTCTTAAAATCTTTATTCATCTTTCGTATTAAAACAAAAACCGGCAGAAATTGCCAGTTTAAGCAAACAGACCCACCAGAATCACTTAGTATTATCGGACTTATCTTTTTTTATCTTTCCTGTGCCATTACACGAGCTGCAGGTATAGTTTGGACCAGTGCCATCAGACCACCAGCCCCTTCCCTGACAGTTCCTACATTGTTGTTCTAGTCGTTCTTCAATACGTTCTCTTAAATCATAGAATATGGCCAATGCACTTATTGACAGTACAGTTAGTACAGTCAGGATCAATGCCGAAGTATTCGCAATCTTCTTCATCTTACCTTCCATTTTCCTCTCCTTTTTCAAAGAAACTTGTATGATCAGAGTATGACCATACTTCGCAAGATCATAGCAAATATTTATTTGTATGTCAATAGCAATAAAAGTAACCCTCCACACCTCCCCAAATCCCCTTGTTTTTCAAGGTATTTAGACACTGTTAGACACCGAGCGCTAAGTACTTCTGGAACCAACCATAAGGATCGTTCCACTTTAAGGAAAGGATGACTGAGGCTAGTATCGATGTTGTTTCTGCTCCCCGCTGGGTTCTGGAACCGAAACAAATCTTTCGTTTGATCACTAAGGGCCTAAGCGACCGTTCGGCTTTGTTGTTGTCGATGGGGATGGTCGGATGATTGAGAAAGGTGAAGTACTTTTCTTGGTTTTTCCGAAGTGATTCTTTGATTTTTAATAGCGGGGTTGGGTCAAGATTGTGTTTTTGAGATAGTTGCCTGAAAACTGATTGAAACTTCTTCTTTAAGTACGACGATATCTCATTTCCGATTCTTTTTCGGATGTTTTGATACAGATTTGAGAATTGATGGTATGCTTTGATTACTTGTCTTCTCTTTCTTTCTCCAAGTTCACTGCTCTCGGCCAAGTCCCGAAGCTTCCTTTGGGGATGAGCCCAGCAGAGCTGATGTTCGGTAAAAGCATTCTTGTAGGCTCCATAATCATCGGATATGCCGACCTTCCCCTTACCAATGTCATCAATGTTTCCCTTACCTCGGCTTCTGCCAAGGAAAAAGACGGTATCGTTGTTCTCTGTCCCTGTCGCTACCCAGGCATATCTTCCTTGTTCTTCTTTCTGTACCTTCCAACCTGTTTCATCATAGTGAGTGCCGGCTTGAGAAAGGACTGATTCCTTAAGTGTTTGGTATTCCGGTCTTAGCTTGTCTGCTTCTTCCCTGAGCATATTGCCAATCTCTCCGATGGAGAGGTGTAACTTGAAGATGTCGTTCAAGTGATCTTGGATTTGAGCATGAGAAAGCCGATTAGCGATTGAGAGAATGCAAACATACTTCTTAACGTTGTCGCCTAGGATTACTTTCTTGGAAGGGATAGGACACCCGCTTGATTGTCTCTTGCAGGTCGGACAGTATCCGACTTCGACTTCATGCTTGGTGGTAATGGACTCTATCGGCAAAGGGATATCTTCTTCAAAAAACACTTTGATGGATTTTTTATGAAGTTCTCCTTGGCAGTGAGTGCAGGTCTGAATGGGGTGCGACTCTGTTTTAGTGATCTTCTTAGGCAGTGGTCTTTGGTAGGAGAGGACAGATCGTTCCTTCTTATCCTGCTTCTGGATTATGCGATTAAGCGGTTTCTTGCCAAAAAGCCTGTTGGTAATATGCTCTAACTGGAGGGCCATAGCTTCGATCTTCTGATCCTTGTCTTTGTCCTTCTTTTCCAGTTCATTGACACGCTGTTTTAAGAGCTTATTCTCTTTTTCAAGAAATATGATCCTTTCTCTGGCTATGGGATACAAACGCTCAAGGTTACGGAGACGTATCAGCCGTTCATTGATCTCTTGCTCAGTGAGTTTCATCATCTCATTGTACCACGGTCAAGATTGACTGGGCTGTGGATGAGTGGTGGGAGGTGTGGAG
>OBEQ013033344.1_pt1 | contig 12329 bp, 11 predicted proteins | sample 1670901 | NCBI WGS metagenome assembly OBEQ01 (sample SAMEA104232315, study PRJEB22302) | groundwater metagenome | biome: forest; feature: aquifer; material: groundwater | place: USA | collected 2011-08-07 | depth 5.4 m | reverse complement strand
TCCATATATGATTAAAGAGATAACGGCGACTTTTTGACCATATAGTTTTTTGGCAATATAATAAAGACTCAAGGAAGTAATCAATCCGATAAATGAAGCAAAATAGCCGAGTATTATCGGGTCTCCTTTTGAAAGCCAAAGTAAAAATGCCGTTAGATATACTAGTCCTGGTCCCAAATAATATCCTATGCTTGAGGCGCTCACCCCAATCCAGATAATATGGAAATGCTCAATTATAGTTTTTGCGAGTAGCGCCTGATATTGCGTATCAATATCAAAAATAAAATAATCACCGACTTTATAAAATCGTAAAAAAACGATAGAAAGAAAAAAGAACACAATCGCAATTTTCTTAAGCCTCATTTACTTGTATCCGTTAATCTCTAACACCTCTTTATTAAGATTTTTTAGCTGCTCAAAAAACTGATCGTCTTCATAGGTGTATGGAGTTCGAACTTGAAGAACTTTGATATTTACGGTTTCACTTTTGACAACAATGCTGTTGCCTTCCCACGGAACAAGCTTCTCCACCCAAAGATTAGTATAGGTACTATCCCAGTGGAGAGGGACGGTAAAGATAATTTTTGAGTCGGTCCACAGATCCGTAACAACGTCTTCGTCGTCTTTTACCAAACGCACTTTGTCATTTTGCTTCCACCCAAAATATTGGCCATATATAATTACTTTTGTTGAATGATAGGCAAGTTTTGGCTGAATATCAATGATTTTTGGATTCAGTGATAAGCGATATCTTTTTCTATTTTCCGCATTAATTTGATTATTTGTATCAATTATAAAATCAACTAAAGAACGAATTAATATCACCATTAAAAAAATTAATGCAATAGTTTTTGCTGTGAAAATGAGATACTCCTTCAAAGTTTTTGGCAGCTTTTTAAATACAAATTTAAGCACTTTATATATGAGATTGTATAACAAGATTGTAGTTTTTTGCATACGAACAATCACTATTTTTTTAACTTGAGACAATACAATAATAAGCTGACTATTCATAAATAGTCTGAAAAAATCTGAGAAGTCCATGAGTTTTTGCGGTTTTAGTTTCATTTCAACTGCCCTGTGGACTGCTCCAGTGACCAGCATGATATATGCCCAGATTGCAGATTTTTCTGCCATATCGGTCTGTTTGAATATAAGAAGAAGCGGAGAAAATGCAAGAAATATGAGCGCAAAAATAAAATTAATCCTGGATTCCAGCCTGTTGCCTATCAAGACGCTGGTCCAAAGAATTATCAGTAAGGCTAGGATAAAGCTTGACTTTTGGCTGATTATGAAGATATCCAGCATAAACCCAACCAGTACGGCTAATGAAAAAAGAGTTCTGTAGCTAAGAGGGATTTTTTGAATGCTTTTTATTGTATTAAACAAAAACGGCCTGATGAATAGAACACAAACGAAAAAAAGGATTGCGGCCAGGGACAATAGCCAAAGAATAAAGAAAGAATTATTTTTTTCTATTTGTTTATAGCCTGAGGTTGGTATGAAACCAGGCAGGTAAGCAGTTCTCAGCAAACTTATTTCAGGTTCATATAAAGGATAGACTTCAACTTTGAAGTTACTTGCGTCATCATTAGATATAGGACGATCAGCAGTAATTACAAATTTTGTGTTTAGTATGGGATGGTTTATTTCCTTCACTTCAAATTTCATATACGTAATTGGATTATTCTGGGGATAAACTGTCTCATTTATTACATAATCTGAATTAACAAAGCCTTGATCTTGATAAGTTCGCGCTAATTGAAATATGATCAGATTATCAAATTTATTCTGAAGTTTAACAATATACTGGCCTTTATCAAGATTTTGCGTCTCAAAAGAGTAGGTATAAAGGTTCTTAGTAGAACTGTTTTCTTGAAAAGAAGGATCCTTAATTATATTTTTTTCCTTGAAGGAAAGATCAATAAAGTTTATACCTGGTTTGATCACTACATTTTTAAACGTCAAAAAACCCAACTCATTATCAACGGTTCCAGAATAGCTGGTGTTTCCAAAATTCAGTTGAGGCATATCATGAAATGAATCCTCGATTGGGAATTCTATGATTACATCGTATTTGCCATATTTTTTTTCTCTGACAATATCCTGAAGTGAGTATATAAGATGAAAAGGATCATATTGAGGTACATATTTCTCAAGTCGGGTATTCAGGCGATCAAAAATTGTATCTAATACTTTTTTAATAGCATTTTTTTCTTCATCTGATTTTTCTGAACTATACAGAGTCTTTTGAAGGTGACTACGATGTGAGAGTAGTATTTGCTTTAATTCCACAGTTGTATTAGATGTATTAACGGTAGATGAAATATACGAATTCATATGTTTATCATACTTATGTAGAGTTTTATCCCAGTCTAAATCATTTCCCCATTTCTCAAGTTCGGAAATACGTTTGGTAGCAAAAAAAAGCTCATCATACTTTTTGGTTTTTTGATCTATCTTCTCCAAAAGTTCAATAATTGGATAGTTCTTATCTTGCGGTGATATCTTTACATATGGATAGACAACTTCTGGTTTTAAAAGCAAAACAGAGCTATTTAATGGAAATAAAAAATATTCTTTATAGAGAGAGCCAGCCGTGACCGTTTTTGTAAAAAGAAAAAGGAAGCTCACAATTATAAATACCAACAGTATGCGTTTCATCATATGGGGATGATTTATAGGTAGTGATTGATAAATGAATTAATAGTTTTTACAACATATCGTACTTCTTTTTCTTTCATCTGCACATAAAGAGGTATGCTAACGGTTTCCTGAGAAATAATGTTCGTTAAAGGATAATTACTACTATACTTTATTAATTCTTGATAAGCTTTTTGTTGAAAAAAAGGTAACGGATAGTAAATAAGTGTTCCAATATGGTATTTCTTTAAATATTCAATAAATTGTTTACGTTTTTTTGTCCGGGCCGGAAAGACATGCCAGATATGTTCGTTTCCCTCTCCCACTTGCGGCAAGACAAAATGTGGATTATTGTTAGGATTCAAATGAGTAAGGTAATATGAAGTAATCTTGTGCCGTCTTTTATTCCACGTATCAAGATATTTTAGCTTGACGCGGAGTATTGCAGCTTGGATTTCGTCAAGTCGAGTGTTAAATCCTTTAATAAGATTAAAATACTTGATTTTTGATCCGTAGTTGCGTGCAAGACAAACATATTCGGCCACTTTTTTATCGTTCGTTGTGACCGCTCCGCCATCGCCAAAAGCACCTAAGTTTTTTGTCGGATAGAAACTCCATCCCGCCGCATTTCCTAATGATCCTGCTCTTTTACCAAAATGTCTTGCCCCGTGAGCTTGAGCAGCATCTTCAATAAGTATCAGGTTATGTTTTTTACAGATCTCTTTGATTTTTTGTATGTTTGCGCACTGGCCATAGAGATGGACAGCCATGACGGCCTTGGTTTTTCTGGTAATCGCCGCCTCAAGTCTGTCCGGATCGAGATTATAGGTTGTAAGATCAGGTTCAACGGCAACAGGAGTTGCGCCTACGATATCTACAACTAATACGGTTGCAATGTAAGTGTTTGCGGGAACAATGACTTCATCGCCAGGTCCGATACCATACGCCCTTAAAATCAACTCCAAAGCATCCATACCGTTTCCTACTCCAACACAGTATTTTACCCCACAATATTTTGCAAATTCTTTTTCAAATAATACAACATTCTTTCCTAAGATATACCATCCACTTTTTAATACCTCTTTAACACAATCATCAATCTCCCTTTTCAGTTCCCTATAAGTAGCTCCAACATCCAAAAAAGGCACTATCATAGATTTTTTGTGACAAAAGAATTGACATTTTTTAATTTCTCAATAGTTTCTTTGATACTTTTTTTCAGATTCCCTTTGTAAGAGAATCCGCGTTTCAATGATTTCAAATTGCTCACTTCATACGAAAGTTGGTTCATAATACGTGATTCGACGAATTTGACCTTCAAATGAGGAATATGATATTTAATAACCTTTACTATATCTTCCACTGTTGAATTGATGGTAACAATATTATAAATCTCATTATCAAATATTTTATGTTCAATAGAAAAATTAATTGCGGAGATTGCGTCATTAAGATCGCAATACGGGCGTTTTTGATTGTACGCAGTTTTCCAGACCGTGATTTCTTGACCTGTGACCGCTTGAAAAATAAACTTGTTTACCGCGGTATGAAAACGCATTCCAATAGAGTACCCAAAAATGGTCCCCAGTCTGAGAATGACGTACTTGAGCTTTCCTTTCTTTCCAAGAGATTTTAGATAACGCTCTGCCCAAATTTTTGATTCTGCATAAGGACTCTGCGGTTGAAGTTCAAGGCAATTTTCATCAACAAGCTCGCTTTGCGATCCGTACACGCTTGTTGTTGAAGGAAAAATAACTGGACGATTGTATAAGCTTGCAAAGTCAACCACATTCTTAAAACCTTTCTTATTAACAGTTTCGACCAAATCTTTTTTTTGTACACTTGATTCGGCGTCGGTAATGGCTGCCAGATGTATTATGACGTGAGAATCGTTAACGATATCCTTCATTTCTTCGGAAAGAATGTCTGTTTCGTGGAAAATGAAACGTGGCTTATCTGGCAAATTGAATAAAGAAACATAGCGTTGGGTAAGAAAATTATCCACCAAATGAACGGTTTTCAAAGAAGGTATGTCAAGGTTGCGGATGAGTTTTGAACCGATATGTCCTAAGGCTCCAGTGATGCAAATATTCATATGATATTATCCAGAATTACTTTCGTCTTCATTAATCCTTCTCTTAAATTATATTTTGGTTCCCACTTCATTTTATAAAATAATTTTGCGCCACTGATATACACATTATCTATCTCGATTTTTTTTCTGACATCCGGCCATGGAATTTTTTTTATTCTGCCTTTACCGAAAACGGAGATGATAGTTCTAGCGATATCCATAATTGAATAATGTTCTCGGTGGACCGCAAAATACGTGTCACCATAGATATTGTCGGAAAAGATAGATTTATATAATAAATCGCACGCGTCTTCAACGTACATTACGTTTCTTATTTGTTTTCCATTCCCATAAATAGGGATTTCCTTGTTATGTTTAGCAAGATCAATAAAATAATTAATGAACCCAAAGTTAGAAGAATGTTTTCCGTATGGACCGTAGATATTGGAAAACCGCAAGGAAAGCGTTTTTAGTCCGTAAACACGATGATAAATATAGTGGTATTTTTCGGCAACTCCCTTATTTGCCGAGTAAATATCTAAGGGTTTTTCTCCGTGTTTTTCATCAACGGTTTCACCTACGGCTTTTCCAATCAGCGTACTACTTGAAACATAGATAAGTTTTGTCTTTGGATTATGATCTTTTACCGCTTCCAAAACAGTAAGGTTTCCAAGGCAGTTAATCTCTGCGTCAAGAAAAGGCTCTTTGAGGGAAAGCGGATGTGAAGTTTGGGCCGCACAGTTTATTACCGCATGCTGGTTTTTAACCACTTTATTCATTAATGTCTTGTTTCGTATGTCTCCCTTGATAAAGGTGATTTTAGGAAGTAATTCCTTTAGATTTTTAAGGCTGCTTTTAAAATAAGGGTCCAGAGAATCAACAACAGTAAGGTTATGTTTGCCTTTTTCAAGAATTTTTTTTACTAAGTTGGTCCCGATAAATCCTGCGCCCCCAAAGATTAAAATATTCATAAAAAGTATTTAATTGTTTTTCTAATGCCTTCAGCCAGGGATATTTTAGCAGACCAGCCCGTATCTTTCTTGAATTTTGAGCTATCTGCGGTAAAATTTCGGTACTCAATTCGAGAGGTATTTTTAGGAAATGGGGCAAAAAGAATTTTGACTTTTTTTCTCGTAGTCGCTTCGGTTTCCTTCTTGATAGCGGTGGCCATTTCGAGAATCGTGTGACCGATGTCAGTTCCCAAAACGTAATACTTTCCTTTTGTTTTCTCAATGTTGATTGAAGCTTTTAAAAAAGCATCAACTACGTCATCAATATAGAGATAATCTCGGGTATAGTGACCGTCTCCATAAATTTTTATAGGTTCTCCTTTTATTGCCTTTTTGATCATCATATTGGTGATTCCGCGATCAGGCTTGCTTGAAGCAGGCCCTGGACCGTAAATATTTGGGAGTCGAAGAATGGTAGCCCGCCTCCCAAGCTGGTTACTATAATATTGAAGATATTTTTCTGCAGTGAGTTTATGTATATCATAGACTGTGATTGGGAGATCTGTTCGATCTTCACTTATTTTCCCTCCATCGGTGAGGCCTGTTTCGGTTACTGCGCCGGAAAAGATAATATCAGGAGATAAATCATATTTTTGGCACGTTTCAATTAAATGCACAACTGGTAAAACATTAGTTTTCAAATCTTCATAGGGATAACGATTAGCAAATTGAGAACTTGTTTGGGCTGCAAAATGATAGACGAGATCAATATCTTTCAAAACTGTTTTCCATACGCTTCTTTTTGTTATGTCCGCCTTGATATGGATGTAATTTTTTTTCGATCGTCCACCGGCTCTCGATACCAAAAAAAGACGACAGCTGTATTTTTCTAATGCGCCGACGACCGATGATCCTATATATCCGTTTGCACCGGTAATAAGAATATTTTTACCATTCATGTAATCGTTACTTCTGGAAAATACGTAATAAACTTTCCGCCATTTCTTCGATATTCTTTTTCTTTATCCATGATTTCTTTTTTATGGTTGTAGGCAAAAAGCACAACATATCGAGGTTTATCTTCCAGAAAATACCGATAGGATTTGACAGGAATACCTGAGCCAGGTGTAAAAAGGGCGATCTTTGAAGGAGTTGTGTCCGAAATATACTTTATAAGATCCGGACCGATTCCGGCATAGTTAAGTAAAGTCGTACTTTTTGAAGTTGCTGCATATCCTGCAACATTTTGTCTTTGAGACTTGAGTTTTTTTAAAAGTTTTAATAAATCAGAACAAATCTTGTCAACCTTTTTCTTAAAGCCTGAATATCCGTACATCTTGTGAAGTTTTATTCTCTTCTCAAGATTGATGTACTTTCTTACCGCCGCCGATACTTTATTTTTTGTCCCTTTTTTAATGTAGTATCTCATCGATCCTCCGTGCACATCCTGATGTTTCATGTCCACAAGCTGGAGTCCGTGTCGATAAGCGAAATTGGAAACGGAAAGTCCTGAATAATAATAGACATGTTCGTCGTAGATTTGATCAAATGAATTGTTTTTTATGATGTCATAAATATAGGGTTCTTCAAAGAAAAAATATCCGTCATCCGAAAGAAGTTCTGATACTCCTTCAAAAACAGAGTTTATATTTTCAATATGACAGATAACATTAGATCCGCAGATAATATTCGCTTTACTATATTTCCTTACAATTCCTTGAGCTGTCTTTTTATTAAAAAATACAGAAACAACGTTTACTCCGTATTTTTTTGAAACCCCGGCAACATTTTGTGAAGGTTCAATGCCCAGATGCTTTATTCCTGCAGCTGCAATATGTTTTAGCATAATTCCATCGTTTGATCCGATTTCAACCACAAACGGATTTTTTTTACCTTTGACGAGTTTTTTTATATGATCAGCTTGTTCCTGAAAATGCTTCTTCATTCCTTTGGAAGTTGAAGAAAAAAATTGGTAATGATCATGAAACATTTTTTTTGGAGGAACAGTCTCTCCAAGTTGGACCATAAAACAACGGGGACAAAACACAACCTTTAGGGTGAAAACGAATTCCTTAGGAGAAGACTTTTTTATAAAACCATTTGCGATCGGCATTTTACCAAATGAGATTACGGTTTGAACCTGACTATTACAAATTTTGCATTTTTGCATATATTATCTTTTTTCTGCGAGGATTAACTGCTGAGTTCCTATGCTCAGTAAAAATTTTCGATATTGACTAATTGGTTGCAAAATAGTTCTATCCGCCAGAACATGAATAAAATCAATGACACTGACGGTTTTTCCAGAAGATTTTCCGGGCTCTTGTTTTTTAATTGTCTTATATCGCAGAAGCCTAAACGGTTTAAAACAGAAATTCTCAAATAAGGGATAAAGAAAAGAAATACCGCCAGCTTCTTGAGTTATTGTATGAAATCCGCAGTCTTTTACAATTTTACGTAATTCGCTCAGAGTCATTTCGGAAAAATGCGATTCAGCAAGATCATGAACAAAGAAGTTTTTTGCCGGTGTGGTGATAATAATTTTTCCTTTAGGTCTTAAGACGCGATAACATTCCTTAAGAACGAGTTTCGGTTTTCTAAAATGCTCAATTACCTCATTCATGATTATTACCTCAAATGATGAATCTTTGAAAGGAAGACCTTTTTCAACATCAGTTTTTATAACCTTCATTCCGCGTCTTCGACTCTCTTTAATGGCGAAATCATTTGTTTCTATACCAATCTTATTTTTTGAAGGAATTCTTTTTAACAATACACCTAATCCTGACCCTATTTCTAAAACTCTATCGTTTTTTTTAAATGGAATGAGTTCGAGAATTCGTTTATGATCTTGTCTGTCACCTGCGGCAAAACAGTATCCTTGAGATTCATAGTATTCTTGACTGTAAAGATCAGAAGTTTTCATGATATTAGAATTATATATTAGAACTAATAAATAGCAACCAGGTAGCTAATTTTTTTCTGCGAGAATTAATTGATCCAAGCCGAGTTCTAGGAGAAATCTGCGATATATACTTAAGGGTTTTAAAATGCTTTGGTCTGCTAGTTTATGACAAAAATCTATTAACCTTATCGGATGAGAACTCTTTAAATCAACCAAATTCTTTTTTTGTGGTTGATTTGTTATTAGGGCGGCCCGAAAAAAACGACCTATTTTAAAAAATAAATTTTCTAATATAGGATATAGAAACGAAATACCATTTACTTCATGGACAATTATGCGAAATCCATTATTTTGAACAAATCTATTAAGCTCTTTAGCTGTCATTTCGTGTAAGTGAGTTTTAGATAAATTGTGGAAAAAACGACTTTTAATTGGAGATGTTATTACAATTTTACCCTTTGATTTAAGTAGTCGGTAGCATTCTTTCAATGCAACATCTGGTTTTTGTAGATGGGAAATCACTTCGTTCATAATAATAATATCAAATGAAAAGTTCTTAAATGCTAAACCTTTTTCAATATAGGCTTTAATTACTGATAGTCCAGCTTTTCGACAAAAATTAATAGCAAAATTATTTACTTCTGTTCCGACCTTGTATTTTGCGCGAATCTTTGACAACAATATTCCTAATCCGCATCCAATTTCCAATACCCTATCGTTCTTCTTAATTTCCAAAAGTTTTAGGATACGTTCATGATCAGATCGATTATTATTTGAAAACCCGTAGCCGTGTAATTCATAATAGCCTTGATTGTATAGGTTGGAAAGTTTTATTTTCATGATGTTTTAATCTTTCTTAGAGCCTGAATTAAAACAGAATTAGTTTTCCCAGTTTTAAGCACTCGACACAAAATTACAAAGATACAAACAGAACGTATACCATTCATTAATGTAATGAAGACAAACATAGGAAATAATTGATTAGTAAGAATACCCATTACTAATAGATAACTGTGAGTAAAACAAATACTCATAAGCGAGTTCTTATGAACGTATAGAAAATTATATAAGATTTTATCAGACGCTTTAGGCGAAGGATTAATGCTATTCATTTCCTTTTCAATTTTTGGGTAGTCATCAAACTCTAAGTTAAATAATTTGTCAAAATCAAACAATAATACTGTTAAGAAGAAATAAATAGAATAATATAATATTGTTGTGATAATCCAACCTTGATTGTAATGGGTACTTATATTGGCATACAAAATACTTCCTAATACAATTAACATTAAGATTCTATCTGCATTGTGATCGATAAGTCTTCCGAGAGGAGCGGTTTCTTTGGGTAGTTTATATATCTGAGCCATATCCCCGTCTACCCAATCTAATATGGCAAGGAACATATATAGAAATAGCCCTATGACATTATATATGTATTTGTCTTGACTAAAAAAATATAAACTTATTGGTACGACAATAACAAATCTTAAGAGCGTTATCCATATTGGCTTGATTTTTGTCTTAACCAAAAGTTGAGCTATTTTATAAGAAAGTTTTAAGCCTGAATTCACCAAGTTATTTATCATTTTTATAATCAAATAATGCCCATTTAAAACCATCAAACATTCCCTGGTAGAAATTCCTTAGGGCAATTAAATTAAAATAACGAACCGCTTGATAAGTATAAATTAAAAACCATACCGGATAAAGCAATACAAATAAAAGAAAAAACTCCGAATCTTTTCTCATAAAAATAATTTTATTACGAGCGGTAAAATATGCTCGGGAAAGCCAACGATTTTTTCTTGTTTTTTCATCTAAAAATGGAAATTTGTGATAACAAATAGCTTTAGGTGTATAGATGATCTTATAGCCGGCTTTTCTTACTCGAGAACAAAAATCAGAGTCTTCATAACATACAAAAAAAATATCATCATAGAAACCAACTTTGTTTATTACCTCTCTTCTAACGAGAAAATTAGCTGGAGCAATTTCGACCTCCTCGACCTTTTCATATTGACCGAAATCTTTTCCTTCACGAGCAATATTAATTCCGGTGATCATATTGACCGAAGTGCCGGCAGCCCAGATAGTGTCTCTTTTTTCCCAGTAATAAATTTTTGGAACAACAATGCCGATGTCAGGATCAGATTCTGCCAAGAGAACCATTTGAGAAAGCATATCACGATTAAGAATATTGTCGTGATCGATAAACCAAACATATCCGCCTTTTGCTTTTTTAAGTCCGGTATTCATCCCTCCGGTTGAACCCAAGTTTCTTGAATTTTTGATAAGATTTACTCGAGGAAACTTCTTTTTAACCACCTCACTGGTGTCATCGGTTGATGCATTATCAACAACAATAATTTCAGTATGCGAATAATCCTGGTTAATGATTGACTGTAAACATTCCATAAAAATATTTTTTAGATTATATGTCGGAACAATGATTGATACTAAAGGAGATTTCTTGTTATTCATACTTTTTTTACATACATAACTTCAAAAGCAAACTGCGGGAAATGATACACAATAAATTGCGTAAAACCCGTAATGAGAAACCAAAGGCTTCTTGGTTTGAACCGCATGGTGACAAAACATTCATGGTTCACATTATCAGGAGCCTCCTTTTTTCTAAGAAATTTTAACCCAGCCATTCCATAGGCCTCATAACCTTTCTTTTTCATTTCCTCAATATTCCAACCTGATATATGTGTTTGATAATGATTAGTAGTATCGAATGCAGGTAAAAAACCATTCGGAGTGTTAATAATGATTTTTTTTCGTGCCCATTTTTCGATTTTTTTTAATAAATCATTACCCTCTTCTTTTTTAAGATGTTCCAAAACATCTATCATAATGACCGCATCAAAGCTTTTTGTTTTAAAGTTAAGTTGTGAGATTTCTTTATTTATATATGTACTATGAATATGAGATTTTTTACTTTCCTTAATATAAGGAATATAGGTCTCAACACCAACGCTATATTTAACTTTGCAGAATTGTATTGGAGAGCTGGGGCCACAACCCAAATCCAGAACCGAATCACAACCCTCAAGCTCTTTTCTTAAAGTTGCCGTTAATGAATGAAATATGGATCCAATTTGTTTATAGTGATACAATTTCCAGATTAAATTTTTCATTTTCCTGTTTTCAGTTTGGTTAATAAAAAGTAAAAAGAATAGAGCAAGCATGCGGCAAAGACAGAGAGATCTACTTTATATGCCAAGGTAAAAAGCCCTTGTGGCACATATTCTATTGTTAAATTCATATCATAGGATTGATCAGGGTTTATTTTACAATTATTACTTTTACACAACTCATTTGGGTTGACAATCCATGAATTAAGAGAACCATTTACGATAAGGTGATGAGTTTCGTCAATGTACTGAGAAGGCTTATCCAAATAGATTTTCCACGCCTCATTAAATGACTCTTCAAGTATGAGCGGAAAGGTTTTCTGAGCATGATGAATAATGACCTTATATTTTGTCGGATTAATTTTTTGGTATTCAAGTTGTGGTTTGGAATACGATAGATTCGTATCAATATCATTTATGTATCTGATTTTTTGTGCATTTTCATGTATTGGATAAATTGCCGTATCTGAATTTATGTTTGACAAAATATTGATTTTCGTCAAATCACTAGCTTCTATTGTTTTCTTGGTGATGATAGGAATATAAACAGCAGGTATTCGATATTCAGCCTTTATCTTATATATAAATAATTTGTTTCCAAAGCTAATAAGGGGTTT
>OBEQ011810996.1_pt1 | contig 12330 bp, 10 predicted proteins | sample 1670901 | NCBI WGS metagenome assembly OBEQ01 (sample SAMEA104232315, study PRJEB22302) | groundwater metagenome | biome: forest; feature: aquifer; material: groundwater | place: USA | collected 2011-08-07 | depth 5.4 m | reverse complement strand
TCATTGCAACCATAGTCAAAGCGACCGTGGTTGTGATAATTGTTTGTCTTATATTCATATGTTATTTTAATTTTTGCTTTCCCGCTTAAGTTTTTCTAAAAAAAATTAGGCGGGTATCAAATTTATTTTAAATATTCTTAATTACCATCGATCGACCATTTTATCCTGTTAAATCCCAGATATTCGTGGGAGCCCGCAAAGCGAGCTTTAACTCAGGCCTGTCGCTCAATAATTCCTTTCTACTGCAATTTCTGCGTTTCGCTAAGAAAAAATTATTGAGCGACAGGCCGATGATTTCGCGGTTTTACGTATTAACAACGAAGCTCATCCTTTAAAACCCACTCCGCGAACTATTTAACCGGATAACGACTTGTCAAATTTTTAAATTAATTTAGAGCTCTACTTGCTGCCACTGGCTGCAAGCAGGATCAAAATATTTTGCAGAGCGACAACAGGGGGATATTCTCCTTTGTCATAAGAATTTTTAATCTCTTGTGCCCGAGATTGCTGTTCTGGCGTTAACGTTGTTTTTTCTAAGTCCTTAAATTCGGTATCAACGGTAGTCTTATATAAATCATTTAACGTATCTTTTAAATCGCTGTCTCCATTAACATCTAAATAGGTTTTATTATTATTAATATCTAAGGCGACTTCTTTTGCCAATTGCGGATCTTTCTTTATCGCATCAGTGAGTTCTTGTGCAGCATCTTTGACTTCTTTTACCGCTGAAGAAATATCTCTTGGATTAAACTTAGCTACTTGTGAAAAATTCTTGGACTTTTCTTTAAAATCTTTCACATTGCTTTTTATTGCAATTATATCAGCTGGCGAGGATTGTTGTGCCACTTTTACATTTACATTTGAATCGCTTGGCACAACATACTTCATAAAGCCAAACACTCCCACTGCAAGAAATAAAAATGTGGCTAAAACGTAAGCCAACTTCCTCTGGAAAAATAAGCTAAGAACATTTGATAACACTTCTCTATGCGTTGGCGCATTGAAAACCTTTTTGTTTTCAAAAACAGCGCCTCCTAAAATTTGGTTTTTAGTCAAAACAACCCAGTTTTTTCTGGGCTTAATTTGCCTCAATTCCTGAAGCTTAGAAATGAGTTCTTTGTCTGTCATTAATATTATGACGTAAAATGCGGCTTTTTGTTACACTCCGTTCACATCCAGACTTCTAACGGGGTTACAATTACGCTTCTTTATTCAACTCATCTTGAAGACATTTTAACCCTCTATGAATCATAACCCTGACTGTTCCATGCGGCTTCTCTAAAATTCCAGCTATTTCTGTAACCGGCATATCTTCCAAATAGTGCCAGATAATCACATCTTGGTACTCTTTTTTTATATTCTTGATGGCTGATTTTACCGACTCAATATCTGCGTTTATTATTGCTCTTTCGTGTATATTTGTCCTATTATCAGCTATTTGAGGAATATAGTCAGTTGAAACTGTTTTTGTCCTATCCTTTTCTCTGTAATGATCAATAATATTATTCCGAGCAATTTGGTATAAAAAAGCGCCTATATTCTCAATACTTTGGCTTTTTTGGTATGATTCCCACCCCTTCATAAACACCTTAGAAGTTATGTCTTCTGCTGTCTCTGGTGAACTTACTTTTAGGTAAACAAACCTGTATATTTTCTCAATATATTGGTCGTAAATATGGCTGAATTGTTCTTGGTTTTTATCCATCTAAACAAATTTATATTATACTATAAAGATAGGACAAATGCAAGTCAGTTAGGACATAGCCTTGTCCTAAGTAGGACAACCTATGTCCTACCGTTATTTAGTTAACTAAGTGGTTAATTTTGTAAAAAACCTGATTCCACTCCCCAACTCTTATAATCTTGCCTTTTTTTAACAAATCATCCAAGTCTCTTCTAACGGTTCTTTTTGTAATATTGGGCAACTCTTTTACAAGATCTGAAACTTGAGCTTTTTCTCTATTAGCCAAAATATACATAATTCTTTTTTGCCTTTCTGAATAGGCTCCCCTGTTTGCAAGGATTTGCCCATCGCCAAGACCGCGGTCAGGCTGAAGAATATGTTCGGATTTTACCACTGGATTTTCTATACTTGAAACAGTCTCCAAATGCTTCTTAATAACTCCTTTTGGCCGTTCAATGCCATCTTTAATTTTGCTATACTCTTTTGTGATTATCAAAAAATTAACATTACTCAGCCAGCCCTGGCTTTTACCAAGGTTAAGAAAATTCTCTAACACCTCTATGTCATTCAATAATTGCTCTATTGCTTTTTCTCTGTTTGGTGAAAGATAATTTTTCAAAGACATCCATCCTTTTGCATTAAAAATCAGGGTTACGTTTTCCAATATTGCCAATGCTTTTTCCTTAGCTTTATATTTCAAAGGGTCTCCCTCCGGAAAGAAATCCAAAACCTTGTAAACCGCGTTGGTTATTTTTACCCCATTAGAAGTTTCGGGGTTATTTGGGTTATATAAATCATTATTCATGACTATTTAAAATATAAACTACAACACATCAGCAAAACTTCTAACGGGGTTTAAAAAGTCCTCGTTCATAATCCCTGCATTATAACTAAAAACAACTCAAAAGTCAAAAAACTTTTACAAAAATTTGACAATAAAAAACACCGCTTTTAACGCGGCGTTTTTTATATACTTTTGCCGGTTTACATCATTGCCTTTTTATTCAAGGAAGAGTACAGAGCCCATGCTCCAACCACTAAGTGCAAAACTAAATCAGCAGGGCTTTCCAAATTTGCTGATAAGAAACTTGTTGAGAACAAGTTATAGAGAGCAAAGAAAATACCAATGTGTTTTATTGAAAAGCCAACATAAGAGGTCTATATCCGCAAGGACAAAAACCGGCTAGTATTAAGGGAAAATATCGGCCTTGATACTGTTTTCAAATTGGTTGTTCTGCATATCGGGGTTTGCCGGAATATCTGCACCAGTGTCCGGATCATGCCAAGAATCAGCGTACACTCCGTAATAGTTATCTTTAAAATAAGAGTTATAGATGGCTGGCAGGCCCCCTTGGATATAAACTGCCTTAGCATCTGAAGATATGGTTGATGTATTCTGCTCTAAAAACTGCGCATTATCTATGGCAGACGGTGAATTTATTAGCCAAACTCCGTTGTTAGTATTTTTTTTCACAACAGAATTTTTCAAAGAAATGGAGGACTGGTCAACTTTTATTCCAGCTCCAAAATCAGGATTATTTAAAGACCCTGCGTAAGAAATGTCCACATTTTCCAATTGCGAATTTTGGCTGGTTTTTGCAAAACTCAACCCCAGCCAATCGCCGGGCAAACTTGTAGTATTGTATGGCTTAAAAATAATTTGGCTTTGAGGCGAGCCAACTGCGCTTAAAGTTCCTTTAACTTGCAAACCTGATGAATTGTCCAAAAAATCCATGACAGCGCCGGGGCTTAAAGTCAACGTGGTATTTTCAGGAACTGTGATTACTCCCCTTGCAAGATACGGCAAATCCGGCGTTAAAGCAAGGTTTGAAGTTATATCTCCCCCCAAAGCAATTGCGTTAAATTGATTATCGCTTGCCTGATTATTTGTAAAAAAAGGCAGGGAGGGCAAGCCAAAATAAATCGGGTAACTGTTTTTTACAAAATTGTTATTTGAAATTTCTGGCTTGGCCAAAATGTTTATATTATTTGCAAAGTCATAAAATGAATTAACATACATGCCAAAATTATTATTTTCAAAATAAGAATTGTTGACTTTAGGACTTGCGCCTTCTGCAAAAACCGCCTTTTCTGCATAGCGAAAAACCGTATTTTCCAATTGTGAACTTTGGCTGTCCGGCAAAAAGTGCAAGCCCGGCCAATCGCCGGAAGCCGGCAGGGAATCTGAACCGTCGCCATTGCTGTCTCCGCCATATTCATCATCCAAAAAAGAGGTAAAAATAATTTTGTCGGCATCTGCGCCAAGCGCTTTTAAAGTTCCGTTTACCGTCAATCTTGATTGGTTGTCGTAAAACTTCACAACAACTCCGGGCTCAAGCGTTAAAACAACATTTTTAAATACTTGCACATCTCCACTAAACAGATATGGGCTTAACTCTTTTTTAAGAGTGGCATCTTTCATGAAGCTTGAAGAATAATATGTGTACAGTTGATTTACGCTGTTTTGCTGGCCCGGAGTCCCATATATTTGGTTTCCCGACCTATCTTTCCCGTTTAAAGTTTTGCCATTACTTATTTTCCAGTTTTTATCAGACATGCCGAATGCACTAGCGCTTACTCTTTCTATTGAATAATGGCTGCCATTTTTAACAAAATTGTTCACATCTAAGCCGGAAGAAGGCATATAGAACTCATCAACATACCGATTATTTTGGTTGCGTAAATAAAGATAACTTTTGCCAATGGGATCGGCAAAAATCTGGTCGGCTGACACATCAGATAACGTACTATCATCTAACCTCTCCAAAATAAAATAACTTTTGGATAAAATGATTCCTTTGAGTGAAAGGTTCAACGTGTCTTTGCCATCAGACCCTGAAACAATTTTCCAATTTGCCAAATCAATGTCTTTATCTGTCCTGTTATAAAGCTCTATCCATTGGTCGTCGGGACTGGCATCCGTGCCAGCATACGCTACTTCATTTATCACGATAGGGTTTGCCAAATCAACCTTAATTTCAGGAGACCAATCCCCAACATTGCCATCTTTATCTTGAGCTCTCACACGAAATTGATATACGTCATCGTTTAATAATGAGTACGCTCCTTGTAAATATTCTTGAGTTTTTGTGGCGCTGGGCAGCCAATCTTTAAAATCAGCCCCGTTTAACTTATATTGCACTTGATAGAAATCTATATTTGGGCTTTTGCTCTGCCAGGTTATCAACAGTTTATACACAGCAACGTCAGCAGAATTATTGCTTGGATTATTTGTATAATCTGTGGCATCTTGAATAGTTGCTTTTGGAAAAGTTCCCTTGGAACTTGGTTCGTCAGATATTTTGAAATCACTTTCGTTATTGTCGGTATCTAATCCCAATTTTTTTCTTTCAATTGATTTCCCTTTTGGCGGATTAACGGTTGCAGTGGTTTCAAAATCTTTTGCCGCGCCATAGCCGACTTTATCTAAAATAGCATTATTGCTATCGTAAAATAAAATCGTATTGCTTGGAGCTATGGAAAAACTTTTGCCAGAATAATACAAATCCGGATCAGCAGAACCGGTATAATTCTTAGTGCCATCATCATTTATTTGGGGAACAATAAGAAAAAACCCAAGAGCTTTAATGGTGCCAGAAAAAGCGGCCGAGCTTACCAAATTGCTTTCGTTTCCCCCGCTGGTTTTTTTCTTCAAGGAAAAACCCGACAAATCTATGTCAACGGCATTGGGATTGTACAGTTCTATGAATTCGTCTTTTGTTGTTTGCCCATCAATTTGGATTTCGTTGATTAAAATCTTTTTGGGGGCGCTGGTTTCTGTGATTTGAGTTTGTAAATTTATAAAAGCAGTATTTTTTGCTTTCGGGGTGGGGTTGCCAGCTTCAAAATCAGCTGAATTTTCGTCGGTATCTGGCTCATCTGTTTTCCTGCCAATGCTTTTATCGGGTTCGGGGTTTTGAACGGGACGCGACTCATAATCTTCGGCCTGACCCCAGCCGACTTTATCAACAACATCCTCATTTGGATTTTTTAAAGCCAAAGAATTGTCTTCTGTTAATGGATTATCAACAAAAATATCCGCTAAATTTGCAAAGTACCCCTGCCTCGCAATTAAAAAATAACCATTGGCTGGTATTTTTTTGCCGGAAAATAAGGCATTTGGCGCAAAAGTTGAATAACTGGAACCCGTTTTTGTTTTTCTCTGCACATACCAGCCGGTCAAATCAACATCTGATGTATTGGGATTATACAACTCCACAAATTCCTGTTTTTCATCGCTTACGCTCCCAATTTGCGCTTCTGAAATTAAAACTTTGGCATATGATTTGCTGGTGCCTCCGCCTTTATTGCCATACCTCGCAACCACAACCGCATTTTCTGCTGATTGAATTGGCTGATCCGGCTTTGGCTGATCTTGCTCTTGAATATCCTGTTTTTTATTTAATTTTTCTTTGAGCATTACATCCGCTAACTGCCTTTTCAGTGAATCAATTTTTTCCAACAAATCATCTATTTTTTCTTGCTTGCCATCAAAAACCGACAACTGCTGGTTGTTATTTATATCTGAACTATCTGTAGGATCAATAGTATTTACTAATTGATTATTTTTTTGGCCTTGCCTGGAATTTATATCCGGCGATATATCTGAGACTGATACCGGCAAAGTTTGATTTTGATTGGCAAAAGAAGTCAAAGACGCCACAAAGACCCACGAGTTGCCAAACGTCTTTACCAAACCATAAGCAATTCCAAATCCGGAGCTGTATAAAAAGTAAAAAACAACGGCAATGATTATTGCCCTGGCAAACAACATTGCCCATGTAAAAAGTTTGCGCATTAAATCAAAAACACAAAGTCTTTAACGTGCCTTAGCACTCATGTAATTATAAAACAAAAAATCCACAGGGCGCAGTATTGCTCCTGTGGATAACTTTTACATTAGCATCAAAGGTTTAAAAACTTAGAGGAGTGGTGTAGTTTGCAATAAATTTAGGGATTACAAACAAAAGCCCTATTAACGGCAACACGAACAGCAGTACGCTTATGATTAGCGTCCAAAAAAATATTTTTATTAATTTGTCTATTGAGTGCTGGAGTTTGTCTATTTTTCCCCCCAGTTCCTCAGTTTTTAAATCTGGCTGTTCCATATAACACAATTTTTACTGTTCCAAAAATATGCTTCCGTTATTTTTCCCTGTTCCACAATCAACTCTCATGGTATGGGGTAATTTGGCAGTGGTAGTTAAAGTGACTATCTTAAAACCGTACGGCGCCAACGTATATTTATAATCATCCAAATAGACCGGCCTTGTTTGATTATAGCGGTTATCCAGCATTATTTTTGTCCCCACTTTAAACACCACATAGTAAGGCACGGGCACGCAATTGGAACCAAACTGGATTCTTTTATCTTTATATATTTTTAACGCATCGCTATAAGATAAACTTGTATTTGAATTATAGTTTTGATTTTGAGGCGCAGTTTGTTGTGTTGTTTGGTCTGCGGTTTGAGGATAATTATAATTTACACCTTCCTTTGCATACCACAAAAGTACCGCGCTCAATATAATTGCAACTACGGCTATAATAACAATATACTTCCAATTTGTTTTGCCTTCGCTTAATAGTTTAATTGTATTTTTAATTTATAATTACTAGCAAGGGAGGCATAAAAATGTATTTTTATGCCGACCAAGCAAAGCAATAATATAAATTAATAAATAATTTTTATTGCTTCTGCCAGCCCGCAGCGAGCGATAGCGAGCGGAGGAAGAAACATAAACCCCGCAATTTTGCGAAAATACTAACCGCCTTTTCGCAAAATTGCGTAAGGTGCTTACTTTTCACAAGCGCCAAGCCTGTAAAGGCGTGGGTTTATATAATATTACTTCATTATATACCTTTAAAACAAAAAACCACAGGCTATCTGTGGATAATTTTCCACCACTAAAATTACTTACAATCCTAATAAATTTTGTATTTTATTAATTGAGACCGCTGAAATCTTGCCTTCTGAATCAATAAAGTTTAAACCGATGAGTTCGCCGGCTGAATTGAAAAGCGGGCTCCCTGCCGCAGCCTGACTTTCTGAAATATTTGTTTTTACGCTATCTTGGTCAATTTCCCTGATTATTCCAACATTTGCCAGCCAGTTGTCCTGTCCTTGCAACGTAGGGGCAACAAGAAAAACACTCTGGCCTAATTTTATTTTATCCTGATCGGCAAACCCTACCGTCGGCAAATTATTTTTTGGTAATTTTATCAAAACCAAATTATTTTTAGAATCTGTTTTTACAACTTTAAAATCTACCGACTGGCCTGCCAGAAAAACTTTAAAATCTCCATCAAGCGAAACCGCATTTGCCAGCGTTACCACAAGGCCGTCTGAAGTCAAAATCAACCCGGATTTTATTCCTAACTTCGTGCTTTGGATTGCCACAATTGACCTTTCAACTTTTTGAATAGCGTCTTGCATGGCATTATTTTCCTGCACATATATCTGTTGAACGGGATTTACAGTTATTTTTCCGTTTTTAAAATCTTTGATAAACTTAACATTTTCAAAGTATGGGTCAGTCAGCAAATATGGCATTACTAATACATTAAAAAGCAGAGCGCCCAAAGCGCCCAAAACTAAAATCCCGATAACTTTTAACAAGGTTGACATAATAGTTTTTTTTTGATACGTTACAAATGTGTCTAGAACCTTCCCAACTTCATAAAGAGGAGCCAGAATGGCTGAGGACATGCGATGGTTGAACAGCAAAAGCTTTAGAGATGTTCGCAGTGAAAGCCTTCAATTCCTTTGGAAAAAAGTATTCGAGAAAGTTGGTGATACATTATTGCCCGACGAGATTACGGCGACCCAAGTCCAAGCAATGACGGAAGACGAGCAAATGCGACTTCTTAGAAAGCTGGCCGCAGATGAAGGGTTCAAGACGAAACTTCATGACGATTTCTTCTTAAAGAACGACATAGCAAGTTTCTTGAAAGCTACGTTGTTGGAGAATGTCCGCATTGCTGAAAGCCGACGAGCCAACCCAAAACCCGCATTATGATGAATGCGGGCTTTTTTTATTTGCGCATAGAAACCTTTTCTGGAGTTTGCATTTTGGGCAGTAGTTTTGGAGTTTCAAATATAATTTTTCCGTTTTTCTCGTCAATGAAAACTTGGCTGCCTCCCGCAATTTCGCCAGTCACAATTTTAATTGACAAGGGATCCAAAATTAACCGCTGAATAATCCTTTTGAGAGGCCTGGCTCCCAAATTGGCGTCAAAACCGTCCCTTGCTAAAAGTTCTTTGGCTTTTTCAGAAATTATAATGCCTATTTCTTTGGCTTTCAGCCTTTTTTCAACTTTTGATATTTCCAAATCAACAATCTGTTTTACCTCGGTTTTCTTCAAATAATTGAATATCACTATTTCATCTATCCTGTTTAAAAATTCCGGTCTGAACTGGTCTTTCAAGGAATCCATTATTTTATCTTTCATGGATTCCCGTTCCGACAAATCCTGCTTATTGGAAAAACCAATGGCAGACATTTTGTTAATGAAGTCAGACCCCACATTAGAGGTCATAATAATAATGGTGTTTTTAAAAGAAACTGTCCTGCCCTTGGAATCGGTCAGCCTGCCGTCTTCAAAAATTTGCAATAAAATATTGAAAACTTCGGGGTGCGCTTTTTCTATTTCATCAAGCAAAATAACCGAATAGGGCCTCCTTCTGACTTTTTCGGTAAGCTGCCCGGCTTCTTCGTACCCCACATAGCCCGGCGGAGAGCCAATAATTTTTGACACGGTGTGGCGTTCCATATATTCTGACATATCAAGCCGTATCATTGCCCGTTCGTCGTCAAACAAAAATTCGGCAAGAGCTCTGGCGGTTTCTGTTTTGCCCACGCCCGTGGGCCCCAAAAACAAGAATGACCCCAACGGCCTGTTTTCTTCTGAAATACCTGCTCTGGCCCTCCTGATGGCGCGGGAAATGGCTGAAATGGCTTCTTCCTGTCCAATCACCCGGTTGTTTAACGTGCTTTCCATGGTTTCCAATTTTTTGGCTTCTTCGGTGATGAGCCTCATAACGGGAATTCCTGTCCAGCGGGAAACCACCCTTGCCACATCTTCTTCGGTAACTTCTTCTTTCAAAAAATGATGGGTTTTTTGCAGCTTGACTAATCTTTGCTCAATTTGTTTTTGCTCTTTTAAAAGCGTGGGTATTTTTCCGTACTTTATTTCAGCCACTTTTTCCAAATTAGCTTCCCGTTGAGCGATTTCTGTCTGGTAATAAAGGGCGTCAAGCTTCTCGCGGATGCTTTTTATTTTGTCTATTAATTCTTTTTCGGCAGACCACTTTGCCCTTAGCTCCTTTGTTTTTTCTTTAATATCAGCCAGCTCTTTAGCAATGGCCTTTAACCTCTTGTCAGAATCTTTTTCTTTTTTTAACGCCTGTTTTTCAATTTCCAATTTGGTGATTTCCTCAACATACTTTTCTAATTCCTGCGGTTCAGATTCAATTTCCAACCGTAAGGCCGAACCCGCCTCATCCATAAGGTCAACCGCTTTGTCGGGCAAAAAACGGTCGGAAATATAGCGGCTGCTTAACTCAACCGCGGCTTTGATTGCCGAGTCTTTTATCCTAACCCCATGATGCACTTCGTACTTTTCTTTAATGCCCCGTAAAATCGCCACTGCATCATCAACTGAAGGCTCTTGCACATAAATCGGCTGGAATCTCCTCTCTAATGCCGGGTCTTTTTCAATATATTTTTGATATTCTTTTAAGGTAGTGGCTCCAACGGCGCGAAGTTCTCCCCTGGCTAACGCCGGTTTTAATAAATTTGAAGCGTCAATGGCGCCTTCGGCAGCCCCTGCCCCCACCAGCGTGTGAAGCTCGTCAATGAATAAAATATATTTGCCCGATGACCTGGCAACTTCTTTTAACAAAGCTTTGATTCTTGTTTCAAACTCGCCCCGGTATTTGGTGCCGGCAATAATAGCTCCCAAATCCAAAGAAATCACTTCTTTGTTTTTCAAGAATTCCGGCACGTTTCCCCTGGCCACCCTTTGGGCAAACCCTTCCACGATGGCGGTTTTTCCCACGCCGGCTTCTCCAATCAGCACCGGGTTGTTTTTAGTCCTTCGCGAAATAATCTGCATCAGCCTCCTTATTTCATTGTCCCTGCCAATAATCGGGTCAATTTTGCCGGACGCGGCCAAATCAGTCAAATTTCTGGTGTACTTTTCTATGACTTGGTATTTTGATTCTGGCTCGGGGTCGGTAATCCGTTGGCCTCCGCGTATCTGCAATAAAATTTTCAATACTGATTCATAATCAAGTTTTGCGCTTTTTGGGCCTTCCAAATCTCCCGACGGCAAAAAGATTATTTTTTCCAATACATCTTTTGCCATTGATTTTTGATCCAGCAACGCCAAAAACAAATGCTCAACGGAAATAAACTCATCTTGCATTTTCATGGCTTCCTGCCGTGCCCGGTCCAAAACCTTTGCCATGTCTTGAGTCAAATAAAACTGGCCGAAGGTAGTGGGAGTCAATAATGTTGAAACTTTTTTAATCTATGATTCTATTTTCTTTTTTAAAGCTTCAATATCCCCTCCCAATTTTTGCAGAATCGTCACCACCAAAGACCCTTCCTGCAAAATTAAAGCGTACAACAAATGTAGGGCATCTATTTGCTGCTGCCCTTTTTCTTGCGCAATTGATTGAGCCGACAGGATCGCATCCTGGGCCTTATTGGTAAAGTTAGCTCCGCCTCCGTTCACCCCGTTAGAAGTCTGGGCAAAAAGTAAGGCTAAGCCTTCTTTGTAAGGCTTAGCCTTACTTTTTGCTTGCTCATGTTAATAGTATTACTAATACGAACCTAATCCGCTTGAAGTTTCACGTTATGCTCCTGACTTCTAACGGGGTTCATATAAATTTATACGTTTATTATTGAATTATGGCTTCATGCTACCTTAAATATCAACAAAAATCAAGAGGTGAAAATTTTTAAAGTATTTGACTTTTTATCATTAGTTTTTATAAAATAATGATAGCTCCCTCTTCATGTCGCCACGTTTTTCTTACAAGGGAAAAACATCATGCAAAATCTCCACAAATTTTATTTGTGGCACACCTTGCTGTTGATAGTGTTAATCCTGCTCTTTGAAATAATATACTTGATAATCAAACTGCCGCTTAAAATATCATTATTGGTATTTGTCGCAATGCCAGACCGAATATTGTTTGGAATCAAAAAGAAGAAAAAACTTCGCGCATAGAACCGCAAAAGCAAGCCCCCACTTGCTTTTTTTATTATTTTTGCGATGACCTGCAAAGATCCACACCCCGGGCAAAAGCCCACGGGTTTTTATTTTGAACCAGCGGGATTTATTACTTAACTCCTTTCGCCGAGGACAAGGTCAACGCTTATTTCTTTGCCGTCGCGCAACACCTTGAGCGCAATGCTATCTCCTGCATTATACTTTTGTATTATTTTTGCCATGGAGTTGTCTTGGGTAACTTTTTCCCCGTTAATTTCTAAAATCACATCTTTTTCTTTTAGTCCCGCTTTTTCGGCCGCGGAACCCGCGGTTACCGGCGCTTCGCCATTACCCCCCCTTACCACCAACGCGCCATAATCCACCGACAAATTAAACTTTTGCTTTACCGCGTCATCAACCAGCAC
>OBEQ011398509.1_pt1 | contig 12330 bp, 9 predicted proteins | sample 1670901 | NCBI WGS metagenome assembly OBEQ01 (sample SAMEA104232315, study PRJEB22302) | groundwater metagenome | biome: forest; feature: aquifer; material: groundwater | place: USA | collected 2011-08-07 | depth 5.4 m | reverse complement strand
TGCTGAACGGCATGGGGTTCATCCGATGCAAAATGCTCGTTGATTGCATGCTCCAAATCCTCCAACGCAACTGCCGCTTGTTCCTGTGCAGCGCCGGGGAAAAAGTCCTGGAGCACGATGGTTTCAAAGTCTTTGCGCAAGCGATGAGCCTGTTTTTGGAGTGTGCCCTTATCTTCCGGCTGGAGGTTTAAATAAGGGATTTGCCGGATGCTCTCGACCAGCTTCGTGTAATCGGCCGACCGGTCGAATAAATTTTCGAAGACGGTCTGTTGCTCCTGATTTTCACTGTCCAAAGCCAGGATATGAGCGCTTCCGCCACCTGCGATAACATCTTCGGCTTGAAGCTGAAGCGTTTTCCGAAACTCCGGACGATACGGCAATAAATAGACACCATCGCGCAAAACCCCGCAACCTAAAGCCTTGAGCGCCCGCCAAACACGCATGCGTCCGGCGGAGTTATGGGTCGGTAAACTGACGATAAAAATGAGCCAGGAGTAATTCATGGGACTGAGTTCTTATATAACTTGATTGTTGACTATGCTACCGCATAGATGTATAAAAAGGCCAATGGAATTTCATGAAGTTTCTGATCTTCGCGATTCTGCGCAGGAATGCGGCCAATGAGTTTTAATCAAAACAAACACTTGTCCACAACCCAGGAGTATTTATGAAAAACCAATACCTAATAACAACTGTCTTAATCGTCTTGCCGATGATGCTCGGTCAAGCGAATGCCGGCGAAAATGAGTTGAGTAAAAGCCAAGTACCCAAAGCAGTCATTGATGCCTTCGAAAAAGCCTATCCCAATGCCAAGCCCTCGGAGTTTGAAAAAGAAACATTTGAAGGCAGAACGGCCTATGAGGTGGAATACAAGGAAAACGGCGTGGAATACGAGCTGCTGTATAGCGCCGATGGCGTTCTGTTGCAGAAGGAAGAGGAAATCGACGGTAAATCGCTACCTGAACCAGTCATTCAGGCAGTCAAAAAAGCCCATCCCAAAGCCGAAATTAAAGAAGTTGAAAAATTAATGAAGCCCGATGGGACGCTTACCGGCTATGAGGTGGACATCAAAACGGCGGGTAAAAAAACCGAGCTTGAGCTGGATACTAACGGAAATATTTTGAAGACTGAGAACGAGTAGGAAAGAGGCCGTCTTAAACCAGATTATCCAAGAGGCATTGCTCGATTGGAAACTGAAACGTTCTTTACAACAAAACGAACTCGCAGAGTTGTACAGTCTTTGGCGGGTCGGACTGAAAAGTTGCCTTTGGCGTTTGGCGGCTGTTATACACAGCCTCCCAATGCTGATAATTTACCCGTCTTCGCTCTACTACGCCATTTCACGGCAGATTGATCAGAGGAATACTTCAAGATGCAAGCGAACATGAGCCCGGATACGCAATCCAAAACCCCGGTATATTCACTCTGGCAGCTTGGCTTGTATATGCTAAAGCTCGGCACGGTCGGGTTCGGTGGTCCGGTTGCGTTGGTCGGTTATATGCAACGCGATTTAGTGGAACAACGTGGCTGGATCAGTGATATTGACTACAGGGAAGGCCTCGCTTTGGCACAGCTTGCCCCCGGCCCACTTGCAGCACAGCTTGCGATCTATCTCGGTTATGTACATTACCGAATTCTCGGTGCCACATTGGCTGGCTTTGCTTTTGTAATCCCTTCATTTCTTATGGTGCTTGGCATTGGCTGGGCTTATGTGCGTTTCGGCGGATTGCCCTGGATGCAGGCGGTGGTTTACGGGGGAGGGGCGGCGGGGATTGGTATCATCGCCATAAGCGCAAAGAAGCTTACAGAAAAAAGTATAGGCAAGGACAAACTGCTATGGGCGATCTACCTGTTGCTAACCGGTGTCACCATTTTCACCGAAAGCGAAATCGCTTGGTTATTTATAGCTGCTGGAGTCGTCGTATGGTTCTGGCGGTGCCCACCGAAAGTTTTACAGCGCGGTGATGATTTGAGCGCATTGGTTGCCCTTCCAATATCGTCTCTCATCAACACGACCTCATCCGAAACGCTGATCCAGATTGCCCTGTTTTTTACGAAAGCCGGCGCTTTCGTGTTCGGCAGCGGGCTTGCCATCGTGCCGTTTCTCTATGGGGGCGTAGTCCATGAGCACCAATGGCTCACAGAAAAACAGTTTATCGATGCGGTTGCGGTCGCCATGATTACTCCGGGACCGGTGGTTATTACCGTGGGGTTCATCGGCTACCTGATCGCTGGAGTCAAAGGAGCGGTCGTTGCTGCGCTTGGTACCTTTCTACCGTGCTATCTGTTCACCGTGATTCCCGCACCTTACATGAAAAAATACGGCAAGTTGCCCTCAATTGCCGCTTTCGTGGATGGCGTGACTGCTGCGGCTGTCGGGGCAATTACCGGATCGGTAGTGGTGTTGGCCCAGCGTTCTATTGTGGACATCCCGACGATTGGCTTGGCGCTTGTCACGGCAGGACTATTATGGAAATTCAAGAAGCTGCAAGAGCCCGTGATTATCGTTGTTGCTGCCTTAATTGGCCTAGTGGCTTATCCCTTAGTACATAACTAGGAGACTCATAAAACCACGAATGCAGTTTCACGTTCTTTGCGGCTAGTCGGAATCGCCCGTTTAGTAGAGTTCTTTATAACCGTTGCGTTGAAACTACTGAAATTATGAAAGATAGTAAATTGACGGAGATTACGTGCAGTATCTGGTAAGAAGAACTCCCAAGATTATTGTTCTGTAATTTTAGGATATTAGTCGAACCAGTCAAACTGGCTAAAGTGATTAAGGCTGAGTTCGACGCTCAAAACGAAACGAGGTTAAAACAATGAAACTAACAATACTGATGATTTTAGGACTATTGATGACTACAAATGCATTTTCTGAAACTATTAACTTCGATCAGGAAAAGCCCGGCTCACTCCTTCATGATTGGTCCGCGGGAGTGACGGGTAAAGGTCAAGCCAAATGGGCGATTGAGACTGATCAAACAGCTCCCAGCCAGCCGAATGTTCTAAAACAATCCGGTGAAGGACGTTTTCCCTGGTGCGTAAAAAAGGATGTCAGCCTCAGTGATGGGATTGTTGAAGTTAAATTCAAACCCATCTCTGGACAAGAAGACCAAGCCGGAGGACTTATTTGGCGATGGAAGGATGGGGACAACTACTACGTTGCAAGGGCTAACGCGCTGGAGAACAATGTTTCCCTTTATTACACAAAAGGTGGAAGTAGGAAAACGATCAAGTATGTGGATGCCCCGGTTTCTCTAAACGAGTGGCATACATTGAAAGTGACTTTTTCAGGAAAGCACATCACCGTTGCTCTTGACGAAAAAAACTATATCGACCTCGATGATAAGCACATCTCAGGTAGCGGAGCCGTTGGGGTCTGGACCAAAGCAGATAGCGTCACGGCATTTGATGATTTTAGCTATCAGCAGCAACAACAGGGGAGCCATCCATAAAATGCATGAAGTTGATCATAATCAATACACTCTTTATTTTTCAGTCTCGGAACCATGTTCTTTAATGCTCATGCTTTCGAATCCCGGCTTCCAACGAGTCTATGTCAGCAGCGAAGGAGATGAAAAATGCGCCTATTTCAGATCGTATGCTCTATTTTACTTTTGACGATTATAACCAGCGCAACCGGAGCGCCGCGTGAGGTGGTCGTTTATACCTCGGTCGATGATGTTTTTGCCCGGCCCATTGCCGAGCAGTTTACAAAAAAGACGGGCATTTTTGTAAAGCTTGTCCCCGACACCGAAGAAACAAAGAGCACGGGACTACTGAATCGATTGATCGCTGAGAAAAATCGCCCTCAGGCTGATGTTTTTTGGAGCGGTGATCCGGTGCGCGCCGCCATTCTGAAGAACAAAGGGGTATCTGCCGCTTATCATTCACCTCAAGCCCAAGGACTACGGAAAACCTATAGCGATCCTGATGGATACTGGACGGGCTTTTCCTCGCGGGCGAGAGTCATTCTCTATAACACCAATTTCATTCCAAAAGAAAAGGAGCCGAAATCGATTCTCGATCTTTCAAATAATCCGGATCTTCGTGGCAAGGGCTGCATTGCAAATCCGCTCTTTGGCACAACTTCGATGCAAGCGGCGGCACTCTTTGTCGTTTTGGGGAACAAAGGCGGACGTGATTATTTTGATGGGTTGACGCGCAACGGTGTCAGAATGGTTTCCTCTAACGGTGAAGTTCGCCGCCGCGTCGCTGAAGGTGACTGCGCGGTGGGCATTGCGGATTCGGATGACGCCTATGAGACCATAAAAGATAAAAAGCCGGTGGGCATTGTCTATCCTGATCAGCAAGGGATTGGAACATTGATGATTCCCAACGCAACCGTTTTGATTGCTGGCGGCCCAAACCCGGAAGGCGGAAAACAATTCATCGATTTTTTGCTCAGTCCGGAAACGGAACAGGCACTTGCCGAAAGCGATGCCGCGCAGATTCCGCTTCGTACAGGACTGAAAGTGCCGCCTCACGTTCCCGCTTTGGATAGCCTCCACCCCATGACAGTGGATTACGGAAAGCTCGCTACCAAGCTGGAAGAGATTTCTCATGGCTTTCTTAAAGAGTGGGCAGCAAAGAACAACCGATGATTTCCTGTGGCATTCTTGAACAACCTGGCCGGTGGCGAAGCATAGTTCTGGGGATCATTTTTCTTCTAATATTCTCACCGGCGTTCCCGCTCCTACGGTCAATTCTCGTTGAAAAATCTGCTGACAGTCTATTTGGAAGTGGGTTTGGCACCGCCGTTTCTCATAGCCTCATTGTAGCCGGGGCAGTCACTGCCACGTCAGTTGTTCTTGGGGTTCCTGCGGGTCTTTTGAGTGCGCTTTATGAGTTTTCGGGGCGGCGGATTTTGCTCGCCCTGATCGCAATTCCACTGCTTGTTCCTTCGTTTCTCGTGTCAATCGGGTTCTCGCAACTCCAAATCTATCTGGGCCTGCCACACGATAGCTTTTTATCCGGCCCAACCGGGACTATCTTAACCTTTACCGCAACAGCGGCGCCTCTCGTTCTCTACATGACCCTGGTTTCAGTACGGCGTTTATCGAAAAGTCAAATTGAAGCAGTAAGGCTGGTTGGCGGTGAGGTTTTGCTTTTTCGTTACACAGCCCAAGCCGTACTTCCTGCTGCACTTTTAACAGGAATGCTCGCCGGAGTTCTAACCCTTTCTGATCCAGGCCCTGGACAAATCTTGGGATTCTCAGGCGTTCCCTATGAAATTCTTCTCAGTTTCTCTGCGCTATACGATTTCCCGCTTGCGGCAAAGCAGTGTGCTTTTTTGACCGGGGTAGTACTTCTCATCTCAATGCCCATTGCTGTCCTCATTGCTCCGAACGTCGCCGCGGGACTCCTAGGAAGGGATATTGAATCGATCCCATTGGCGAGGCACAGGTGGGCGGGCGGGATCAGCTTGCTTTTACTTTGCGTCATCATCTTGATCACGACTGTTCTGCCGATGGCCGGAATAATTCGACCGCTCACAGTGCAATTTCCACTGGAGCGAGCTTGGCAAGAAGTGAGCCGCACCATAAACAATACCTTCATTTACGCCTTTACAGCCGGATTGATCGCCACGCCCCTTGGGCTTCTGTTAGCGATTGCGGCGGGTAGAGAAAGCCAGCTTAGACGTGTAGCGCTTATTGGTCTGTTTCTGCTTTTATCCCTGCCGCCATCAATCAATGCCTTGGGAATTATCAAGCTTGGAACCATCATTCCGGCATGGCTTGATCCTTTGCTGCGAAGTAGATTTACCGTGGGCCTGGCGTCGGCGCTCCGTTTCGTCCCTATCGCTACAATTCTGGTCATGCGGTCATTCGGAACGACAGCGCCATCGCAGGCGCTCGTAGCCTCGGTTCATGGCGTTCCGCTTACCTTTTACATTCGGCGAGTTCTCGGTCCTGTGCTGCTGCCGGCAATGGTGCTAGCTTGCCTGATCGTTGCTCTTCTTTCAACAGCAGAAGTGGGTACGGCTTTGCTGCTTCGTCCGCCAGGAGAAGACTCACTTCCCGTCCAGATATTCACCGTCATGGCAAACGCTCCTGAATCCTTGGTAGCGGCACTGTGCTTTATCTACATCGTAGGGGCTGCGAGTCTTTTGATTATAGGTTGGGCAGTTGCGGGCAGAAGGACAGCAGCATGAAATCCGGATTTGAACTTCGCGCAGTCTCGAAGAAATATGATGGAGTGATGGCGCTCTCGGACATTTTACTGTCAATCGAACCAGGCGAAAGCCTTGCGATCATCGGCCCTTCGGGTTGTGGAAAATCAACCTTGCTTCGCTTGCTTGCCGGTCTTGAAGCGCCGACAAACGGCCGAATTTTTCTGAATGGTTCGCTGATCTCCAAGGCGAATCAGATTCTTTTGCCCCCGCATCAAAGAGGGATTGCTATGGTCTTTCAGGATCTCGCTTTATGGCCGAACTTATCCGTTCTGGATAATGTACTGCTTGGGCTGGCGGCTCAACCTCTCTCAAAGCAACAGAAGCACCAAAAAGCAATCGAAGCCTTGACCCTCTGCAAGATCGAAGCTTTTTTCGACCGAAAACCGGAAAAACTTTCAGGTGGGCAACAACAGCGCGTGGCCCTTGCGCGAGCATTGGCTGCTGAACCTGATTTTCTGTTTCTCGATGAGCCGTTTTCTGGCCTTGATCTAGTAACAAAGATCAGGCTATTGGAAGAAATGTCCCTTCTTGCCGAAAAGAACAACATCACACTCGTTCTTGTGAGCCATGATCCGATAGAGGCTACAACGCTCTGCCGACAGGCTGTTGTTTTAAATCAAGGCAGAATCGAGGAAAGTGGAATCATGAAGGATCTTCTACGTGAGCCCAAATCGCAAATCCTTCGTGTATTTAGGGAAAATATGACATGCCTAGTTTGGTAGGATCGGGATGTTTCGAAACTGCATGTTCCCCCGTGTGTAACTACAGTGTCAGATTAAAGTACACATCAACTGGAAGTCAGATATGAATTGCAAAACGCGTCAGGATAGGGTTTGTTTCGATATTTCCTGACAAACGTTGAGAAAATTCTTAAGGTTCAATCTGACAGATTTGGTCTTAACGTACGATTTTTTTCTGTTTTCTCCATTTCCCCCAGTTAGAAATGACTATCCGATTAATCTAAAAATGCTTTATTCTTAGAGTGGCAAAACGGATGCTGAAACGGGTAAATATTGCACGCTGTTTTACAGGTTAAAGCCGTTCTCATAGCCTCTTGGGTCTGAGTTATTACATGAGGACAAATCATGGTGAAACACAATTCCCAATCTCACCTTATTTTACCGTCTTTGCCTCGTCGGCGATTTCTTCAGGGGCTGGCCGCAGGGGGTGTTCTGCTGGGAATATCGCCCTGGCTCACACTGGCTTGGGCGAGGGAAACGAACGTCACCGGGACGGCCAAGGCGCTGTCCGGCACCGAATTTGACCTCATGATCTCGGAAACACCGGTCAATTTCACCGGCATGCCGCGCATGGCAACCACCGTCAACGGCTCGATTCCTGCTCCCACGTTGCGCTGGCGGGAGGGAGATACCGTGACACTTCGGGTCACCAACCAGCTCTCCGAGGACACTTCCATTCACTGGCACGGAATCATTCTACCGTTCCAGATGGACGGTGTTCCAGGCATCAGCTTCGCGGGAATCCCACCCGGGCAAACCTTTACCTATCGCTTCAAAGTCGCGCAGACCGGCACCTACTGGTACCACTCCCATTCCGGTATTCAGGAGCAGACCGGGCTGTATGGCGCCATTATCATCGACCCGGTTGGTGACGACCCGATTCGCGCTGACCGCGACTACGTGGTGCAGTTATCCGACTGGACCGACGAAGATCCGATGCGGATGCTTGCCAAGCTCAAAATAAAGAGCGACTACTACAACTTCAACCAGCCAACCGCTATCGACTTCTTCCATGACGTCGCCAACGAAGGGTTCAGCGCCGCTCTCGATAAACGCAAGATGTGGAACCAGATACGCATGAGCCCGACCGAACTTTCCGACATTTCTGGCTACACCTACACCTATCTCATGAATGGAACTACGCCGACGGGCAACTGGACAGGGCTGTTCCGTCCGGGCGAGAAGGTGCGGCTGCGCTTCATCAATAGTGGCGCAATGACCTTTTTTGACATTCGCATACCGGGACTCAAGATGACAGTGGTTCAGGCCGACGGTCAGGACGTCGAACCGGTAACGGTGGATGAAATCCGCATCGGCGTCGCCGAAGTCTTCGACGTGATAGTCACACCTAGGGATGAGGCTTACACGGTCTTCGCCCAGTCGATGGATCGCACCGGCTTCGCCCGTGGTACTCTGGCGCCGCGTACCGGCATGGCTGCAACGGTTCCCGCGCTGGATAAACCTGAATGGCTCAGCATGCGGGACATGATGGGCGACATGGGCGGCAAACAGGTGCGCGTGCGCCACGCTAAAACCGAGTACGGCGCTAGCGTGGACATGCGCGTCGACACGCCGCGCACCAACCTGGATGACCCTGGTATCGGGCTACGCAATAACGGTCGGCGGGTGCTCACTTATGCCGATCTGCACACGATCGGCGGGCCTATGGACCCACGTAGCGCGGAGCGCGAGATTGAATTGCATCTTACCGGCAATATGGAACGCTATACCTGGTCGATCGACGGCCTCGAGTTCGAAGAATCCACGCCGGTACATTTTCGCTCCGGCGAACGATTGCGCGTGATCCTGCACAACGATACGATGATGACGCACCCCATGCATTTGCATGGCATGTGGAGCGAGCTGGAAAGTCCCGACGGGCGCTTTCAGGTGCGCAAGAACGTCATCAACGTACAACCTGCACAACGCGTCAGTGTTCTGGTCACCGCCGATGCCCTAGGGCGCTGGGCATGGCATTGTCATCTTTCTTTGCATATGGATTCGGGCATGTTCCGCGAAGTGGTCGTGGCCTGAGTGTCCCGCAATAGAATGCCGGTCAAAGTCATGCTGAACCATCGAGTGAGGTGGATGGTTACCACTGTGGCCGTCCTCTGCATGTCTTCCGCGTGGGGGGCAAGACCCAATGTCTGCCGGAAGCATGCAAGAATCCGCTCCCACGGATCAAGGCAACGGCTCCAACGTAAAGGCGCACCCGCAGCATGACAAAAAGAAACCGACAGAAGCGCCTCCCAAGCCTGTCGAAGGCAAAGAAATGATGCCTGGAATGGACCACGGCAGGATGAATCATGAGGCCATGCCCGCGATGCCCAAATCAATGCCGGGAATGACTGATGGCAGACTCAGCGGCGATGCGGCTACACAAAAACAGAACATGAGTGGCATGGCTATGGGCAGTGGCGGGATGGACCACGGTGACATGAAGATGCAAGGCGGTTCGGCACCACCCGATGCCCGTGATCCGCACGCTTGGTCGGATGGCTATACGCTTGATTCGGGGCCCTATGCCCTGCCGAGGCAACCACAGCTCCGTCTGGCCGACGTAGATAACTTCATCGGGCTGCTGGTTGACCGATTTGAAAGCCAGCTCGATCCCAATAATATCTCTATGCTCTATGACTTGCAGGCTTGGTATGGCGAGCAGTCTGATCGATTACTGATCAGAAACGAAGGCGTGATTGAAAGCGGTACCTTTAAGAACGCCCGCAACGAGCTGCTTTGGGCGCACGCGGCTACCGCTTATTGGGACACGCAACTGGGAGTGCGTTACGATACCGGCAAAGGTACGGATCGCAGCTGGCTCACTTTCGGCGTACAAGGTTTTGCGCCTTACTGGCTCTATGTGGAAGCGAATGCTTATGTCAACGAGCAAGGGCGTACTGCATTCCGCCTTGAAACAGAATACGACCTATTGATAACGCAAAAGCTCATCTTGCAGCCACGCATCGAGATGAATATTTATAGCCGGCCCGACGATTCGCGGGACGTGAGTCGCGGCTTGTCCGACATGGAAGCGGGTCTGCGCCTGCGTTACGAAATTCGACGAGAGTTTGCTCCTTATATCGGCGTTGAATGGGCTGGCAGGTTTGGCTCAGCAGCCGATAATATAAGGCGTTCCGGTAAAAACGCTGAAGAAACGCGATTTGTTGCCGGCGTGCGTTTCTGGTTCTAGATGTTCCGATATAAATGCTGCCAAGGCGAGACGCATTATTGGCCGTCGACGCTGTAATAATACAAACCTTGTCTGAAACCTGATACCTCAACATGAATCAAAACGCTCTGTATGTACTGCTCGCAGACGATGTTACCTCGATTGCCATACGGGGCCAGATTCTGGTTGATCCTGCAACAGTGCCAAGGGGCGGGACAGGCTCTGCATGAGCCCGACCTCTCTGCCGGATAAGCCACTGGTCCGTAACCGCGATTTCAAGCTGCTGTTTTCCGCCCAAATCATCTCGCTCACCGGCAGCGGGGTCACCACGGTGGGCCTAGCCCTGTTCGCGCATCAGTTGGTCGGTGGCGGTTCGGCTGCCGCCGTGATCGGCAATGCGTTGATGTTGCGGATTCTCGCGTTTCTGTTGCTTTCCCAGCCCGCCGGCGTTCTTGCGGATCGGCTGAATCGCAAGGTGATATTGATTCTCGCCGATCTGGTGCGTTTTGGCCTGATGATTTTGTTTCCGTTCGTCCAGAGCGTGTGGCAGATTTATCTGATGATCTTTTTGATCAATGCGGCCACCGCTTTTTTTACGCCGACGTATGACGCGACAATTCCCGATATCGCCGGCCGGGGAAATTACGTCAAGGCACTTGCTCTATCGCATCTGGCTGTCGACGCGGAGGCCGTGCTGGCTCCGGCGCTGGCGGGGCTTTTGGTGATGGTGTTGGGCCTGCGCTGGCTGTTCTGGTTCGACGCGGCCACCTATTTGGTCTCTGCCGCTCTGGTGGCCGCCAGCGCCTTGCGGCATGTGCCCAAGCTGAATGCGCGGTTTTCACCCTTAGCCTTCATGAGCGAGCTGACTTTCGGCTCTCGGATATTGCTGCGGGAAGCGGCATTGCGGCGGGCATTGCTGCTGAGTTTTGTCGAGGCCACGGCGGGCGCGGCTGCAATCGTCGGCACGGTAGTCTATGTGCGGGATGTGCTTGGATTCGATGACGCCACCTTTACTCTCGTCATGGCCGGGCTCGGTCTCGGTTCGACGGTGACCGCCTTGTTACTGGGCTGGATCACCGGCCGTTATGAAACCGGGGCCAAAAATCCATCCGAACTCCATGGCCGGCGCCATCGCTGGGGTGAGCGAGCCTTGCTGATCGGCGGCGTTATCCTCGGCTTATTACTGTTGCCGGGCATGTTTCAACCTCCGCTCTTGGTTTTTGCGTCATTCTGGTTCCTGAACGGCATGGGGCAGGCGTTGATCTCAGTCCCCTCGTCGACCTTGCTGGCAGAACACACAACCGAAGCGAATCGAGGCCGGGCTTACGCCGCCTATTTCGCGTTGACTCACGCTTTCTGGCTGGTCACGTATCCAGCTGTCGGCTATGGAGTCACGAAATTCGGCGCACCGTTGACTTTTAGTTTTGCCGGTGCACTTTGCTTGTTCATTGCTTTTGCCGCCATTCTCACGCGAAAACCCTGTCATGACCATGAACACCAGTAAGCGAAGCCATCCTAGAAACACGGCTGCCGCCGTATGCGCGAACGCTTGCTAGATCTGGACTTTGTATCGCCGGAAGGCAGACCATACCAGCAGTCATAGAGATAATTTTCCACAGGCCGCACGCTAGCAAGGGGGCTGTAAACCACCCAGCAGAATGTATCTGGCGACCAAGTTTTTCAAATCGCTGGGGAAACGGGCTCAATTTCCTATGATATTCCAGGGGCAGAACTTAGCCATGTTGGTGAGTTTTGCAGTTTCGACGCCTTTTTGAACAAATATCAATTGGATGATCCGGCCCTAAAACAATTGGCGGCAATAGTGCATGGATACGACACATCACGGCTCGATTTGACTTTACAATCGTCTGGGCTGTATGCCATCGCCTTAAGACTTTCACATATTTTTACGGATGATTTGGAGATGCTGAAACATGGTTTGATTGCATATGATGCGCTTTTTGTATGGTGTCAACACTGTTAGCGCGAAACGCATAATTGGCCACCTTCTTTGGCTTAGTATAAGGAAATATTAGATAAGTCAGCCACATTTGCCTGTATGCATTCTGGCTTTACATAATGCCTATAATTTATTAGTTGGAAGTGGTCATAATGAACGTTTTTCACGCATGTAAGTTATGTATTTAGTGCTTGACCGGAAATGCATGTTAGCCATTATATAACAATGAGTTATGATACAATAGTGCCACCGAAGATGGTGGCTTTGCCAAGAAGGCGGCAATAGG
>OBEQ010765328.1_pt1 | contig 12330 bp, 9 predicted proteins | sample 1670901 | NCBI WGS metagenome assembly OBEQ01 (sample SAMEA104232315, study PRJEB22302) | groundwater metagenome | biome: forest; feature: aquifer; material: groundwater | place: USA | collected 2011-08-07 | depth 5.4 m | reverse complement strand
TACCTCCATGGAAAGTAAGTTCTATCAAACAGGAATGTTGGTAGAGGATTTGGCATGTTCCAGCTTGGCCATAATACTGTAGGCGCAAGGGACCACGAGCAAGGTAAAAAATGTTGAGACGAGGACACCACCAATGACTGTGATGGACATGGGAATGCGGCTTTCGGCACCGGGGCCAAGGGCTAATGCAGGGGGAAAAGCGGCAGCTAAAGTTGCAAAGGAAGTCATCAAAATTGGTCGCAAACGGATGGGGCTTGCTGCCAAAATCGCTTCCCGTAAGGGAAGATTTTCCTCGTAACGTTTCCTATTGATAAATTCCACAAGAAGAATGGAATTCTTTTTTACAATGCCCATGAGCAAGATAATCCCAATCATGCTGTAGAGATTCAGGGATTGTTGACCCAAGTAGAGAGCGAGAAAAGCACCGCTGAGGCTAAAAGGAAGAGCGAGTAAGACAGTGATGGGATGAAGGAAACTATTAAACTGTGAAGCAAGCACCATGTATGCCACTAATATTCCCAACCAAAGTGCAAGAAACAAACTATCGAATGCTTCACGAAAAGTTTGGGCGCCTCCTCCAAGAAACAATCGGTATCCTTCTGGGAGCACTTTCTTGCTGATATCTTCAGCAGCAGCCAATGCATCGGATTGGGATTTACCCGGAGCAACGTTCGCCCTAATCGAAATCGAGCGTTCACGACCTCGTCGAGTAATCGTTTGCAAAGTAGGTACGACTTTTATTTGAACCACATTCCCTATGGGAACGAGTTCGCCATAGGTATTGCGTACATCCAATGTTTTGATAACCTCAGGATCTGTGCGTTCATTTGCCTCCAAACGTAAACGGACATCGTAACGACGTACATCACTGGTGAATTTTCCTTGGCGGACCCCACCTATAGCAGCAGTGATGGTACTGCCGATGGCTTCCATCGTCACACCATATTCGGCTGCGCGTTGGCGTTCTGGCAGAATTTTCACTTCTGGCATACCAACGCGATAATCAGTATCGATATCTGTTACCAAGGCTGTATCCTTTAGTTTCTGAGTAATTTCTTGTGCTTTTTCTCGAAGCACATCCCAATCGCCACCTCGAATATTAAATTCTACAGGGTAACCCCTCTGTGCCGTAAATCCACGCGTGGAAAGATCTTGGAGGGTTACGTGGAGACTTGGAATTTTGGATAACTCCTCCCGGCATAAGACCATAAACTTATCCTGCTTTAATTTCCGTTCAGATCGCGGTTTCATACTTACAAAGATCATGCCACTATTGACTTCTCCCCCACCAAATCCTCCTATGGCAGTAAAGTAACGAGCAACTTCGGGCTGGGTTTGAAGGAATTTTTCTACCTTACGCACGATGTCGCTTGTGAATTGGAGTGAGGAACCAACAGGTGTTTCAAACCGGATCAGAAACATACTTTGATCCTGGGCTGGAATAAATTCTTTGCGAACAAACTTCACTAAAAAGAGGGATGCTAGGAAAAGCCCCATCGAAATAAGGATAACACTCCATCGCCAGTTCAGACAAAATACTAATACTTTTCGATAAGTTTCCGATAGACGCTCAAATTGGTGTTTTGAAAATTGGGCGAAGGCACTTGGATGCTCATAGGATTCCAAGAGTTGAGAACAACGCATTGGAGTGAGGGTAATAGCTTCAAGAAGCGAAAGGGCTACAGCACCCGAAATTGTCATTCCAAATTGAAAAAAGAACTTACCAATAATCCCCTTCATAAAAGCGACCGGCAGGAAAATCGCGATGACGGCCACCGAGGCTGCAATGGCAGCAAAGGTGATCTCGCGCGCTCCATCACGTGAAGCTTTGACCCGATCCTTTCCCATTTGGGCATGGCGAATAATATTTTCGAGAACCATGATGGCATCATCAACCACAATCCCCACGGCAAGTGCCAAACCAAGAAGGGTAAACATGTTGAGGGTGAATCCTAGGAAATAAAGAATCAGAAAACTTCCAATGATCGAAGTTGGAATGGAGAGCAAGACATTGAATGTTGAATTCCAGGAACCCAGAAAAAGCCAGCAGACCAATCCGGTGATGATCGCCGATAAAATGAGCGTGAATTGAGTTTCTTGAATGGATTCTTTGATAAATACGGTGCTATCAAAATTTATTTGAATGGAAATATCCGGTGGAAGGGTTTTACTAAGTTCCTTCACATAGGCTTTGATGGCATCGGCAACTTCTACGGCATTGCTACCTCTCTGTTTTTTAATTCCTAGCCCAACTCCGGAAACCCCGGAAATTCGTGAGATGCGGCGGATATCATTGAGTCCATCCTCCACACGAGCGACATCCTTAATGTGGATATTCGTCGTATAGATCGGTTTGCTTCCTCGTTGGAGAATAAGGATGTTTCCGACTTCTTCGGGTGTGAGCCCTTCTCCCACCGTGCGAACATTAAACTCTTTTTGATCGTTCTCAATTGTCCCCGCTGCGATCTCTACGTGTCCAAGCTCAAGGGCTTTTTGAACATCAAGTGCGGTAAGTTCGTATTCCTTCAACTTTTTGTTATCCAACCACACACGCAGATTTCGTTCGCTCCACCCACCAAGGATAACCTCGCCAACGCCTGGTAGAATTTGGAATTGATCCTTGAGTTGACGATCAATGTAGACAATAAGATCACGAAGCGGACGTCCCTTACTAGCAATGCCCAGCCAAATGATGGGCTGATCATCAGGGTTGGTTTTAGTGAGGGTGGGAGGATCCACGTTGAGCGGTAGGCGAACACGGCTAATCGCAGATTGCACTTCTTGGAGTGCTGTATCAATGTTGCGATTAAGTTCAAATTCTAGGGTAATATTGGCTTGACCCTGGCGGATACTCGAACCCATATCCCGGATTCCTTCTACAGAAATAATCGCTTGCTCAAGACGATCAACGATTTCCGATTCCATGATTTCTGGTGCAGCACCTTCCCACGTTGCCGTGATCGTAAGCACAGGAAAGTCCACATCCGGCATCTGACTTACTCCAAGACGTTTCCAACTAATCGCTCCAAAGACAATAAGACCGAACATAATCATCCAAGCAAACACCGGCCTTTTAATTGAAAGATCGGAAAGTGTCATAAAGCAAAAAGGCGCCGTAGTTTTTTAGTGGCCTTCTGTTGTTATACCTCTTTATTGAGATGCGGTTTTTTTCGTAGGAGCCTGTCCCGCTGCGATATGAAGGCGGATCATGTTCACCCGGGTCTCCATCTCTGCATCAAAAAGTTGTCTTTTAGCATCGCTCAGTTGACGAAGCGCAAAGATGACATCGAGATTGGAAACCACTCCTAGATCGTAATCTCGATTTTGAGCTTGATAGTTCTGTTCAGCAATTTTTTGGCCCTCATGTAAACGAATAACTTGGGCAACAGAGGTAATAAAATTACTATATGCGACACGAATGTCGCGGTCCGTCGTACGGCGAAGTTGTTCGAGATTCAATTGACTCGCCCGGACCAGGGCCTTTTGTTCCCGAATTCTGGCCTCGATGATTCCCCCTGCAAAAAGTGGTAGATCAAGTGTTAGAAAAACATTCCAATCCCGACCGAGAGAAGGGTCTTGTATAAGATAATAATTGCCTTCAAGCGAGAGAGTTGGAAGACGCTCGCCTTTCGTAGCCGAGAGCCGCTTGTGGGCAGCTCTTTCTTCTGCGATCGTTGCAAGAACATCAGGACGTTCTCCTGTTCCCGTAAGGTACGCTTCCAACGCGTCCACAGAGGGTATGGATTGTGTGTCTTTCAACTTTAAGGCCCTGGAAGGAACCGCAGTCAAAAAGCTCATGAGCTCGCGTGATGTACCGAGCAGACCGCGAACTTGCTCGATCGCCACCTGTGTGTTTGATAAATCGGCCTGTGCCGTCAAAAGTTCGCTCGGACGGGATCTCCCGAGTCGGACTCTTCGATCCAATTCTTGAATACGTTGTTCGAGTGTTGATTGGACCTCAGCAAGAATTTTAAGGTCACCTTCGTACATAAGGATTTGATAGAAGACATCAGAGACATCGAGGTACAGTAATTGGAGACTACGCTCCTTATTGTATTTCCGTGCTTCAACATCGGCCTTAAAAGCAGAAGATGTGGCGAATTCGCGGAAACCGCTGAAGAGAGGTTGTTTGACATTTAGACGTGATTGAAAGAAGCTAGTGCCAGTACCTCCGCCTGTAACATTGAGTCCGCCGGTGCTATCAGTAACGATGGCGCCTCCCCCTCCAGTAGAAGAATTGCCTTGGCTATTTTGATATTGTTGCGAAGTAATGATGTTTATTTTAGGCAGAATCGTTCCTACAGCTTGCCAGTACTGCGCCTGTGCAACACGAATGTCCTCTTCTCGAAGGCCCAATGTTTCACTGTGGAGCACTGCAAGTTCAAAACAGGTCTGAAGATCAAAAGGTCCAGGAGGAATAGGAACAGGATTTGCAGAAGATTCTTGAGGAGATGATGAAGAAATGGATTTTCCATCAGCCCATCCATTAACGATTACAATCGTTAGCATGACCATCAATAAAACATGTTTTATCATGAATGAGATCCCTTTTGAGAAGCAGCTCCACGGAGAAAAAGTTGAATAACTTGTTCAGCGCTTGGACGTTTCCAAATCCGGCGCACTTGGATCGCTTCTGTTACAGCATAAAATAAAATCTGACTAAAAATTGCCGTTGTTAATTCTTGACTGCTAAATCTCGAGTTGAGCTTCCCAGCCTCGAGACCGCGTTTAATTAAAGAATGGACGAATTCAAAATTCCGTTTCCCCTTTTCAAAGTGTTTATTTCGATTAGGGATCTCATTCTGCGATGCAAAGGCAGTAACAAAAAGTAGGCGTGTAAAATCACGCCGCCTTCGAGCAAATCGAAAGAGTACACGAAGGATTTCCATGAGCTGTTTTTCGAGAATTTCATGTTTAGCAGCAGCTTGTTGCATCAGCCGAAAACGTTCATCATGAGCACGATCCACGATCGCCTTGTACAACCCCGCTTTGCTCCCGAAGTAATAATAGAGTGTCGGTTTGGTTGTTTGGGCCATACGAACGATCTTTTGAACAGAAGCACCTTCGTATCCGCAATTTGCAAAAATCCCGCAAGCAGCTTTCAGGATGCGTTGATAAGACGATTTGAGATCTTTATTCACCGCCATCCTACAGAATTTAGCATGGTGTATCATTTAATCCTCGCAAGAAAATTTAGAGATTGCTTCGCTTCGCTCGCAATGACACACACCCAAAGATCGTCATTGCGAGCGAAGCGAAGCAATCTCTAAGCCTCCAAATTCTTAAACTCACTTTTGGAAGAAAATATTCCATCCCTCTGAAATCTTCTCCAAAAATCGGATTTTTCCATGTTATGGGATAGCTGCGGTCTTTATTCATTTTTAAATCATACCTTAATATTTGGCCTTCGTCAAATAAATTATACCGAACGGTAGGTATACTATAGTATGATTTTTACGGATTTAATCGGTTGCCGATGGTAAAAATAATATTACGAAAGCGAGTTGCAGCTTGGCGAAATGTACGCTATGCGAGTCTATTCTTTATGATGAAATTCATCGATCACATAGAACGTCGGTGGGGAAACTTGGCAATTTCGCATCTTACACGTTGGATTGTTTTGTTAAATGCAATGGGTTATTGCCTGATTCAAATTTATCCACAGGTTTATGGGTGGCTTTTGCTAGATGTAGAGCAGATTGCAAAAGGAGAAATTTGGCGGTTGGTGACCTATCTCTTCATTCCGCCTTCGCTTAATCCGATCTGGATCGTTTTTGTGCTCTATTTTACTTATCTTGTGGGCGAAGGAATTGAACAGGAATGGGGGTCTTTTAAGTTTAACCTTTATTATTTGGTTGGGATGATTGCGACCACGCTGATCGCGTTCTTTTTAGCGCCTGGTTCTGTTGATAATACATATCTCAACACCTCACTTTTTCTAGCTTTTGCTACCCTTTACCCCGATTACGTGATTTATCTCTTTTTTGTCCTACCAGTGAAAGTTAAATGGTTAGCATGGTTAACCGTCTCTTTTCTGATGATCCATGTTTTGTTTGATTCGCTTCCTACAAAGTGTGCCATTTTAGTTTCCGTGGCTAACTATTCCCTTTTCTTTGGAAAATCTCTCTGGGAAACTTTTAAGCAACAGGGTGCTCTTCGGCGTCAGGTCTTACAGGCGCGCGCTCGATTTCATGAGGGCCAGCCCACGAGTGGTAGCGAAAGTTTCCATTGTTGTACTCAGTGTGGTCGTACGGAAGTGAGCGATCCAGACCTCGTCTTTCGTGTTGCAAGGGATGGGGAAGAATATTGTGTGGATCATCTTCCGCGGAATCATTCCTTAGAGCATGTCTGAAAAGTAAATGGGAGTCTGCAATAGACTATGTTGTGTATGAGTTGATCAACAATTCAGATGGAGTGATGGAAAGGGTACCTCCGGAAACTCTGATGGGTTGCGTTGCTGCAGATTTTTGCCAGCGGCAAGGCGTACGATCGCTACGATATCCACAGCGATCTCGGAGCGTGAGCACAACACCGCCGATGGCAAAAAGATGCGCAACCCCTTTTGGGCGGCATGCAATTGGGTGCCTGGCGGTGTCGCTCAGTCGTCAAAGCCCCACTTTGGGGGATTCTCCTCCTTCGCTCCTTGCCATCCACCCAATTGCATTTTCGCGCAGCCCATCAGAGTTTCCGGAGGTGCCCGAAAGAGACAGTTCTTTAATAGCGTCCTGGATCGCTTGTTTTAAGGTGTGTTTTGGTGAAAAGCCGGTGAGCTGCTTGAGTTGAGTGATATTGGGTACACGCATGGCTGTGTCTTCAAAATCCTGGCCGTAGATTTCTTGAGGGTTTATAGATTGGATGCCGGAATGAGAACCAGTGATCCTAATAACACTGCGTGCTAGTTCTAAGATCGTGATCGGCTGAGTATTGCCGATGTTAATCATTTGTTGTTCTGCAGAAGAAAGACCTGCCAGTTGGTGTGTTACTTCCACTGCATCCGCCACATGCAAGAAACAACGGGATTGATGTCCATCGCCAAAAAGCGTTAATGGTTTATTCTGCAAAGCCTGGGTGATAAAACGTGGAACAACCATTCCATGGTGGGGCAGTTGGCGTGATCCGATAATATTAAAATAACGGAGAATCACAAATCGAAGGCCATGTTCTTTAGCATGAGCAAAAGCTAGGAATTCATCCAACACTTTGGCACAAGCATAACTCCAACGTCCTATGGAGGGAGGACCTAAGAATAACGGATCCGATTCGGAGAAAGTCGACTTTGGGTTTTTACCATAAACCTCACTGCTGGAAGCGAGAAGAACCTTTTTCTGATGACGAGAACAGGATTGAAGAATGGTTTGGGTGCCTTGAAAATTAAGGGTTAGGGTATGGAGTGGAGCTTGGATTGCAGTGCGGACACCCACAGCCGCAGCAAGATGATAAACCAAATCACTATTTTCGATGAGGCTTTCGACTAGGACAGAATCAAGAACGTTACCCTCGACAAAATGAAATCTTGGATTGGCCCAAATCGCCGCTAAGTTTTTTTTCCGGCCTGTGGAGAGATTATCAAGGACGGTTACTTCATTACCATCTCCGAGGCAAGTTTCAGCTAAATGAGATCCGATAAACCCCGCTCCGCCAGTGATGAGAATACGCATGGGTTATTCTTTGATGAGCATTGCTGAGATAAGAGAACATCCGAAATAATTATTGCGATAGAATTCGATAATAGAGAGTACGGTAATAAATATTGCTGGGAGACAAGTAAAGGGGGATGGGAACACGTTCAACCACGGCCTGAATATAAGCTTCGCCCAAAATATTGGTCTGATCTCGAACAAATTGAATGCTTTGGCCAAGGCCATAAATGGTAAATTGTTCACCATGCACCGTAATGGCATTAGCGATCGAGGTTAAAGGTCCTTCGCGACGTGCATCTGTTGTTTGATCGGGTGAGCTAATATTGCTTAGTAGATTTGAATTCAGTTGAAGGAAATGGCCAATAGATTGATAAGGTCCGAGTATACTCTGACCTTTGGCGACAATATTGCTGGCCAAAATTCCTTGGAGTGGAGGTGTGGAAGGAATCGATCCCAAAATTTTAAAATCGCCTGCATTTATGGCAATAGCATTAGTTGGGATCGATGCTCGTTCAAATAAACTTGCAAGCACGCCATTGGTAATGCCAGGAGTCGTATCTCCCTTTGCCTCGTTAAGATTAACTCGGGCGCGAATAAGATTAGTAACCGTGATGTAATCTAGAAGCATGTAGTCTTCGTTATTTAGAGCTGTTCCATTACCATCCCCATAGAGTTTTAGAGTCCGCCACATGTTAGTGGTGAAATTAAATTGAATGGGGATACGGCCAATTTCTGCAATGCTTTCCATGGGGCCATTCCGGAAGAAAAAACCTCCATCAGCTTGGAGTTGAGAAGGAGAATTACTATCCCCAAAGTAAGTAGCAGAAGGAGGAAGATCGGGTTTGTAAGTAAGATTTGTTTGATTTGGAGTTTGATTTGCGTACACCCAAAGATTGGTAGTTTTTGCTACACGAGGATCGCCAGGAATCACAAGAACCAAATTGGTGCCCATATTTGTGATGCTACTGGAAGTGACACCGGTGAGTGCAGGGTTTCCAAGGACTCCAAGAGTTTGTTGATCGATATGGACCTGAGCAATATCGACCAAACCACCACTATTTGTATAGGTAAAAATCGCGTAGGTCGGAGTTACTGGAACGTTGAGGATAACTCCTTCATATCCATTGGTAGCAATGGAAGGGATGGAGGGAGCAACAATATTGGAATAAGTAACCAGTGAATAGGGAGCTATTGTAAGTCCACTAAGATCGATGATAGTAGGCCATCCAGGACTTACCGGTACAAGATTAAGGCTATTATTGATTTGATTATTAATAACCAACGATGGAATTCCCAAGATCTCAATTCGAGCGCCTGCGGGATAGGTATAAAGTTTAGAATAGAGATTAATCAGTTCGACTTGAATTCGGTTTGTAATAGCAAAGTCGTTATTGACGCCATTGGCTGTACGCGTCATGAAAGTTTGTACCGTTATCTCATTGATGAGAGGTGTTTGATTGCGTCCTAAGAGCGGAATGGTCCCATAAGGAGTCGTAATCAATATATTTTCATTCGCGGGTTGATGAAGTGGAGATGGATTTAGCCATTCTTTGAGATTTGCTGCAAATTGGAGCCGATCATTCGCATCATATTTCTGAGCAAGTGGCGGGTAGGTTTTTTCGATTGCATTTGTAATTTGTAAGATATTTGAGGTTGCCAATGAGTTGATGTCCAACTTGATACTAGCAAGGTAGTTTGTGTCTACATCGTGGCTGTAAATCGTAGAGTAAAATTTTGCGACATGATAATTGTCCTCAGTAAACCCACCGCCAATGTATTCACGAAGAGTTTCAATGGTTTCAAACCCTTGAGCTCTGCCATTCAAAAGATTTCCTGCGAATAGCAAGCTTAGAGATGGTAAACTGGAAATATTCATTTCCAGTTCGCTTTTCCCATACATGGCATTGTTGGTGCCACCCACCAAAAGATTCATCTTCATGGACTCATCATCACACCAAAAAGCAAATCGTCCATTTGTGACACCGTTATTCACCAAGTAAATCCAGTTACGTTGAAAGGGTTGAAGGAGATGGTTGCGAAGAACGATGGTGTTTGTTGCATTGAGATCGGGTGATTCTGGTGGTGGTGGAGGCGGAGGACTTCCTGAATCAAGCACGGTTAAGGCCGGTGGGACTGTGGTATTGGTGATTTGAAGGATAGGGTCTTGGAGATTTAGAGTGGTCCAATTGGGATTCTTATAGAAAGTGATATAACTGGCATTGGTGGTCGCAGCCGTTAGTTGATAGATCGCTTGGTCAATTGCAGCTTGAGCAAGCATGCGCGCCCGAATTTCATCGGTTGATGATTTGGAAAGTTGACGTTCCACTCTTACATTGGCAGTAAATGCAATCAGTAAGATCAATAGCATTCCCAGGATCATGAGTGTGATTACAAGCGCTATCCCGCTTGATTGAGAATGGTCTTGTTTCCTAGGAGTGAATCTAGGGAGATGGTTTGTTTTGGTGGACACAGGATGCCTGCTGTCATTATTTTTGGAGTTGGGAGGAAGATAGAGGTTCATGTTAATTTCCTCCTCGAATGATATGAATGGTCCCTTGATAAATACGGCTATACCGGTTGGTTAGACCTGCGTAGTTAGGAGAACCGGGCGGCTTCCATTTTCCGGGGGGCATGACAATCAAATTAACATCGACGATCGGCGGGAGAGAATTCGTGAAATAATCGAAAGTAGTACCGATGAAGCTATTGGATGTCGTCCAGCTTGGAACGAACGGTTTCGACCCGTTGCTATAATATTTGAATTGTAAATCTATAATGCCATCGGCAATAAGTGCATCGGCATCGTCTGTATATAAGAAGTTTTCGATATTCGTAAGGGTAGGCCAAGTCCACTGATTCGGAACTCCACTTAAGGGGAGGAAACCTGTGGAATTGGCCCGTGGATTCCATGTGTGGGACGAAACATCATTGGTTGGTGGTGTGGAATAGCGATAGAGTTTGCCGTTATTTATATCGAGTCGATAACCTATCTCTTCCATGTCACTTATTTGACCAGGTTGAGATGGTGCTGTGGTGATGAAATAAATATCATTGGAGCGGCCGAAGAAATCAATAGCGGGAGAGGAGGTAGATATTAGAGCTTGAGAAAGATCGCGGCTAATAAGTTCAAGCGCGACGCGTGCACTACGTTGGCGCTCAACATTCTCTTGGCTGGCAAGCCATGCATCGGAAGATTGGCTGAACATGCTCAAGAGAAGACCAGCAATAATTGCCAAGATGGTTGCCGCTACTAATAGTTCGAGAATGGTAAAAGCTGTGTCATCTTTTGTGCCTGGGAAAACAAAAATGGGCTTGCAGGAATGGCGCTTAGTTAAGGATTTTTGGGATATTCCAAGGCTTTGTTCCTGGTTGGGTGGCACAGGCGTCCCTGCCTGTGAACATCCCCCAATAGAAACACAGGCAGGGACGCCTGTGCCACCATTCGAAAATCCATAATTTGGCTTAACTAAGTGCCATTCGGGCTTGCAACCATTTTTTGGATTGGGCGATTCCTGCCAAGAAATGGATGGTTTCAGTGGGGGAGACATGCTTTGTTGGGCTACCTTCATGGTTTACCGCGTGCAATGATTGTCGAGAAATAGTTTACATTTGTTTTGGCAGCATTGGCTGGCCATTCGACGCGCAAATTAAATTGGGCGGCTGGAGCAGGGAGACCAATGCCAGCATTAAAGTTGCTTGCAGCTATTCGTACCTGATAATAAGCTCCTATAGAGTTGGTGAGATAATCTCCACTTTTACGAAAATAAACAGTGTTGTCCCCTGAAGGTATAAGTGGAAAGTCCGGTTGCATGATGTTGAGGTTGGTCATGGCATAAAGTTGTGAAGGTTCACCAAAAGGCGAAGCACGACGGTCTGTCACCATACGGGCGACTAAAATGCCAATTTGATTTTCGTCATTCGCGTCTCGAGCGGTATCAAGGGCAACTCCCATCAAACCAAAAAGGGAGAGCAAGGCGATGCCGATAATGGCAATGGCAAGTGCAATCTCAACCATGGTGAGACCTTGAGTTTTAGCCCATGGTTTACCCAATAACATTTTCATTTGAAGACCCTGACGGTACCGGTTGTTCGATAAATAATTCCGGAAACGATGTTTAAAGCGTTTGAATTGATGATGCTCGTCCAGCCAAAATCCATATTCCCTTCCATTACCGTATAAGTAGATGGAGTTGTCGTTGTGCTACGCTCGCCCCGCGGAGTAAATTCAATAGCAGGAGCTATGACAGGAAGTCCGCCATTTGTGGGGAATGTGAAAGTAAGTGTCGAGATTGGGAGCTTGGAAAAATAAGCGCCCGCCGGCAGATGTTGCCAACGGTCAAGATAGATCCACGCATTTACATTAGTTTGTTGGAGAACGGTATAAGAAGTTAGGTTATGGATGGTGCCATTAGTTGGATAAGGGGGTCCTGCAACGATCGCAGAGAAGACCATAGCAGTACGACTTCGGCTGCTTACTGCTTTCTGTCGTGCAAGGGATAAAAGATTAGCAACTTGCGTTGCCCCCGTGAGAGGTGCATGGCTCCGCATGGTTTTCATGGAAGGAACAGTTATGCCAATAATCAATATGATGATGGCAACAACGGTGAGGAGTTCTACAATGGTAAAAGCGGTATGATGATGACATGTTCGAGACTTTGCTCGCGAAAGATTTCGGAGTATGAAGTTTTAG
>OBEQ011997025.1_pt1 | contig 12332 bp, 3 predicted proteins | sample 1670901 | NCBI WGS metagenome assembly OBEQ01 (sample SAMEA104232315, study PRJEB22302) | groundwater metagenome | biome: forest; feature: aquifer; material: groundwater | place: USA | collected 2011-08-07 | depth 5.4 m | reverse complement strand
GGACAGGCATTTGGGGTACGATAGTCCCAAAAATCAACTCCGGGAAGAGGCGGCGCGTTTTGGAGGAACCCTCCTCCCGCTTCCTTCGACAGGACATAACGCGGTTCACTCTTAATATGCTGATCCTCGGTTTGGAAACTTCTTGTGATGAAACTTCTGCAGCCATTGTTGAAGATGGTTTTTCTATCCGCTCCAACATCATTTCCTCAAGTCTTTTCAGGCACAAACCTTATGGCGGCGTGGTCCCCGAAATCGCTTCGCGCCATTCCCTGGAACAAGTGGAGTTTGTCGTTGAGCAGGCGCTCAAGCAGGCGGATGTGAAGCTGGGAGATCTCGATCTAGTGGCCGTGACCCATGGCCCCGGTCTTATCGGCTCGCTGCTTGTGGGGGTTTGTTATGGCAAAGCCCTGAGTTACCGCTTGGGAATTCCGCTCATCGGCGTCAATCATCTGGAAGCGCATCTTTCCGCCTGTTTTATGGTGCCCATCGCACCTATGTGCGATGACGACGCCCTGAGAGGACAAGGTAGCCTCTCTAGGGCGCTCGCCGGCGGCGGCAGAATGCCGCGTGAGTTCATCGGCCTGCTTGTTTCCGGCGGGCATACGATGATTACAGCCCATCGGGGTTCCAGGACGGAGGTACTTGGCGAGACCGTGGATGATGCGGTGGGGGAAGCGTACGACAAAACCGCCAAAATTCTTGGGCTGGGTTTTCCGGGCGGGCCAATTATGGACCGGCTTGCGCGGGAGGGGAATTCTGACGCCGTATTTTTTACGAAGCCCAAACAAAAAAACCGTTTAGGCCGCGATGCCAATCATCGCGGCATTCCGCTCGGGCATGACGCCCATCGCTTCAGTTTCAGTTACAGCGGGATCAAGACGGCCGTGCTTTACCATGTTCAAAAACAGAGAGCCCAAACGGGCTGGAATGAAGAGAAGGAGCAGCGGCTGCAAAAAGACGTGGCCGCGAGTTTTCAGCGGCATGCGATTAGCTGGCTGGTCGAAAAAACGATGGATGCGGTCCAATTTAAAAACATGAAACACGTGGCTGTGGGCGGGGGCGTCAGCGCGAATTCTTACCTGCGCCAGCGCATGACGGAGGAAACACAAAAAGCTGGCGTCAAACTCTGGCTTTCGCCGCTGCCGCTCTCCGGCGACAACGCCGCCATGATCGCCTGCCGCGGCTTCCAAATCTTTAAATCCCGCAAACAGAAATTCCCTCTCAGCTTAACCGCCAACCCCAGCCTGAAAATCGTCGCTAGCCGCTAGAAGCAGTTTCATAAGTCATCGTAACTCCAACTACCCCATCGTCATTGCGAGGAATCCCGCGATTTTTCGCGGGATGACGCGGCAATCCCGAGGGTAAACCTCTTGAGATTGCTTCGTCGCAAAGAACGCTCCTCGCAATGACGAAGCGCCAGTTAGACTTACAACGATGCAACCACCCTTAAGTGTCCGAAAAAAGCGTACTACTCTGTTTCTAAGAAACTATCGATTGTTAGCTCGAGTTATATTGCGAATTTCAAGGCATTGACTTTCCTTTTCTCATAGAGTATTTTTCTATTTTAAAAGTCCAAAGAAAGTCGAAGGAACTGACCTTGAAAGAAAAGCACCCTCGAAATTCCCGAAGAATTTTTGTTTTCCAGCGCAGCATTTCTTTTTTCGTTCTAACCGCTTTTATTTTCACAAACCATCTTTCCCTTCATGGTTATGCGTCAACCATTTTGCCCGCGAACGTAGAAACAAGGCAATTCCCCAAGAGTGTCAATTCAATCCAAATCCCGGAGCAGATTGGAAAGATTCAGGAGTTTTATCAAGGCCAAGGGGAAAAGGCGGTTGTGCTCGTTCAAGATGCCCATGCGATTCCGGAGGCGCAGCGGAACATTCAAAAAATCATTGGCTATTTTCAAAAACAATACGGCCTTAATTTAATTGCTCTTGAAGGTGCCTCCAAAGAACTCGACCCGCAGATTTTCAGAAGTTTTCCTGACAAAGAAATTCTGACGCAAGTTTTTAATAACTATTTTGATAACGGCGAACTCACCGGCAGCGCGGCTGCCGCAATTTTCAATGACGGCGCTTCTTTTTATCATGGCGTTGAAAACTGGCCGCTATATGAAGAAGGGCTGAGTTTCTATCTTAAGGCTTTAGAGAAACAAGAGGCTGCTTCCCGAAAAATCGAGGGCTTTAAGGAAGAGCTTCAGAAACAAAAAGTATCGGTTTATTCTAAAAAACTTTTGGAATTCGACGGGGTTCTTGCCGCATTCCGTGCCAATCACGGCAATCTGATCGATCTCTTAAAGAGACTTGCCGAAACCAAAGCCCCGGAAAAGGGAACTCAACTTGCGGGGCTTATTGAAGAAATAAACAGGGCGGAAAAGGCCCCCGAAGTAGACCAGCGGCCCGCCGCTCTAAAAGCACTCGCAAAACAGAAAGAAATCGAAGGGACCCAGCTATTCAAAGACCTGGAAAACTACATTCAAGGTGTCAAAGATATCCTTTTTAAAAATGACCAGGAAAAGAGGCTTGATCAGCAAAGCCGCGAATTAGAGCTGTTGGAAAAGTTGACCCGCCTTGAATTGGGCTATGAAGATTGGGCGGCGCTCAAAAATCTTTTAACTGTTCACCGCGTCATTGCGAGCGAAGCGAAGCAATCTCGTCTTGGGATTGCTTCGGTCGCTGCGCTCCCTCGCAATGACGAGGACGGAGGTGAACGCTTACAAAATCTTTTAAAAGCCGGTGATCAGAAATATATGCCGCTGGTGCTGAAAGATTTGCAATACCACTTGGGTTTTTACCGTAATGCCGGGAAACGCGATGAAGTCCTTTTTGAAAATCTTACGTCTTTAATGAAAGAGAAAAAATCGAACGCGTCTTTACTTGTTGCCGGAGGATTTCATACCGAAGGGATTACGCAGAGATTAAAAGAGCAGGGCATTTCTTATGTTCTTCTTACGCCTAAGATCAACTCAATTCCGGAAAACAGCCATTACCGGGAACACATGACCGGCAAGGTTTCCTGGATGAATTATTTCCGGGTGGAAAACGGCAAAGTGAATTTATATGAAGCCTTTGTGCGTGCGGCGCGGGATCGGCTGCTTGGAATAAGTCGCACGTCGCTAGTCGCTGGTCGCCCGCAAAACAGTACTAGCGGCGAGAGACGGGAGACGAGCGACCCGAATTTATTGAAAAACTGGCGCGATCAGATTATTAAAGACCTTGCTCAAAAAGGACAAATCACAAAAGCCAAGGAATATCTCCCGCTCATTGATGAAGTCAACGAAGGGAAAGCGGAGTTTCGGCCTAAGTGGCAGGCGGATGTGGAACGTTTTCTGCAAAATCTCCGTCACCTGGAAGCCAAAAAGCAGCTCACCGAGCAAAATGTCCTGAAACTTCTAGCGGACACGAAAACGACAAGTTTCGGCACCCAACCTGCAGCCTTTACCGAATTATTCAACGGCCCCGGTGGCACGCTTCAAAGAGGGCAAATCCCTGTGAATTTAATTCCCGCGCTTGGCGGCAAGATCGAGCTCTCGGAACAAGCTCAAAAGGCACTTGATGCGCAGTTTAATGAGTTTGAAGGCACTATTGCTCAAATCGCCGGCCGCTCTGAATTACGGGCGAGTGAGAATCAACCGGAAGATGTTTTTAGTCTAAAGGTACAAGCTGGAGAAGCGGAAGAGTTACCATGGAAAACAACGACTTCACAAACAAATTCGGAATGGCAGGAAATTCCTTTAAGTACTGATTCGGAAACGGCCGGTGAAATAGCAAGATTTTTAGATTTTGGCGGCATGGCGGGTATGCTTGGTGAAATCAAAATATCCAAACTGATTCGTGTGCTTGATCCTAAAAATCTAGCGAAGAAGCCAGTTTACGCTTTGCAGTTAGAGGGCAGCAAGGGAAGTTATTTCTTCGATCTCACGGGCGGGCAAATAGACGTTTTTGGATATGTCGCCGTAACCGCTTTTGGTTCCGGTATGGTATTTTCTATGACGCCTGTGACTGTAAGCAATGCACAGATTTCTTTTGAGCCCAATAAGGGGCTTGTTCGGATTGTTTTCTCACGCTCCGAAGTGCGGGCGGGTGATTTTGAGCAAGAAGTGGAACAGCCCTACGCTAATTTTGAAAAGCAAGTGGAAGAACAAATGGAACAATATTTGAGTTCGATGCCGCAAATCCTTCGGGATAAAGCGGCCGTACGTCAGCAATGGATTCCCTTATGGAAAAATGAACTTAGGATTCAATTGGGCATCCAGGCGTTAATGGTTGTCTCGGGAGAACTTAATCGAGAAATAAAAATTCTTGAGGGCGTGAAGACAATTAAAGGGGCAAATGATCTTAAAGATGTGAAAGAAAAAATAAAAATTCTCGAGCAGCAAGGTCAAGAAGTTACAAGGCTAAACAACTTGAATGGGGTTCAGCTTGGGGTCATGAGTTCTATGGAAGAGGGTCAGTGGGATGAGATTCCACAAGATAAGCTGCAACAGGTACTAGAACGCCAGCAAAAAGCAGTGGCGGCATCGAAGGAAGCTTGGGTGAATTATCTTGTGGCGCTTGAAAAAGCCGGGACCCTGATGATTCAAAATGGACTTCAAGATCAGCTTTTCCGCTCCGAAGTGCGGACAGGGGTATTGGAAGAGCTTGCAAACGTTAAAGCAGAACTGACAAGATGGACTTGGAGAGAAAGTGAGCCTGTGATTCAATCCCGAGACCCTGAAAATCCGAGCGAAAAGAGAAAGATTTCTTCCCAAACGCGATCTTTATATTCTCCCGACGGAGAATTAGTGGCATTGCAGACGACCTATGATCCGAATATCTCTGATCCTTGGGCGGATATATCAGAGTCAATCAAAGTGATCAATGATCCACTTTATCAGCAATATCAAAAACTTGTTGAGAGAAAAAATCGCTTGGGGGTTTCCCGTTCCGAAATGCGGGCAAGTGAAATTACAAAATCAACGGGGCGCAGTATGTTTGTTCCGCGCGTTGATGAAGTCGTGACAGCCTTAAAGAAGCGATACGGGCTGAGCAATACTGCCATAAATGAAATAGTCGAAGGGAAGAAAGAAGGAGAGGTCTTCGCTGTTTTTACTATCCCTCAAGTTCCCAACCAGGTGGTTCTTATTGTCGATCAAGACAAAAAGCGGCTGCGTGTTTTTGAGATCGCCAATGGGGGTGCGGCAAGAATCGAATTAAGTCATCTCGCTGACCGCCCCATTTTCACGGCAGATATGTATCGGACTCCGCAAGGGGATCTCCGATTGGTTGTTGTCACCGATGTCCCTAAAAAATGGACAGAGAAAGGCAGCCCTCATGTTTACTTATTCAGTTTTGATTTTAAAAGAAAACGTCTGAATTCTATTCCATTAGGCGGCAAGGAATACGTGATCGCAGGGGAAAAATTGGAGGGCTTCAGCGTGATGACGGCACCCACGGCGACTTTTTATTCCGTTGAAGACAATCAGTTAGGCATTTTTGGCTTGGACAATCCAAGTGACACTGCGAGCCGCCGTTATTTCGCCCTTGAAAGTGGAGAATTAATCCCCCGCTCCGAAGTGCGTACAGTCAAACAGCTTGTAAAGCAATTGGAAAATCAGGGATATCGTTTTCATGACAATTATTCCCATTCTCCTGGAATGCAGCTTGCTGCTATGGTTAATGAGGGCAAGAAGCCAAAAGCAGAACAAGCGCTTAAAGGCTTAGAAACTCTATTACAAAACCCCAATTTGAACAATGATGCCTTCCTTGATCTGACCGGCGCCTTAGCGGGCTTGCGGTATTCCGCGGAGCAAGAAACCATCAGCCGCCGCGTTTTGAATGCTCTTATGGATTTTTTTAGAATTCATTCACCGGAACTAATCGACCGCGTTGGGAACTATGATGGGATGACACCCTACGGCAATGTCCGTGTGGACGGAACGTTTGAAAATATTCTTTTGAAACGCAAAGAAGAAAAGGAAAATCATGAAAAACGGCGGCAGGAAACGTTTCACGAGTTTGTCCGTCTTGGGTTAGATGACCATCCTCATCCCGAAACGCTCAGTTTTGTTTTGAAAGTTCTTGAGGCTGTCCGGAATCGAAATTACGAATTTAATGGTTTCATTGCGGATGAGCCGCTTAGGCAAGGTTCCCGAAAAAAAATGTTTGAGGCCATCAGCAAGCATTTTACGAACGACGAACAATGGGCGAGAGCTATTTTGCCTTTTCTCGAGAAGAATGACGGCTTTAGATATTACCTGGCCGGTCTTGCGCGCGCTGAAAATAAAACGGCGAAGGATATTTTGGCAAAATACACTAAATCAAATCCCCGTTCCGAAGTGCGGATGAAAGAGGGAGATATCCCAAATCCTTTTCATAAAGATTTTTTCTTGACAATCGCTCAGGGTGAGGCGCTTTTATTAAAGAAGTGGGTGAAGGAAAAGGAATATTTATTCAAGATAACGGATGTTTATCCTGCACGGTCTTTTGATTTAGAAGAGAACGGTTTGCGTAACAGTTTGGTCATAAAATCCGATGGGGATCATCTTTGGGTAAAACAGCACTTTGTCACGATGGGAGATTGGGGAAAGGGTGTCTGGCAGCCTTTCGCGGAACATAAGGAAGATCGTTTTTTAATGACGGCCAATGGCGAGATTTTTCTTCTCCCAAATCATCCGGCGACTAAGGATCCGAGTGACCTGAAGAGATTTAATGCTATTCCGTTTATGTCGTCTAATCAGTTTGAGGACCTGATCTCAGGTTACGCCCCTTTTCACCCGGCGGTAAGAAAAAAACTCAAACAAATCAATCAGGTTGTTTTAAACGATTTTACAGTGGCGCATTTGAAGCAGTTGCTTTCTTTGAGGCAAATCCAAATAAAAACCTGGCGGACGCTAACAGCGCAAAGCTATGAATATCTTATCCCAGCCGGGGAATTTTCCTATATTTTAAGACTGACTGTTGAGGGAACGGCGGCATCGCTGCTGATGCCCCTTAATCAAGAAGGTGCAAAAATCCTCTTTGCCCTATGGAGAGTGCCGGGTGAAATTGAAAATATTCCGGAAGATTCCAAGAGAGGCGGGCACAATCTGCTCGAAGTTAATTTTAATAATACTGCCGCAAAAAAGACCGCTCTTGAAATTCTGAAGATTTTGAATCAAAAAGCCCCACGCTCCGAAGTGAGAGCGGGTCTAACACACGAAGAGGTGGAAGCGGCGAAACTTCTTTTTAATCACCTTCAGGCAAAATCACAAAATATCCCCGCCGACCATGTGCTGGTTGTTTTGGGAAATCCTTATCCCGGTTATGCGGCTTCGGTTGTAAAACTCGCCGATCAATTACATTCGCCGGAAATTGTGATTTTGGGTAAGGGCAAAGAACGTGTTTCTGAGCGCGAAAGAATTCGCAGAGAAATGCTGGTGATTGACCCGCACCTTGCCGGAGAAATTAAAGGCATGGACTCCAAAGATGAATCCATGCACACCGGTATGAATGTGACGGCGCTGGCGCAGATCGTTAAAGATGGGGACGTCAAGTCCTCTAATTTTGTTTTGACGCAAATTCCTACGGGAATGCTTCTCTCTCAGCGAATTTTTGAGTATCAATGGCGGCAGAATGCCGAAGCTTTGGGACTTGAATTAAAAGAGCCCGTTTTTTACTCTCAGCCGGTCGATCTTCCTGTTCAATTGCAGGAAGGCCGGCGCTTATCCGACACAGAGCGTTTTTATCTTGAGCATGCGGCCGGGCAAATCGAGCGCCTGCGCACCTGGCCTTCCCAGCCCACCCCGCCGCTTACTTTGAAAAAGGGCGATTTAACGCCTGAAATTCTGCAGGCTGAAACGACCGTCCGGAATGCTCTTTCGCGTACTCAAGATGATGACATCATTAAAGTCACCAATCCTTTTGGGAAGAGACTCTGGATGACTTTCGAAGAAGGCATCAAGTTATTGACGCGGGATTTGCCTAAAGGCGAAGAATTTTTTCTGAATGTCGATATGAACCACGCTGCAGACATCACCGGTTCTACCGTGATGTCGGATGGCAGCCGGATACTTATAAAATCCAATAATGGAAACTATCAAGCATTGGTTCAACAAGGGGAAGAGAAAATTCAAACATTAGGCGGCCAGTTCACTTTGAGCGGTTCCGCCACATCGATGAAGCCGGAAGAAATAGCAACCGAAAAGTTTTTTTGGATTGATAGCAGCGTGAATCATTTGCGGCTCATTGAGCCGGGGCACCATTCTAAAAAAGATTTGGAAGAAGCCAAACAAGAGATGCAGCAGGTTTCCGCCGCTGATATTTCCATCCGATCCGAAGTGCGAGCGGGAATTGTATTCCCGCCGCCGGCTGTCGATGCGGATTTCTCGTCGATTCATGTGACGGAACCCGGGATGTTCCGCGCGGCCTTTGATTATTGGTGGGAAGGATCTTCGGGCTGGTATGAAAACCAGGAAAATCATTTCACGAAAATTCTGGACAGCAACTTTAAGGAATTCGAAGGAAATTTCGATCCGAAAATTTTACTTAGATCAAAAGAGGAAATAGCCGCAGAAACCGCTGAAAAAGAAAAAGCCGACGAAGAAAAATTAGATCGGGGCGAAGCCGTCATTCTTTCCGGCGATGATAACAATTATGGCTACCGTAACCTTTCGTATGCGCTTTATTTGATCCGGAAAGGGATTATCGAAAATCAGGAAACCTCAGCGATAGCGCAAAAAATTGGACCTCATTTGAAAAAGGCAGGGGAACAGCTCCGCGCTCATTGGGTGCCGGACTTCGCCTACCCTGATCAAGGAGAAGTTGCGGTCGGTGCCGGGACCCATGAGGCAATCGAATACTTGGCGGATCATGCAGAAGCTTTGGTGGAAGTCTTAACAAGGAAATATAAAGAATGGCGCGGTCTCGTCCGTAATGAGATTGAGCGCAGGCTGAGAGCGGGGGAATATATTCCTATTCCCAAGGACGCCGAGTGGCCTGAGGGCAAGGCGCTTACCGCGGCACAATTAAAAGCGCTGCTTCCTGCTTTAGGGACGAAGCCTGATGAAAAATTATTTTTAACGGATGCACAGATTGAGCAAGTTTTAAAAACATTGACCTTCGATAGAACCGCGCTTCAAGTCGCCAGAACCGCAGTGAACCGAGGACAATTTGAGGCTAGAACGGCCATCTTTGACATTTTTTATGACCCTCAAAAGCCGCTGCTTCAAGCCTTTTTCATTCGTTCTCACCGCTCCGAAGTGCGAGCTCAAGCACTACAAGAAGCTGCAGACCACGTTGTGAGTTTTTTCAGGGGCGGAGCGCCATCACTTCGCTCCGAAGCGCGGCAAATTGTGGAAGCCGGAATCGACCGGCTTGTCCCGCCGGTTGAAGCGGCGATTGCGAAGTATGAAGCGCAAGATGCGCTTCAATCCCAGCAGGGATTTGCTTCCATCAAAGGAATCAGCCAGTTAACCGTGATTCGCAGTGAAATGCGCAAGGCCGAAATAGACGCGATGAGCAGCGACGCTCTGAAAAAATTTATAAACACTATTATGGGTTCTGTAAGAGCGAATAAATTTATTGCGGTGCGTTTGCAAATCCCCGCCGCCTATGAGCGCCGCATAAGAGATTTACTTTTATTTGAGCGCAGGAATAAAAAAGACCCGGTCAAGACGATACCGGCCGGTAATGATCTGATGATTTACAACGAGGGCCTCCCGAAGAATATCTCTTTAACCGATGCAAAGCCGGCGTTAGTGATTCGTCCCAATATCCAGAATGGCTCATTGCCTCAATTAGACCCCAGCGAATATGCCAATCAGGGCGGCCCGGTGTCGCCTGAAAATAGGGCCGAGGTTTTTACTGCCGGCCTTTTGTGGGTGTCGGATCCGCTTTCGAAGCAGACTGCGGAAGTGATTTCCAAGGATTCGCACAATTCCCTCTATCATTTGAGCAGTCCCGCTGTTTTAGGGCCGTTGTCGCAAATCGGCGGCTGGCTGGCCTCCCGCGCAGTCGCTTCAGCGGCCTGAGCGAAAGAAGCCGGATAAGTGTTCCTCCAAACCGCGCCGCCTGCGTCCGGAGCTAATTTTGAGGACTGTCGTCCCCAAAATGGATCTCCTTCCTCGGCAAGAGGCGCTGATTGTTTTTCCGGAATACTTCTCCGGCTCCTTACACGAAAGGGGACAGGTTTCTTTAGGGGTATGAGCGACTGGCGACGGGTCAGTGGATAAATGCGATTAAAGCAGCGCCGGCAGCGAAGAATGCGAGCGGTAAAACGGCAGAGTGCTTGCGGGCTTCATTCAACAGCGCGTGCAGAGCGAGGAAAATAAAACCACCGCCGGCATGAATTAGAATCAGATTGAACCAGGCTGCGTTCGGAAAATGCCTTAGAAGAAACACGCCGAGTACCCAACCCAGCAGTGTTGAAGTCTCGAGGAGAATTGCCAGCAGAGCCGCGCGCAGTGCCGGCAATTTCTCTTTGATGAGCAGGGCGCAAAGCGCAAAACCTTCCGGGAATTTATGAATCAGCACCGTCGTGAAAATCGGAAGCCTGCCTGCCTCATGGTTGTCCAGCACAATGGCAAGTCCGTCGAGAAGGCTGTGCAGGGTCAGCGCGGCGGCCAGCAGCCATAGGAAAGAATTTTCCTCACGTTCCTTTTCATGTTCCTCAAAATGCGAGGCGGAGCAGGCCGGACAGACGTGAGAAACGTACCGGCTGATGAGATAAAAAAGAGCGTAGCCCGAGAATAAAGTGGTCCCTGTGGTCAGGATACTGAAGCGGGCAAGTCCCATGGGCAGAATATGAAAGGCTGCCGCGCCGAATAAAGTGCCCGCGGCAAAACCGATCAGAGCGCAGAGCTGGCGGTGTGAAAAGTGAAAACACGTGGCAAGCCCTGCGCCTGCCGCCGCGCTCGTGAAGGCTAAAAGATTTTGCAGTCCTGTTTCCATCATGAGTCGTTTCTAAATCAGGGACGGTTCTCTAATTGGAACGGAGAACCGTCCCTATTTTAAGTGCGCTAAGTATAAAGCCCGCCATTGACACCCCACAAGCAAAAAGATACAATCCCAACCCTTATGAATATATTAAAAATGGCCCTTCCCCAAGGCAGTTTGCAGGACGCGACCGTCAATTTATTCAAACGCGCGGGCTTTAACATCAGCATTAATTCGCGCTCCTATTTTCCTTCTGTCGATGATAAAGAGCTTGAAATCATCCTTTTCCGCCCCCAGGAAATGTCGCGTTATATCGAAGACGGCATCGTGGATTGCGGTTTGACGGGGCATGACTGGATTGTAGAAAACGGTTCGAACGTCGTGGAGCTCTGCGAGCTGAAATATTCCAAAGTCTCGAGTAATCCGGTACGCTGGGTTTTGGCGGTTCACAATGACTCGCCTTTTAAAAGCGTCAAGGATTTGCAGGGGAAAAAAATCTCCACAGAACTTGTTGGTGTGACCAAGCGTTATTTGAAAAAAAACCACGTGAAAGCCGTGGTGGAATTCTCTTGGGGGGCGACGGAAGTGAAACCGCCGCGTTTGGTGGATGCGATTGTCGAGGCCACCGAAACGGGCTCCAGTCTTCGTGCCAACAATCTGCGCATTATCGACACTCTCCTGACTTCGGTTCCCAAACTCATCGCCAACAAACAAAGCTATAAAGATACGTGGAAAAAGCATAAACTTGATAACCTGGTACTGCTTTTGGAAGGCGCCATCCGGGCTCAGGAAAAAGTCGGGCTTAAAATGAATGTGGCGGAAAAAGATTTGAAAGCGGTGCTGGCCATTTTGCCCGCGCTCAAGACCCCGACGATTTCAGGTTTGTCGCAAAAAGGCTGGTTTGACATTGACACAGTCGTGGATGAAGCGATTGTCCGTGAGATGATTCCAGCATTGAAAAAAGCCGGGGCGTCCGGTATTGTGGAGTATCCACTGAATAAAGTAATCCCTTAGAAGAGAGTCATGAGTCTTGAGTAAAAAACTGTCAAAAATAATAGAAATAATGAAAATATTAAATCTTAACGCTTTTAGGCCGTACAAAGGAACTGTGTTCCCCCTTTGATTTTGTCCACGACTCAAGACTCACAACTCAAGACTAAAACAAGGAGAGCTCTCAATGCCTTGGGCACATAAACAGCGCAAAAAGAAAATGAACAAGCACAAGCGCAAGAAAAAATTGCGCAAGCACCGCCACAAGAAGAAAGATTGGTCGTAAACCAGCGTGCAGCGGATAGCGTATAGCGGGCAGGAGAGGTTTTCTCTTAGGCTCTGTGAAACAATAAGTGATCCATTTGGAAAATCTCGTTTGTGGTGAGTTCGAGGTGCGAGGACGAAGGCGTGTCGTTGGACACGTCGAGGACGAGCAACGAAGAAATC
>OBEQ010927858.1_pt1 | contig 12332 bp, 7 predicted proteins | sample 1670901 | NCBI WGS metagenome assembly OBEQ01 (sample SAMEA104232315, study PRJEB22302) | groundwater metagenome | biome: forest; feature: aquifer; material: groundwater | place: USA | collected 2011-08-07 | depth 5.4 m | reverse complement strand
TCGTCTTTCGACTCTTCGGCCAACAGCACCCGCGAATCCCTGAAATCTAAAGGAGAGTTTATCATCTCCTCTTAAATCTCGACTACAGCCAGAAAAAGTTAACCCCTCCACTCTACGCCTCCCCTCCCGCTAAGGGATTACCATTGAAAAAGCCCTGGCAAACTTTTTTAGAGATGTTCTTATTGTTAGGGAGTAAAATACTTAGAAAAGCGAATCAATCAGACTAACGGGAAATTCTTAAAAAGTGATCCATGATTAAAACCAGAGGAGGATTCGCGCGTTCCATTTTTCTCAAAATCAGTATGTTGGTGTTTATGGGTTCAACTCTTTGCGTAGGATTCGTAAAGACCTCAGAAGCTACCATCTACGGCAACCTGGTAACGGGATATCAATGGATTAAGAAAGGGAACGGGGGATACGGCATTTATCTCCCAAAGAGCTTTGATCCAAACAAAGAAGCCGTTCTCATTTTTTCATTTGGAAGGAGTGAAGATGACCGGGAGCTCTCCAGAGAAAAGATTGGAGCTTATACTAAGATCTGGGCGGATGAGGCTGAGAAACGGGGAGCCGTTGTCGTTTGCCCTTATTGGCAGCCCGTGGTGATCAGTGGCCATCAGAACGGCGAAGAATACTATTTGGAAATTCTGGACGAAGTAACGAGCATGTACGACATCAACCCTAAAAAAATCCTTTTGGTAGGATTCGGTTTAGGTGGTATTCAAGCTTATTTCATGGGGGCTCTTTATCCAGAACGGTTTCATTCCATTGCCACGATCGCATCAAGTCCCCTTCGGGATCGTGTGATGAAGAGTATTTTGTCGAGACGCCAGTGGCAAAAATTTAGAGGGCATCTCCTGTTAGTCCAGGGAGAAAATGATGGTGCGGTTCCTCTAAAATGGGTTGAAGAGGATAAAGCTCAGTTAGCCCAAGATGGTACTCAAGTGGAACTCAAGCTCATTTCGAATATGGTGCACGAGCACGATCCGAAGGTTAATCCAGTCATTCTAAATTGGTTTGATGGTTTGAACGATAGGTGATCACCGCCCTGTTTTCTTGGTGTAAATCATAGGCGTCCTGCGGACGGGCAGGCTGACGGATGCGCATTTTAATTTTTCGTGGTATGATCCCACCTAATGGATTCCGAATCATTTTTAATTTCGCCTAATAAACTTAAATTTTGGTACCAAAAAGGCTATATCGTTCCGCTTGCGCTTCGATTAAAACTCCAGGATGATCCGTGGACAATTGCGAAACGCGCGCTTGTAAATGAACCAAACGCTTTTTTTCTCGATAGCGTGCGCTTTCAGGGGAAAACAGCCCGTTACTCTTGCCTGGGTTGGAAGCCTTTCCGAATTTTTCGTGCGAAGGAATCAAATCATATTCTTCCTAAATTAAGAAAGTTGTTCAAACCTTATCGGGGTCGGAAATGGCCAGAGCTCCCATTTTTTACGGGAGGAGCCGTTGGATACTTCAGTTATGAACTGGCCCATGCTTTTGAAACTTTGCCAAATCATGCTGAAGACGATCTTCATTTGGATCGAGCAGCGCTTTTATTTGTGCGGGATCTCATCGTGTTTGATCATAAAGAAAAAGTTTGTTTTCTCATCGCAAATTTAATTCCCGCAAAAGACGGTTCCTTTGATCGGGCTTTTAAGCACACGTTTTCCGCAATCGAGGAAATGCAGGCATTGCTGGGCGTGAACTCCTCCCCCGCAAGGGGAGAAGGGACATCGTTACACAATGGTTCATTAAATGGCCACTTTAGAATTTCGAATTTTAAAAGTGATCTTTTAAAACACACATTTAAGCAAATGGTTTTACGCGCGAAAAAATATATCGAAGCAGGCGATATCTATCAGGCAAATCTTTCTCAACGGTTTTCCTTTAAATTTAAGGGCAACGCCGAAACACTTTACGAATCACTTCGAAGAATCAATCCATCTCCTTTTTCAAGTTTCCTTAAAATAGGTCCGCTTATCGTTGCCAGCGTTTCGCCTGAGCGCTTAATCAAACTAGATGGCGATTTGTGTGTGACGCGTCCAATTGCAGGCACAAGGCCGCGCGGTGAAACGCCGGCAGAAGAACGCAAATTTCGCCGGGATTTAATGATGAGCCCTAAAGAACGAGCAGAGCATATCATGTTGGTTGATTTGGAACGCAATGACCTCGGACGGGTTTCAAAACCCAAAAGCGTATGCGTTGATGAGCTGATGACGCTTGAGCGGTATTCGCATGTGGTTCACATTGTTTCCAATATTTCAGGCCGTTTGAAAAAAGGTTATGATCGATTCGATCTTTTGAAAGCTGTCTTTCCGGGAGGAACGATTACGGGCTGTCCCAAAATCCGCTCGATGGAAATTATCGAAGAGCTTGAGCCTTTCAAACGTCATCTGTATACCGGTTCGATTGGTTATCTTGATTTCAATGGCGATATGGATCTCAACATTGTGATTAGAAGTCTCATTCTTCACCGGAACAAAGGTTATCTCCAAGTGGGCGCGGGCATCGTTTATGATTCAGATCCTGAATCTGAATATTGGGAAACCCTTCATAAGGGCAAAGCATTGATCGATGCTCTGTGCGGTGCCATCATTGCGAGGAGCGTAGCGACGAAGCAATCTCTGAGCTCGAGATTGCCACGCCTCGCTTCGCGAAGCTCGCAATGACGATCGAGCCTCACCCCCAAATTTTTGTGAATGGCAGAAAAGTTAATTCCGATCAAATTTTTGAATCCTCGTTTTCAGAAGATAAAATATTTGTTTTTGAAAGCTTAAGAAGTTACGGAGGCCGCGTTTTCCGTCTCAACGAGCATCTCAATCGGCTTTTTGAATCGGCGAAGACCGTCGGACTAAAACTTCCAAAAACAAGAGCTCAAATTAAAAAAGAATTGGTAGCGTGTTTAGTTCCTCATGGCAAGCAAGATGCTTTTATCCGTCTCACGATCGATGAGAAGGATAGTTTCATCATGGTTTTGGATCGGAAACGCCCCGCTTGGATTTATGAAAAGGGTGTTGATCTTAAAACAGCGGTGACACGCCGGAATTTCGTGAATGCTGCCCCGCCCGAACCCAAGACGAGCGCTTTTTTCAATAATGTCCTGGGCGTGATGGAGCAGCACGGTTCAAACGCATATGAATCCATTTTTCTGGATTCAAATGGTTATGTAACAGAAGCAACCGTTTGGAATTTATTCATGATGAAAGGGGAGAAACTATTCACGCCTCAGGTCGGCATCTTGAATGGAGTGACGCGGGAATTTGTGATAAAATGCGCTAAAGGGGAAGGCTTTCCTGTACTCGAGTCAAACCTAACCCGTCATGATTTTTGGAGTGCTGACGAAGCCTTTCTCACAAATACGTCAGGCGAAATTGTTCCGATCCGTTCTCTCGACGGCCGGCTCATTGGAAAAGAAGTTCCCGGCGTGATAACCAAAGGATTAATGGCTCGTTTTCATAAAGAGTTGACGAAGGAGTTGAAGGGTCAATGAAAATTAGGAGAGCAATTGTAAGCGTTTCTGATAAAACCGATTTGATTCCGCTTGTGAAGGAGCTCAAACGTTTCAAAGTGGAAATTTTTTCAACCGGCGGAACGCTCGCACTTCTTAAGAAAAATAAAATCGCCGCGCGTTCTATCACGGAATTAACGGGTTTTCCGGAAATTTTGGATGGACGTGTCAAAACACTTCATCCCAAAGTTCATGGCGGGCTCCTTTTTCTTCGTTCCAGCAAGACTCAAGTGAGCGAAGCTAAAAAGCACGGAATTCTTCCGATTGATATGGTGGTGGTCAATCTTTATCATTTTCGTGAAACCATTCGAAAACCAGGTGTTTCCTTAAAAGAGGCGGTAGAGCAGATTGATATTGGCGGTCCTTCGATGCTTCGCTCTGCATCCAAGAATTTCGGGTCTGTTGCCGTTGTATCGGATCCGAAAGATTATCACACCGTGATTGAAGAGATTAAAAAAAATGAAGGCTCTCTTTCCGTTGAATTGCGCCGCTCTTTGGCAATCAAGGCCTTCCGTCATACTTCTGCTTACGACCGTGAAATTTCGCGTTATTTATCCAGTGTGCCATTCCCCCGTACGGTGGAATCCATGGATTCCCGATTAAAACACAGCGGAGCAGTGCTGCTTTCGCTGCATTCGGGGATGACAGAAAGAAGTGCGTTACCGGAAGTTTTTGATGAGGTTTTCGAGCGTTCTGAAATTTTGCGTTACGGTGAAAATCCCCACCAGCGAGCAGCGCTTTATAAACAAGTGGGCGAGTCATCTCGTTTTTCCTTTGAACAGTTTCAAGGGAAGGAGCTTTCTTATAATAATATTCTCGATTTTGAATCGGCCGTTGATATTCTTCGGGAATTCAAAGAACCTGCAGCTTGTGTTGTAAAACACAATAACCCTTCCGGAATATCCGCCGATCCTAAGATTTCCGTTGCTCTAGCTCAAGCGATTGCCGGAGATCCTGTATCTGCTTTTGGCGGGATTGTAGGAATCAATGAAACCTGCGACGCCCATTTGGCACAGCTTGTTTTTGAAAAACTTCCTTTTTTTGAAGTCATAATTGCGCCTCAGTATACAAAAGAAGCCCTTGAGATTTTAAAATCGAGGAAAAACCTGCGCATCATTCAAATTCAAGGCCTTTATGATATTGAGCCTTATGATTTCAGAGTTACCAAAAGCGGCCTTCTGCTTCAGGATCGGGATAAGCCCATTTGGGAGCACGAAGCACAACTTAAGAAAAATCTTCGCTGGGTAACGGAGAAGAAACTGAAACCCAAAGAAATAAATCATCTTATCTTCGCCTGGAAATGTGCGAAAGTGGTCCGTTCCAATGCGATTGTGCTGACAAAAGGAAAACAAACCGTTGGAATTGGTTGCGGGCAGATGTCGCGCGTTGATAGTGTTAAACTTGCATGCATGAAAGCAGGTGAGCGCACGAGAGGTTCGATTCTTGCAAGCGACGGCTTTTTCCCTATGGCTGATAACATTGAAATCGCCCATGAATACGGGATCTGCGCCATCATCCAGCCGGGCGGTTCCATTCGAGATCAAGAAGTGATCGATGCCTGTAACAATTTCGGGATCGCCATGGTGTTTACCGGCGAGCGACACTTCAAGCATTAAGAATACCCGTTTTATTCCACATGCAGTACGATACCGCGATTAACTATCTTTTCTCTTTTCTGAATTTCGAGCGTGTTCCATTCCAATATAAACGCCAGTTTAATTTAAAACGGATGGAATATCTTCTCAATTGGTTTGAGCATCCCGAATATTTGTTTTCCTCCGTTTTGGTAGCGGGCACCAAAGGGAAAGGTTCCACAGCGAATTTTCTATCTTCCATTCTGGCCGCGAATCGTTATTCGGTGGGGCTTTACACGTCACCTCATTTAAGCGATCCGCGTGAGCGCATTCGAATCAATGGTCGTTTAATTTCTCAGAGTGACTTTGCAAAGTTTATGACCAAGATTCGCAGCGTTGTTGAAAAAAGGAAGAGGAAAATTACTTCTTACGACCCCATCACGTTTTTTGAGATTTTTACTCTTCTCGCTATCCTTTATTTCGCGGCGAGGAAAATTGACCTTGGGATTTTCGAAATAGGAATGGGCGGGAGGCTTGATGCCACGAATGTGCTAAATCCGCTTGTTTCGGTGATTACGCCAATTAGTTTTGATCACGAGGAACATTTAGGGGGAACGCTTACAGCGATTGCCAGAGAAAAGGCAGCCATTATTAAGAAAAAGGGTTATGTTGTGTCAGGAATTCAGCCTCTTGAGGCGAAGCGCGTCATTCAATTTCAGATCCGAAAACAGAAGGCAAAAGGGTATTTTTGCGGATCTTTGTTTCGAGTAAGACGAGAAAGAATGTCTGAGTGCGGAAGCTTGTTTGATTTTAAACTTGGGGTTGGGAGTTGGGATAACCTCCAGATTAAGCTTCCCGGAAGGTTCCAAATTCAAAATGCAGCAGTTGCACTTATGACTGCAGGCGTTTTAGAAAATCAGTACGGTTTTACGCTTAAAGAGGCTAGAGTACGGCAAGGTCTTAAAACCGCTTTCTGGCCCGGACGGTTTGAAATCGTGAAGTACAAAGGCAAGACCTTCATATTAGACGGAGCTCATAACGGTGCTTCTATAAATGAAGTCTGCTACGCTCTTAAGAGCTTATTTCCTAGGAGGAAGTACATTGTAATTTTTGGCACCTCACGCGAGAAGAATCTCGAACGTATCTTGAAGCTGCTTTTGCCAATTGTGTCCTGCTTTGTTGTGACAAAAAGCGACAATCTGAGAGCGCAGGAACCAAAAATGATTCTCGAAACAATTGATAAAATGGGGTATAAAAAAATGAGTTTTTGGTCTTCAAACTTAAAAGAGGCACTTCAAATGGTAAACAACTTGAATTTAAAGGGCGCAGTTTATTTGGTCACAGGTTCTTTATTTTTAATCGGTGAAGCAAGGCAGATTTTGAAATGCCGGAAATTAATTTAGAAGATACAATCGCCGCGGTTGCAACTCCGCCGGGTGAAGGCGGAATCGGAATCATCCGTTTAAGCGGTCCAGATTCAATTTTGATCGCTGCACGAATGTTCCGAAAAACAAAAGCGAATTCTTTATCTGTCATTGCGAGGAGTCCCGTAGGGACGACAAAGCAATCTCTCGATATTGAGATTGCTTCGGCTTCGCTTGGAACGTTGCCTCGCAATGACGATGAGATCGAGCACGTTCCATCTCATTTAGCACAGCTTGGATATATTTATGATGATAAGAACCAGCTAATCGATCAAGTGGTTGTTACCATTTTCCGCAAACCGAAATCCTATACAGCTGAAGACATAGTTGAAATTAGTGCGCACGGCGGACTGCACATTCTCCAAAAAATTTTAGACCTCGCGCTTTCCCTAGGTGCTCGTCATGCAGGACCTGGAGAATTTACACGGCGCGCCTTTCTCAACGGCCGAATCGATCTTGCTCAAGCTGAAGCGGTTTTGGATCTTATTCGGGCCAAGACCGATCGTTCGCTCGAAATTGCCCTGCGCCAGCTTTCTGGAAAACTTTCGAGTGAAGTAAGAACGATTAAAGATGAACTCATGAAATTGTACGCTCATTTGGAAGCGTACCTTGATTTTCCGGACGAACACCTTGAAGTTTATTCCAACGATGAGTTTAAATCTAAGTTTAAACTTGCCATGGAACGGCTCGAACGCTTGATCGCTTCTTTCTCGAAAGGAGAACTTCTCCGAGAGGGAGCTTTGGTGGTGATTGTGGGCCGACCCAACGTAGGAAAGTCCTCGCTTTTAAATGCATTGCTTGACCGAGACCGAGCTTTGGTTTCTGAATTTCCAGGCACAACACGGGACGTTCTAGAAGAGTCAATCGAACTAGAGGGACTTTGGATCCGCCTTGTGGATACCGCCGGTCTATGGACAAGCTCTAACCCATTAGATCAAGCGGCGATGGAACGAACCAAGCGTTACTTTGAAGGGGGTGATTTATTTCTTTGGCTTTTGGACGCAGGTGATGGTTTCGTAGAGGACGACAAGGCAATTTTTAAGGAATTGAAAGACAAGAAAGTGATTCCGGTTGTTAACAAAATTGATTTAACCAGCAAAAAAGATCTCAGCAGTTTGGAAAAACTTGTTCCTGGGCACGAAGTTTGCCTTTTATCCGCGAAAACACGCGAAGGAATTGAAGGTTTGGAGAAAAAAATCATAAATTCCATTTTTGAAGGTGAATTGGAACAGGAATCAGTGATGATTACGCGGCTTCGGCACAAAAAAGCGCTTGAAGCGTCGCTTGAGTCACTCCAGAAAGGTTTTTCAACACTTTTAAAAAAAGAATCGCTCGAATTTATAGCCCTTGATCTCAAACAATCGCTCGACGCTTTGAAAGAATTGGTTGGTGAGATCTATAGTGAGGATCTCTTGGATGTTATCTTCAAAGAATTCTGCATCGGTAAGTAATTTTTTCTTCAAAAGCAAGAGAAATTTTCTGAAAGATCATTATCGAATAGATTTGATTTTCGGAGTGAAAAATTTTTTTATTTTTTTCCGTTGACATGGAAATCCTTCTTCATTACAATTTGTTCGTACGTGAGGAAAGACGTAGTTCTTTGAAGCATCGTTGATGTAAAGAAAAACACAGCAGAGCATCGAGAGTGAATGAAGCTTTGCACGCAAAAGAAAATAGATCGCTCAAAAGTAAACGGGATGCAAATTGGTTTTTTTAATTTCATGTTTCAAACGAGCAGAGTAATGTAAGGACACAAGGGTGGCGAAAAAACGCCACTCTTTTTTTGTCTTTAAACTCCCCGTCTATTTTGAAGAATCTTTTTTCTTTCCGAAGTTCGTATTCAAAAACTGTAACGTTCAATCCATTATTTTTCCATCACTTCAATTTTGTGGGGAAAGTTGGAACTACGGAAAAGTTTTTTGAAGGGCATCTCCTGTAGCGTAATTAATCATAGAGAGATTAAAAAATTTTTAGGCTTTGGGTTAAAGTCCGATCCAGTGCGTGCCGATTTTATGCTTGGTGGCACTAGATGTTGTGCAAAGAGCCATTTTTAAGTACAACATATAGATGGGCATGCGTCTAGGGCTTAAGTCGGAGCGGTATTAAGGAGAGCCGGTTTAGTAGCACAATTGCGACTCACTGTTGAAAAGGGAGGGCCCCGCGATGCGAGTAAAGACGCAAAAGACGAAAATGCAATCGAAAACAGTGGGAGATAGTGTGGATCATGTTGTGAGTAAAGCGCAAGCCATATCCCATCGTGTTTCGTCGCAACAAAGTGGGTCAAACACCACACAACGCGGCCTCCATGTGTCGCGACGTTATACTCGTCCCGGAGTTCATCCTTTTGATGAATTAGAATGGGTGCGCCGGACTTCAGTTATTACGAATCCGGATGGATCAGTGGTCTTCAAGATGGAAGACGCTGAAATTCCTTCCTCATGGTCCCAACTTGCGACTGACATCGTCGTTTCCAAATATTTTAGAAAAGCGGGAGTTCCCCGAACCAGTTCTGAAACCAGTGTTCGTCAAGTCGTGAAGCGTCTTGCTCATACTATTCGTAAAGCAGGGGAAGCATTCGGCGGCTACTTCGCAACGGCAGAAGATGCGGAAGCCTTTGAAGCAGAGCTGACTCATCTTTTAGTGAATCAAAAGGTAGCTTTTAATTCTCCCGCTTGGTTTAACTGCGGGCTTTATCATGAATATGGAATTTCGGGAAGCGGTGGCAATTGGTATTGGAATTCCAAAACAGGTGAAATAGAAAAAACGGAGGATTCTTATTCACATCCTCAGTGTTCCGCCTGTTTCATTCAATCAGTACATGATGATTTGATGTCGATTTTCGAACTCGTAAAATCAGAAGCTCGGCTTTTCAAATTCGGCTCGGGCACTGGTACTAATTTCTCAAATCTCCGTGGAAGGCAGGAAAAACTTTCAGGCGGAGGCACTTCCTCGGGCCTCATGTCCTTTCTTGAAGTGTTAGACCGTGGTGCAGGGGCTACCAAATCAGGCGGAACTACTCGTCGTGCAGCAAAGATGGTGGTTCTCGATATGGATCACCCCGAAATTGTGGATTATATTGATTGGAAGCTTAGAGAAGAGAAGAAAGCCCGTGCCTTGATCTCTGGCGGCTACCCTGCAGATTTCAATGGAGAAGCCTATCGAACGGTTTCGGGTCAGAATTCCAATAATTCCGTTCGGGTTACCGATGAATTTATGAATGCTTACTTGAATGGTGGTCAGTGGAGCACTCGTTTTCGTACCACGGGCGAAGTGTGCGAGACTTTTGTGGCCAAAGACCTGATGGACCGGATCTGTAACGCAGCTTGGGCGTGCGCTGATCCTGGCGTCCAGTTTGACACGACGATTAATGATTGGCATACCTGCGCCAATACAGATCGGATTCACGCTTCAAATCCATGTTCTGAGTATATGTTTCTAGATGATACCGCATGTAATCTCGCTTCCATCAATTTAATGAAATTCCTGGAACCAGACGGCAGCTTTGATGTGGAAGGTTATCGGCATGCTTGTCGGATTTTCATCATGGCTCAAGAAATTATTGTCGACTTTGCATCTTACCCTACAAAAACCATTACACAAAACAGCCATGATTATCGTCCGTTGGGTTTAGGATATGCCAATTTGGGAACACTACTTATGGTGAACGGCATTCCTTATGATAGCGAAGAGGCGGTTGCCATTGGCGGTGCACTGACTGCGATTATGACAGGGTATGCCTATCGCGTTTCGGCAGAGATCGCACAATCGAAGGGTCCATTCCCTGGGTATAGGAAAAATAGCGAGTCGATGTTGCATGTGATCGGTAAACATCGAGACGCTGCTTACAAAATCAACCGCGAGAAATGTCCCTCTTCTCTTTTGAAAGCGGCACAGGAAGATTGGGATGAAGCGCTTGCTTTCGGAAAACGCTACGGTTACCGGAATGCACAAGCGACTGTGATTGCGCCAACGGGAACGATCGGGCTTTTAATGGATTGCGACACCACTGGGGTTGAGCCTGACTTCGCGCTCGTTAAATTCAAAAAACTTGCAGGTGGCGGTTACTTTAAAATTGTCAATCAATCTGTTCCTGCTGCGCTCAGAAAACTTGGATATTCCGAAGCGGAAATTAGAGACATTGTGGAATGTGTGACCGGCACTGCCTCCTTGAAACATTCTCCTTGGGTCAATGAGAATGCTTTGCGCTTGAAAGGCTTTACGGATCAAGACATTGCTACTATTGAATCGAAACTTCCCACAGTTTTTGAACTCGCGCATGCTTTTACGCCATGGAATTTGGGGGAAGAGACGTTGAGGCGGTTAGGGTTTAAACCCGAAGAATATAAAAAACCAAACTTTAATTTGCTTGAAGCGCTTGGATTTTCAGCTGCTGAGATCGAAGAAGCCAATCGCGTCATTTGCGGTACGATGACCGTGGAAGGCGCGCCACACTTGAAATCGGAACATCTGCCTGTTTTTGACTGTGCCAATAAGTGCGGCAAATATAGCGAGCGGTTCATTGCACCTATGGCACACGTCCGGATGATGGCAGCAGTGCAACCCTTTATTTCCGGTGCCATTTCCAAAACCGTCAATTTACCCCATGAAGCCACCGTTCAAGAAATTCGCGACATTTATGTGGAAGGTTGGAGATTAGGTTTAAAAGCAATCGCGCTTTATCGGGATGGTTGTAAAGCATCACAGCCTCTGAATACTTCTTCTTCGGATAGTTCCAAATCTGAGAAAAAAGAGCAAGCCGTTGAGAAAGTGGTGGAGCAGCCAATTTTGAGAAGGCGTCGTCTTCCGAAAAAGCGAGCCGGTTTTACACAAGAAGCTTCCGTTGGCGGCCACAAAGTGTATTTGAGAACCGGTGAGTATGAGGACGGAACGATCGGTGAAATTTTCATCGATATGCACAAAGAAGGAGCGGCGTTTCGAAGTATGATGAACTGTTTCGCGATTGCCGTTTCTTTGGGTCTTCAATATGGCGTTCCACTCAAGGAGTTTGTCGACGTGTTTACGTTTACGCGGTTTGAACCTCAAGGGGCCGTCGAGCATCCAAATATTAAATTCGCAACTTCCGTAGTGGATTACATTTTCCGAGTGCTGGGAATGGAATATCTCGGCATGACGGATTTTGTTCACAAAAAACCAATCGACAGCGAGCCGCTTCCAGCGTCGGTAAAGGTTCCTCCAAAAGTGAAAATTACTGAGAAGCCTGTTCCTGCTCAACCTGCTGCCGAAAAGAATCATAATAGCGCCCCCGCGTTTAAAGATAAGACAACAGTGCTGAACTTAAGTTCCACAGAACCTCCTTTAAGCAACAGTGGGAAAGTAGCTTTGATGCGAGCAACTGCATCCCAAGTTATAGAAGAAGTGGAAGCAGAGATAGGTGCCGCCGCTGTTCTTTCGACGCATCTTTCTATGATGATGGGGGATGCACCCATATGTAATCTTTGTGGACACCTCACCGTCCGGAGCGGTGCCTGTTATAAATGTTTGAATTGTGGTAATTCAATTGGTTGTTCTTAAATCTTAAGAACAGATCTTCAGACTGAAGTTGTCGGCCACCTGCGAAACCGTCAGTGGCTTTTGCTTTCCTGTAACCCCAAAGTGATAATGTCCTCTTTCACCAAAGTAGAAATGTCCTCTTTGTAAACATGGTATAGCCTCCGAATTGGAGGTAAACCATGAGAGAGGACAGAATCGAAATGAGCCAGGAGGAATTAAAGCGAGCCCACATTATCCGTCAGCGCTTGGAAGGTCATCTGATCCAAAAAGAAGCATCAATGCAATTAGCTTTAAGCATTCGCCAGATCAGGCGGCTAG
>OBEQ011008437.1_pt1 | contig 12333 bp, 12 predicted proteins | sample 1670901 | NCBI WGS metagenome assembly OBEQ01 (sample SAMEA104232315, study PRJEB22302) | groundwater metagenome | biome: forest; feature: aquifer; material: groundwater | place: USA | collected 2011-08-07 | depth 5.4 m | reverse complement strand
ATTATCCAGATATCAGTGGATATCATAATATTTATTTTCAGAATGACGATCGTAATTTCTGTTCACCAAATCGTCCTGGCAAAAACATTTCCAGTGAAGTCGCCTATGGTATCGGTGGGGTAGAAGGATTGCGATTGTTGTACAATATACCAAGTCTCCAAGTATATTTTTGGGATTGGGATAAAGACAAAAACCTCAAGGGAGATTCACTAGTGTTAGATTCCCGATTATTTCTTAGATGAAAAAACTTTCGGTTGTCTTGGCTACCTATAATGAAGAAACTAATCTGGGTCGTTGCCTTGACCACGTTTTTGGCTTTGCTGATGAGATAGTCGTTGTCGATGGTAGCTCATCTGATGACACAGTAAAAATTGCCAAAAGGTATAAAGCGAAGATAGTGGTTACTACAAATCCACCAATTTTTCACATTAACAAACAAAAAGCCATCGATTTGGCCACAGGTGACTGGATTTTACAACTCGATGCCGACGAAGTAATTACTCCCGAATTAAAAAAAGAAATAATGGCAATAATTAAGTCTGATCCTAGTAAAAATGGATTTTGGATTCCTAGGTTAAATTATTTCCTAGGTAAATTTCTTAAAAAAGGCGGCGTTTATCCGGACTATACGATGAGACTTTACCGACGAGGAAAAGGTAAACTTCCCTGCAAAAGCGTCCATGAACAAGCGGTTATAGAAGGCATGGTGGGTTATTTGAAAAGTCCAATGAAACATTTTGCCAACCCGACATTCGGTCGCTATATTGAACACTTCAATCGCTATACTGACCTTTGGGCAGAAACAGTTACCGGTGGGTTTTTCTCCAATATTATTTGGAAACCGCTGTTTGATTCTAGACAGGGGTTCCTATTAATTTATTTTCGTCACCTTGGCTTTCTCGATGGCTTTCCTGGTTTTGTTTGGGCACTCTTCTCAGCACTAAATTTTCCTATTGCATACTTCAAATCCCAAGAAAAAAAATATGCGCATCGGTCTAGTTAAACCACCACAAATAGGTAGTTTTAGTCGGGGGGTAGGGTTTTATACCGCCAGGCTTTATAGGGGACTGCTTGAGTTGGGAATAAATGTAGAACTAATCGGTCTGTCTTATATTCCAACAACTTATGCCCGTTTCGATTTAGTTCATTTCACTTATTTTGATCCATTTTTTTTGACTCTACCACCATTTATTGGGAAAAAAACTATTGTTACTATTCACGACATGATTCCACTGCTTTTCCCCCAAGGCTTCCCCCGTGGGGTAAGAGGAGAAGCCAAATGGCAAATTCAAAAAAGATTGGTTTCGCAAGTTGATAGCATAATCACCGTCTCCAAAGCCTCAAAAAACGACATAGTCGATATCTTAAGTTACCCCAAAAGCAAGATATTTGTTACCTATGAAGCGGCTTCAGAGGAATTTAAAAAAATTCCTGGTATTAAAAAAAATTACTCAATTCTTTATGTTGGTGATGTCAATTACAATAAAAATATCCCATCTTTAATAAGTGCTTTTAGTAAACTTCCTAAACAATACTATTTAATTCTCATTGGTAGATCCTTTCTTGATAACACCCTAGTTGAAACCAGACAAATCAAAGATCAAATCAAAAAGCTCAATTTAACCCTTCGTGTGAAATTTCCTGGTTTTGTTGAACCCACAAATTTAGTTCGGTTTTATAATCAGGCTAATGTTTATGTTCAACCATCACTTTATGAAGGATTTGGTCTACCAGTAGTAGAAGCCATGGCTTGTGGCACCCCAGTAGTTTGTGGTCATAACAGTAGTTTACCTGAGATTGGGGGAAACGCTGTCGTATACGCTGATATACGAGATCCAAAAGATATTGCTGGTAAAATACTTAAGGCAGATCATGTGCCTAGCGAAAAATTGATGGCACAATCAAGAAAGTTTGATTGGCATCAAACTGCTTCCGAGACCTTGTCAGTTTACAAAAAGTTGATATGAAAGTTTTAGTTGTCATTCCGGCTTTTAACGAAGCAAAGTCTATCGCTAATGTTCTTATTGATCTGTCAAAACATGGGTATAAAAATGTTGTTGTTATCGATGATGGTTCCCAAGACGACACAGCTAAAATTACCCGAAAAAGCCATGTTGTAGTTTTACTTCACGCCATTAACCGAGGTCTTGGAGCGGCATTAGGAACCGCTTTTGAATATGGTCGCCGAGCTAGTGTTGATATCCTTGTTACTTTTGATGCTGATGGTCAACACCAAGCCAAAGATATAAAAAAAATTATTGCCGAGATAGAAAATAACAGGGCCGATGTTGTTATTGGGAGTCGGTTGCTTTGGCAAAAAAGTAAAATGCCTACCGGGAGACTCATTCTTAATTACATAAGCAACATTGCCACTTTTATTCTCTATAGGGTTTGGGCTACCGATACACTCTCGGGTTTGCGAGCATTTAACAAAAAAGCCTTGAAATGTATTAAAATAAAGACACAGCGGATGGAAGTGAGCAATGAATTTTTTAAAGAGATCCACCGTAACAAATTGAGATACCAGGAGGTAGCTATTAAACCAATCTATACTGACTATAGCCAGTCTAGTAGTAGTCAAGGACAGTTTCCAAAAAGAGAGCTAAGATTGGCAGCAACGATGATTTTAAGATTATTTCGCTAATGACCATAATACAGCTATTACTGTTAATATTTCTAATCTTTGCTATCAGCCGAGTAATTTTACGCTTCCGGGGCGGACAGATAAAACTTACTGAATTTGGTTTTTGGGGGGCATTGTTTACTACGGCTATCGTTGTCATTCTCTACCCAACTGAAACCACAAAACTGGCTAATAGTTTAGGTATCGGTCGGGGAGTGGACTTGGTAGTTTATGCTTCGATCATACTTCTTTTTTATTTAGTTTTTAGAATTTATGTAATGTTAGAAGATATTCGTAATGAGATAACAGAAGTGGTCCGCAAATTTGCTTTAAAATGAAAATTCTCTGGATCACAGAATTTTTCCCCGCCAGCCGGCGGGGGGAAATAACCGGTGGTGTTGAAGCCCGCTGTTTTTTTGTCAGTAAATACTTGCGCCAATTAGATCACAAGGTAGAAATAATTGCCCGACCCACCTCAGGAGCCATCTGGTACCCTCCGACTTTAGAAACTGTTCCTGAAAGACTCGTGTTTACCATCAGGGCAATTTTTTCTGCTTTGACAACCGATTTTGATATAATCGAGGCGACTAATTCAGCCACGTATCCTATTGCTTGCCTGGTTGGAATGATAAAAAGAAAGCCAATCGTGTATTGGTATCCAGATGTTTTCCAGGGCACCTGGGTAAAAAATTTTGGCTTAGTCGGCATTCTTGGTGAAATCTCTGACTGGATAATTTTTCACCTTCCAGCGGCAAAATATATTGCTATTAGTGAATCAACAAAAAATAAACTGATTGCCAAAGGTATTTCCGAATGTAAAATTACCATAATTTATTGTGGTGCTGAAGTTCCAAAGTTTGCCATTTCAAAGAAATTTGACATCTGTGTCGTCAGCCGTTTGGTAGACTATAAAAAAATTGAAGATCTCATTAGAGTTGTTCCTAAAAAGATAAAGGTGGTAATTATTGGCCAGGGACCAGAACGACCTAAACTTGAGAAATTAAGCCAGGGTAAAAATATTTCTTTTTTTGGTCATGTGGCTTCACATAAAAAGGTTTTAGAGATCATCGCTTCTTCCAAAATTTTATGTCACCCGTCCATAGTTGAAGGTTTTGGGATTGTCATTATTGAAGCAGCTGCCCTTGGGATCCCCTTTGTGGCTAGAGATATTGGAGTAATTTCCGAAATTACCCATCAGGGCCAAGGTGGATTACTATTTAAAAATGATCTCGCCTCAGCCATAAAAAAACTTCTAACCGATGATGTTCTTTATAAAAGTAAATCGCAACAGGCAAGAGAATTAGCCAAAAAGTATACTTGGAAGAAAGCAGCCCGACAAACAGAAAAAGTCTATGAAAATTTGTTTTCTTACTGACGATCCATCAAAACTTGGCGGTGGGCCAGAACACATTCGACAGGTTACTAAGATTTTGCAAACAAAGTATGGCCTAACGATTGACGTTATAACACCACTAACTATGGATCAAAATTTTGACCTCAACGTTTTTTGGCAACGGGTTCGATTTGCCTTATGGGTTTCACAATTTATTTTGCTTTCAAACTATGATATTTATCACAGTCATTCCTTTTCGACAACAGCATTTTTACCAGTTGCCAATCTTTTTGGGAAGATAGTGGGGGTGACGATTCATGGTAGCGGAAAAGATATTGTTGGTGGTGGAGTAATAAATAAAACTTTCATCCCATCTTTTTTAAGATGGCTAGCTCTCCACGTTTGGCATTATGATTTTCGACTTTCAACCAGTAAACTCAAAGACTTTAAGGTTATTGGTAATGGTGTTAGCGTTGAAGAGTTTTCCCACATTCAAAAAAAAACTCATCCGGGCTTCACAGTTCTTTGCATTGCTCGTCGTGACCCTGTTAAGGGAATAGAAATTCTTGAAAAAGCCATCCATAAAATAAAAAATATTAAATTAAATCTTGTTTTTGATCGTCACTGGACACTTTCAGATTTTGCAGCCGCCGAGGTATATGTTATTCCATCACTTTCTGAAGGACTTCCAATTGTTCTTCTTGAGGCTATGGCAGCTAAACTGCCGATTATTGCCACCGATGTTGGAGACTGTCGCGAGATCATCGAAAAGGCTAACTGCGGCCTAGTCATCAAACCTGGCAGTGTTTCTGAATTGGTCGCCGGTATAAAAAAAATGATGACCGATAAAAATCGCGCTAAAATGGGAGAAAGGGGGAGACAATATGTTAAAGAAAATTACACTTGGGAGAAAGTTGCCGCTGGTTATTATTCTGCTTACAGCCGGGTTAATTCTCTCATATAAAATTGACAAACCTTTCTGGGGACATCACGATTTTAATAACGTTTTCTATGGGAACATGGCCCGAAACCTGTTGCGTTTTCCACTTGCAAGTAGCAAATTGGGACAAATTGTCTTTGTTGATCTACCAAAACCGGCCGATGTGCCGACCCAATTCCACACCCACCATCCGCCACTTTTAATTTGGCTACTGGCCATTTCTTACGGGTTTTTAGGGATATCGGAAGTCTCGACTCGTCTGGTGGCAGTAATATTTTCTCTCCTCACGTTAATTTTTTTCTATCGAATTGTTAATCGCCTTCTAGGGCGTGGGGTGGCGATAGTGGCTTTATTATTTTGGATCATCACGCCAATTTTTATTTATTTTGGTAAGATGGCTGTCCATGAACCCTTGATCGTTTTCTTCTTTGTCTTTTCTTTTGATCAATACCTCTCTTGGCAGCAAAAAAATAATTTTCGAAGCTATCTTTTAATGTTGGCAGTGCTTCTTTTGGGTGGTCTGACAGATTGGGCTGGATACTATCCACCAGTGGTAATCACACTTGCATATCTTTTGACTGAAAGAAAATTCTCCCGACGTTTGTTTCTGGTGATTCTTATGCCCGTATTTTCCATGCTACTACATTTGTTTCATACAAAGTTATTAACTGGGTCACTGTTTGGTGGGGGACTGGCAGAAATTTTTACCCTTCGCACGGGAGATGTTGTTGGCTGGGGAGAGTATGTAAAACACGAACTGGTCTGGATAACAGCTTATTTCACTAAACCAATATTGCTATCGTCTTTTGCTGGTTTAGTTTTAGCATTTCTGTTTCGCAAACAAATAGTGGTTTATATTTTTTTGTTTCTCTTATTTGGCTCTTTGCATCTAATCCTTGTCCGCCAAGGAGTTTATGGCCATGATTATCAAATTTATTATTTGTTACCATTTATTTGCCTGTCGGCTGCATACTTCATTAAGGTCGTCATCGATTTGAATGGTAAAACAGGTGGGATTATTTTTCTTAGTATTATTCTCCTATCGCTAAAACTAAGTTTGCCTTTCGCAAAAGAATTGGTGGAAGGCGATCGTTATAGAAAAAGTGTTGAGCTAGGAAAGTATATCAATGCCCACAGCCAATCTGGAGAAAAAATTTTAATTGATACAAGCGAATATAATGGGGAACTCGATGGTTGGACCATTTCATATTATGCCGATCGAGTTAATGTTCCCACAAAATCACATGATTTTTCTAGATTTGATGAAGTTTTTAAAATCGATAGTGGTGGTAGGATAGAATATTAAATTAAAATCAATATGAAAGTTCTCGCTATCGTAGCAGATTTGTCTGAAAGCCATCTTGGTGGAGCAGAGTCTCATTTTGTTGAGGTATTAAAAAGAGTTGCTCCAAAAATTGAATCGATAACAGTTTTTGTTGGACCCAACGTGCCTGATTTTCCCGATATTCCCAACATAATGTTCAGAACTATAAAGTATCCGCATATTACAAATCTCCATGGGCTGTTCTACATACTCTTTGCCGCCCCAATAGCAATTTTGGAGAGTCTAAAATATCAGCCTGATTTGATTTGGGCCAAACAAGAATATCCCCAGGCCCAAATTGGCGCACTAATAAAAATAGTTACCGGCAAACCTTTATATATCACCTCCCAAAATCCCAATCTTATCAAAGAAGAATTTTCTGGACCATTAAAATTTTTTTCAGATTTGTTAACGCCACTGATAGCATTCTCTTTTCACCAAGCAGATGTGGTGGCGGCGGTTAGTTCTTATAGTGCTAACCAAGCGAGAAAACTAGGTGCCAAAAAAGTGATAATAATTCCCAATGGAGTTGACCTCGCCAAATACAAAATACCAAATACAAAATACCGAATACCAAAAATACTAAATTTAGTTACTACTTCGTCACTTATACCCAGAAATGGGATTGACATTTTGATCAAGTCGTGCCAACTTTTGCCAATTAAATGGCAGCTAACCATCGCTGGAGACGGACCCGAAGAAAAATCATTAAGGCAGCTTGCTAGGGGATTGCCAGTACTTTTCCTGGGACGGGTTTCGAATAGTAAAATTGCTCAATTATTACGGCAGAGCACAATTTTTGTTCGGCCTTCTCGTTTTGAGGGATTTGGTAGTTCTTTTATTGAAGCGATGGCAGCTGGGCTACCAATTGTTGGCACGTCCATTGGGGGAATAGTTGATTTTCTAAAAGATGAAGAAACAGGATTGGTTGTTCCGGTTGATAACCCAGAAATTTTAGCAAAAGTGATTGAACGACTAGCGAAAGATAGAAATCTTTATCAGAGACTACAAGCAAACGGTCGGCGTTTAGTGAAGGAGAAATATGATTGGGGTATTGTTGCCCCTAAAGTGCTGAGAGTGTTTCGACAGTTAATACATGATAAATAAAACGATAATTTTTTTCGGATTTTTATTTGGTTTAGGAAGCTTGGTGCTTTCATTTATTCCCAATCTTGATTTTCTTCGCTGGTTTTTGGGGCTGGGGTTTGTTTATTTTTTTGCCGGTTATCCTTTCAGTTTAATTTTATTTGAAAAGAATCGTTCATTTTTAGACCGGACTGTAGTATCTTCCGGCCTAAGCTTGCTTCTGACTTATCCTTCTGGGTTCTTAAATGTCGTTTATGAGGGACAAAGCCACCAAGCGATTTTCGGGAAGCATCTAAGTGGCGATCTATTTTTTTTGATTTTGTTCTATGGGGTCACGAGTCTTGTCTGGTTTGTGTTTGCAGCAAAAAATGGAAATCGGGTAAAAAATAAAGAAAAACTTGGTTGGTACTGGTTAATACCGATTATTTTGGCAGTTCTATTTAATTTTTATAAGCTTGGGGTGCCAGATTTAAATGGTGATGAGTATGACCTTGGTTATCAAGCATATAACCTTGTTGATGGGATTTTTGCTGGACGGAAGGCTTATGTTCTCTCTTTCTCCGCCCACCCTCCCCTTTCTAATTACATTCAACACTACACAATGAACATTCTTTCTCCATCGGGTCTAGATAGTTTATCTGATGGGATGTTTCGGGTTGGCCCCGCGTTGGTGGGAGTTATTACTACAGTAGTGGTGTACCTTTTAGCAATGGAAATGGGATTGGGAAAACTGGGTTTGGTTGCCGCCAGTTTATTGGCAGTTAATGGATACCAAACATTTATCAGTCGTGTCTTTCATCGCGAGGGCTTTCTGACGTTGTTTGTAGTTTTAACTCTGTATATTTTTGTTCGCTATATAAGATCAAAATACTTTCAGCATTTATTCCTGGCCGGAATATTTTTCGGAGCCGCTATGTTGACAAAAGCCAGCGCGCTTGTTATTTTGCCGGTAATTTTTGCCATGTTATGGTGGTATGACCGCCGAAATTTTATACATTCTTCTAAAAAATTTTTGCTGACAGCGGGAGTATTATTTCTTCCGGTGATTATTTATAACTTAAGCGCATATGTAACGACCGGATATACGGACGTCTTTTTTTCCCGAATTTTTCAGACCCCGACCCACCCTGGGGCCCGAATTGTCAACGCTAGTGTGATACAAAACCTACAAAATATCTTGTTGATTGGCTTGGACCAGTACGGAATTTTAGCTTTTGCTATGGTTGGGGTTTCGACGGTAGCGAGTTTACTAACGGCCAAAGACAAATGGAATAGGTTCTTTTTGGCCTGGGTGGCAAGCATGTTATTATTTTTTGGGATCAATGGTGTGCGAGTATATTATTTGCCTTTTATAACCGTTCCCCTGCTAATGCTCACAGTTATCATGCTGAATAAATATGTCAAAAGCAAGATACTGTTAACAACAATAACTGTCGTTTTGTTTGCGGTTTCCTTTGCTCGATCCAGTGAAACATTTTTCGATTACTCGTTTGTTTCCCAACTAAAAGATAACGACGAAATACCATCAATAAGAGAAATTATTCAGTATTCTTATTCGTTAACCAGCAGACGTTGGCTTGAAAATCGGGGCTGGAAAAACTTGCGTAGCGATTTGAACCAAATATATACTCCCAATGTTTGTTTGGTAATTTACCCCAATATTAGTAGTTTGTCTCTTAGAAGATATTTGGAGCAGGATGACGAAATTAAAAGGTTTTATTTAGGACAGCAATATATAGAGCCGTATAGAGTTTGTGGTGACACTACAGTTAGTTCTAGAGTATCCATTCGCTATGATCAGGGGGGAATAGTCAGAGCAAACTTATTATGAAAATAGTTTTTGTCAGTACTGATAAAAATATTATTATCAATCAAAATGGGGATGTTTATAACCGACACCAGAAATACGCCCGATACTTTGAAAAACTTACTGTGATTATTTTTTCTCTAAAAAAAGATCAACTAATAGAGAAAAACTGGGAGAACTTAAAGTTAGTACCCACAAACTCTAATAGCAAGTGGGAATATGTTACTGACAGCTTGAAAATTTTAAGTCATTTAGAAAAACCAGACCTTATTTCCACCCAAGACCCATTTATCACGGCAGTGATTGGGGTGGTTAGCAAAATATGGTGGCGAGTAAAGTTAAATATTCAAATTCACAATGATTATTTTGAATCAAAATATTTTCGCCAGGAGCGTCTGCAGAATCATGTTTTTTATTGGTTAGGAAGGTTTAACTTAATTTTTGCTGATAATATTCGAGTAGTGAGCAAAAGGCTAAAAACTTGGAAGAAAGCATTTGTGGCACCGGTTGCCGTGGATTTAGATTATTTTTGGGATAAACCCCATAAAAATCGATATGGCCAAATCGTAACTGTCGCCAGACTTGCTAAACAAAAAAACTTGTCTCTTCTTGTCAATGTCGCTAAGAATTTGATAATACTCTATCCTGAGCTAAGATTTGTCATTGTGGGTGAAGGACCAGAAAGAAGAGATGTTGAGCAAAAAATACTAACTAATGGACTAGAGAAAAACGTTTTCCTATTTGGTCAAAAAAGTCGCCCTCAAATAAAAAAAATTTTTGCCAAATCTGATTTATACCTTCAGACCTCAAACTATGAAGGCTGGGGATTGGCAATTATTGAAGCGATATCTTCTGGGCTTTCGGTCGTTATGACAGACACCGGCTGTGCTGGAGAAATGGTAAGAAACGAAAAAATTGGAGGTTTAATAACTCCAGTTAATAACATAGTCGAAATGGTTTCGGCAGTCAAAACGATATTAACTGACAATAAACTTTCTCACCGCTTAGTACAACACGGCCAAGAACAATTGCGTCGAAATTATACCCCAGCACAACTGATTCACACGATGGTGTCTAATTTAAAAAAAACGATATGAGAACATGGCCAGGCTTGCAAAAAGTCTATAGACGACATCACCTGAAAAACAAGCGAGATGGTTTTACTTTTTGGGGAGAAAAAAGGGGAAAAATATTTTCTAGACTTATCTCCACCCAAAAAAAAATTCTTGACCTTGGTTGTCGTGACGGATCACTAACTAACTATTATGTTTCAGGGAATAACATCATTGGAGTTGACATTGACGAGCGATTATTGTCTCAGTGCCGAGAAAACTTAGGTATTAAAACGATGGTGTTTGATTTAAATTCGCAGAATTGGCCTTTTCAGAAAGAGAGTTTTGATGTAGTTGTGGCCGGGGAAGTAATGGAGCATCTTTTTAATCCAAAAGACGTATTATTGAAAATTAAAAAGCTGCTTAAGAAAAATGGTTTGTTGGTTGGGTCGGTCCCGAATAGTTTTCATTTAATTGATAGAGTTAAGTTTATTTTTGGCAACCCTCCTCGCGGATTTGCAGATGAAACTCACGTGAACATTTTTTCCTATCACAGTCTTTTGAACTTACTTTTAGGACATTTCCACGAAGTTTCAATTATTCCAGTTACTGTTGATCGGTATGGTTTGCTTGCCCGAATTTTACCAACCATTTTTTCTGACGACCTTGTTTTTATTGCCAAGAGAAAATGAAAATTGCCTTTGTCACCAAAATTAGCATGCCGGGAAAGAGAGGGGTTTGCTTCGCGATTGCTCAGATGTGTCACGCCTTTTCTCAGAATGGCCACCAGGTAAAGTTAATTTTGCCCAATCGAGAAATCGATCAATCGCTTAGAAACGAAAATTTTTGGGATTATTTTCAAATTCAGAGAAACTCATTTGAAATAAAAAAGCTTCCTGCTATCGTTTTACCTCGGTTTAACATTCGAGAAATAGTTCTTGGCTGGTCTTTTAGTTTGGTGACATTTATTTATTTTATATTTCAACGCCCATCATATGTTCATTTATTCACCGAATGCAAGGAATTATTAGTATTACTCAGAATTTTTTCTTGGTTATATCATCCGACAGTGGTGTATGAGGTCCATGTTTTGCCACATAATCCTTATGAAAAAATTCTCGATTGGCTTGGAGTCCCCGTTGCAAATTTAGTCATATCTACGACCCAAAATGTCGCTGGTCATTACAAAAGTAAGGTTAAGTTAGTTAAAGTAGTCCCCAGTGGAATAAACTTGGAAAGTTTCGATTATAAAACCCCAAAGACAAAAATACGCCAACGGCTGGGGGTAGCAACAAATAAGATCATCATCGGTTACGGTGGTCGTTTCGTGACCGATAAAATGGAGAAGGGAATCCCAGATTTAATTAGAGCTGTTTCTATTCTAAAGAAAAATTACAAAAACATGATTCTTTTTTGTGTTGGTGGTCCAGCAGAATATGTGAACAAATATCGTCTGTTGTCTAAAAAAAGTGGCTTGACCGCTAGAGAAGCAATATTTTTGGATCATGTTCCCCCAAGCAGGTTATACGAATATATGCGCGTCTTTGACGTATGCGTTATGCCCTTCCCCAATAATCCCCACTTCGCTTACATTATGTCTCCTTTAAAAATGTTTGAGTATATGGCTAGTAAAAATCCAATCGTCGCTACCAATTTGCCCTCGGTTAAAGAAGTATTGACCAATGGCGAGACGGCTTTGTTAGCCAAACCAGGTAATCACAAGGATATTGCTTTAAATATTGATCTGCTGATTCGTGATCAAAAACTTGGACGGAGGTTGTCAAAAGCGGCGTTTTTGTTAGTCGCAAAAACCCATACCTGGAGGAAAAGACAGAGGGCGATTATTGCTGCAGTCTCCAATTGATATAGCGGTCGATTCCCTGCCAAATAGAAACTGTGGGCTTAAAACTTAGTTTTCTTGCCAAGGAAATATCGGCTGGGAATCTCATGACCTCTCCCGGTCGCTCTTGTCCATGTTTTATTGGAACATGGAATTTCTTACCGATATATTGGGCGATTTCTTTCACTGATGTATCCGATCCAGAGGCAAAATTCACTACCCTCCCAGCCAAGTTATTATGGGTTAGTAGAATTTTAAATGACTCCACTACGTCGTCAATGTATAAATAATCTCTGGTTTGCCTCCCGGACCCAGAAATGATCAGTGT